>Ga0116164_10001657_pt1 | contig 16571 bp, 16 predicted proteins | sample AD_UKC109_MetaG_FD_89888 | JGI IMG/M metagenome (GOLD analysis project Ga0116164, IMG submission 89888) | Active sludge microbial communities of municipal wastewater-treating anaerobic digesters from Hong Kong - AD_UKC109_MetaG | ecosystem: Engineered > Bioreactor > Anaerobic > Digestate... | reverse complement strand
GAGAGGGTAATGTCCACCTGCGGAGTCCCGGTATGGGACGGGTCCGGCAATCTCAGAGGCTACCGCGGAGCGGACAGGGACATCACCGGGGAGACAAGGTCCAGGGAGAGGCTCAGATCAGCTCTCGAAACAATATGGCGAACACTGGACATGATCCCCGTGGGTATGGTCGTGGCCGACAGTAACGGAAGGGCCATCAGGGCCAACCGTTCCGCCTGCTCCATGGCGGGTATTGAGCAGGCCTGTGCCCCCCAGTCTCCGGTGAAAGAGGTGTTCTGCCGAGGCTGTGCGGAAAGATCTCATGTGTCCTGCACGACAGATCCATCTTCGGTCTGCATTTACGATCTTGAACGGTCGGAAAACAAGACCATACCCGTGATGAAGACCGTAACCCGGGTTCCGTTCAGGGATGGTATGCTGTTCGTCCATATCATCACCGACCTCACAGGTGTGTTTCGGAAACGTGAAGATGCTTCGGTCATGGAAGAGGAACTGAAGGGGTTTCGCCGGCGTCTGGCGGGTGCCAGGGATATCCACGGCAGATTCTTCAGAGAGGTCATGGACGGGCTGAATGGCATTTCCGCCTCCATCGACCTTCTCAAGTCGGGTGCCGCCGGATCAGTCGAGGTTGCCTCAATGCTCCAGGCAAGCGGCAATGCGGTATCCTCCGCCCTGAACTTACTCCGTTCGATGCACGACTATGCCGCGGAAGAGTTCTCAACCGAAAAGGAAACCTTTCTTCTCTCATCTCTGCTTCGCGACGCAGTGGAACCTGCGTTGAAGGCCGGAGTAAAGGTGCGGACCCAGTTCGAAGACTCACCGGGAATCGCCTGGTACGGTCCCGCAAGGGGAATCAGATCGTTGATCTCGATCCTTCTCGAGCATGTTCCTGCCCTGGCGGAGGTATTCGTAGGAATCTGCAGCACCGGCGGCGACGACTCCACATCGCTGAGGCTTACCGTTGCGGTAACCGGGCTGGTTCCCGCCATGGAAGGCGAAGGAAGCAGCAGCCCTCTTACTGAAAGAGGATCCCCTCTGATAAATGAATGCTCCGGCTTGACAAGGAGCATTGGAGGGGAACTGATGCAGGAGTTGAGTCCGGGAGGTGGTGTGAGGATATGGACCGATCTGCCGGCGAAAAGGGTGAGAACCTCCCGGTACTCAGAGCCGGTGCCCGCCGGAACCAGGGTCGTGGCAGTGTCCTGCAATCAGGAGGTTGCGGCCATATGGACCAGACTGGCCCTTGAGGCGGGATGCGATGCCGTTTCCGCCCCTGACTGGGACTCTCCAGCGGTCTTCGAGTCAGGCGGCACGGTTATACTCGCGGACCTGGACTGCGAGTCTCTTCACTCGATCCCTGCGGGAACATTATCCAGGGGAAGGATAATAGCCGTGGTGTCCAGGGTCCGGGCAGGAGACATTTCATTATGGAAAAGGGCAGGGTGCGCAGCCCTTCTGATGAAGCCCCTCTCGTTGAGCAGGCTTCGATCAGTTCTTTCCCGAATGGACTCCAGCGAGCACTTCCTTACCGACAGCTGCCTGTAGTGAAGTTAGAAATATCCCAGATCCCTCAGCGCTGACTGGATAGTTGCGCCATCAACAGGAACACCAGGCAGCAACGGAGGAGTGGCCCAGTAGTTCTCCACCATGGAAAGCAGGTCTTCGCTGGCAGCTGAGGGATGCTGTTCCATCGAGTCAGGCTCTATGTTGTACATTCTGACGTTCCCGGTTTCGGTGTTCCGGATCACCCGTTCCTCTTTTGTGGTTATCGCAGCCACGACCGGTACAAGTCCGCTGTTCACATTGCTGGAAGGCACCTGCCTCGGATGCTGGTTACAGATGGCAGGGTCCACGAGGACTGGGCAATGACATTAGTGAACATGATTCCGGACTCGGCAAGACTGTCGATGGATGGACTGGTGTTCCGTTCATAACCGTAGCAGCCTAGGTGATCAGGACGCAGTGTATCTACTAATATCAATATAACATTATTATGTTTATGTAAAATACATGAAGACAGCGTCAGTGAACACAGGCACATGAAGAGAATAGCTGTATTATTCAAAATTTACTCCATTCAGACGTGCAGGGCATAGTGAACATAACGGGTTCACCAAGGTTCCGCTACGGTCCTTTCTGAGCCAGGCACCTTGTGGTATTATTCCCACTGGGAAAAGGGGGATACGATGACGAGAAAGACGGCGGCCGTGATGGCGATCCTTGCCTGGACGGCATCTGCTCAGATACCCGACGGGTACTACGACCAGGCTGAAGGGCTTACAGGTGAAGCCCTTCAGTGGGCGCTGCACGGCATAATCGACAACCACGACCCGGTGAGCTATGACTACCTGTGGACGGCTTTCTACACCACCGACGACAGGTACGGCAACAAGGTATGGGACATGTATTCCGATATTCCGGGGGGAACACCACCCTACCTGTACACCCTCGGAGACGACCAGGGCGGATCCGCATCAGGCGAAGGCGAGGGATACAATCGGGAGCACAGCTGGCCGAAGAGCTGGTTCGGGGACTCCTCACCGATGAATACCGATCTGTTCCACATTGTGCCCACGGACATCTATGTGAACAACCGCAGGGGTAACTGGCCCTATGCGGAGGTGGGCAGCGCCACCTGGACCTCCCTTAACGGTAGCCGCCTTGGGAACTCCTGCACCCCCGGGTACTCAGGCACCGCCTTCGAACCGGTGGACGGTTACAAGGGCGACCTTGCCAGGAACTACTTTTACATGGCAACAAGGTATAAAGGGGAGGACTCGGGATGGCCGGGAAGCCCGATGACAGACGGAGCCGATCTGGAGGAGTGGGCTGTGGAAATGCTCATCCAGTGGCACCTGGACGACCCTGTGAGCGCCAAGGAGATAGAGCGGAACGACGCGGTCTACGCCATACAGGACAATCGCAATCCCTTCATCGATCATCCAGAGTACGTGCAGATGATTTACGATCCCCAGTCGGGCGTTGAAACCTCTCCCATACACACCGCCCTGGCGTGTTACCCCAACCCCGCATCAAGTTCTGTGAACCTCACGTTGTGCATGCCCTCATCTGAGATCCCCTCCGGCAGGATCCTGGATGTAACCGGCAGAACGGTGGCTGTACTTGATTTCGCCCATGCCGGAGACTCTCAGTATCATGCCTGCTGGATCTGCTCTGACACATCTCCCGGGGTTTACTTCGTCGTGGCGGAATCGGAGGGTAACAGGATTTGCTCACCGGTCCTGGTTCTTCGCTGAGGATTTCCAGAACTCGATCGACGGTGGTCCTTGCCGTTGTGATGTTCCTGTGGTACTTCTATTCCTCATTCATTGCAGGTCAGCCCAGGAATGGTTTCGATCATCTGGACAGCGTATCACCACAGGCTGCCATCAGACTTAGGCTGACGTTCGATGGACTTCCCCCCGTCAAGCGTGGGGAACAATCCGAGACTGAAACCGGGTAGTCCACATCCACTTGCCCGTTACGTGCTCCATATTCGGTCCGTTGTACCAAATCCCCCTCAGAAAACCGTTTTCAGTGCTCCCCAGGTAAGCCTCTCAAGGGAAGTGGAAGTGCTGATCCGGAAGAAATAGTTCGTGTACTTCTCGTTGAGGACCATGGGAATGGGCATCATGTCCGTATCGAAGTAGTAGCTGTGAACGGGACCCGCTGATTCACCGGCATCCAGGAGAGGAGAGGGCCATCCTCCTGTACTGTAGGAGACCGTGGACTGTATTACCCAGAAATCCTCAGGGACATAAGGTGTTGGAGACATACTGACATAAATTGGAGCGTAATGGATCGCGGTTGCCTCCATCGCGTCAATTATGCCCACAGGGCTTGAAGCATCCCCGCTCCACAGCTGGATCTCTGTAGTGGAACTGTCCCAGGGATAACCGCTGTGATGAAAGAACCAGAGCTCTATAGTTTCCACCGAGATTGAGCATGGCCAGGGATAGAAATCCTCCGTGTTGAACCATACCCCCCTGTAGGTTCCGGTCCAGTACACCCAGTTAGGTGTTCCGTTGTCATACTGAAGGTAAGCGTCAGGAACAGGATCAAGCAGAACAGGCGCAGCTCCATTGACCAGAACGGCAATCATCAGTACAGCCATGGATACTCCTTTCTGTATAATTGAAAATGCTTATCGGGCATAAATAGAAGATTGAAGCATGAAGACAATTGAATTAAACCTGCATTTTCAAATCAATTTAAGGCTTCAGCGAATAATATGGCTGATGCTCCATGCAAAAGAAACCACCCGGATGCACAGCCAGCCTCCTCTTGACGGCATTCCCTTTCTGAGAGCTATCCTGAAGGAGTAGACTTTCTTGCCAGCTTAAGCCTGCTTCCGCTTAAGATTACTTGCTGGGTGCTAGCTTGCATCCTTACTGTCGTGGGATTGTATAGCTGGAGGGCTGTAAATGGCTCTAACCTTTCTGATGCCATATGAATCTTCCTCGTCTGTCACGGTTGGAAGAGATTCCGTATCCTGATCGTTCTTGTAAGCTGAGCGAATGAGACTCCGGCGACGGAAATTCCCAGTTTTAGTATATGATCAGGTACGTTCACCTGGATGACTGCTGAAACAGAGCTTAATTTTCACTGAAAGAAATCCTCCATTGGGGCTCTCGCTCCCAGGGTGAGGCAGCTCCTCGACTCCCGCTGATTAGCCAGACCTGTACGGCCAGGAGTTGTCTCTCCATGGATTGCGTGCGGCTATGTCTTCGGCAGGTATTGTGCCACGGGTCATTCGGTCACAACGAACGACCCTGAGAACTCAGTAACTCCAGAGCTAACTCTGAAAATGTACACGCCGGTATTCAGGTTCTTTACGACTATACTGTGTGTTCCCGCCGTCCATTCCCCTTCAGAAGAGTGCACTAATCTTCCGCTGATGCCGTAAACCAGTAGTTTTACAGTTCCACTGTCCGTTAGACGGAAGATGACCGCCGTGCTGCTTTCAGATGGATTAGGGAATGACCTGCAGAGCGAGAACGGTTCGTCATTCCCCTGAGATTCCTCCACTCCCTGGCTCGGAAGCCAGGCAACCGATATGTCTTCCAGCACCGGTGTTTCACCGGGAGAGTCGCTGGAAAGGATCGTCATGTACTGGAAAAAGCTGCATCCCTGGCTGATTATCCCTTCGAGGGAACTTGGGCTGAAAAGTGTGTCGGACCATTCTCCCATGGTCTGAGGATCGTCCGATGCACGGACCAGGAATATCACGGAAGTGCCTGGTCCCCCCGAGGAGGTCCAGTCAATCAGCTGCCAGTCCGCCGCCTCCTCCACGTTGAGAATGCTTGAGACCAGACTGCCGTCGCTAGTGAGGGGAACCATGTCCCACCATTTGATCCAGCTGCTGTCTGAGGGAAGAAACCTGGATGCCAGTATGTCAGGGAAGCCGTCCTCGTTCAGGCAGGAAGCGCTGACTGAAACATCAAATGCGATCTCCGGGAAAGTTGAAACAATGTGTTCATCCCATGATGAACCTCCGTCCCCGGTCCATGCATGTATTCCCTGGGATTCACTGACCGCTACGATATCTGTCCATCCGTCGGCGTTGAAGTCGCCCGACGCAATCATTTGAACGTCAGGGAAGGACTGGTCGATGGTGTGGATCTGCCAGGTGCTTCCCACGCCGTTCATGTTCTCGTACCATCGTATCTCTTCCGACGCCATAACTGCGGCGATGTCGCAGTCACCGTCACCGTCCAGGTCATCAAGGGTTACGTCAACATTTCCCGGCGGGCCATCGTCGATGGTATACTCCGTCCATGACAAACCGGTGCCGTCAATATTGATCCAGCAGTTGACTTCTCCCCAGTCGGAACCGCCGACAATATCCATGTCACCGTCACCGTCAAGGTCGGACGCAGCCACCGTGGTTGCTTCGTAACTCGGCTCCTGAAGCAGAACGTATTGCTCCCACAACAAACCCGTACCGTCGAGGTTCTTCCACCAGGAGATGTCCTCCATGTCACCACCTGATGCACCCACCAGGTCCATAAACCCGTCATCATCCATGTCCAGGCAGAGCAGGCGGGTCGGGTCGTCGAAGTAGTTATCCACAATGTGGGTGGCCCATCCTGCGCTGGTTTGTTCCCACCACATAACGTGGTCGCCCATTCCGTAGGCAATGTCCACATCACCATCGCCATCGATATCCCCGGGAGCGATGCATGGGCTTCCGGTGAATGTGAGCATTTCGTGCATGGTCCAGACGGATCCGGTTCCGTCGGTGTTCTCCCACCATGCCAGGTAATTGGTTCCCTTCTCGATCACATCCATGTCCTGGTCACCGTCCATGTCGAAGGGTACAGCCCCGCGAGGAGTACTGTTGCCTGCGATCAGGTTCTCCGTGACCGATGACAGTTGAAGAGAGCTTCCATATTGAATGCCCGAAGATGTCAGGAACATGTTTTCCCAGTCTGTAACCGGCCCAGTAACCCCTCCACCCCCCGACCAGTCGTTCTGTGTCGCTAATCCACCACTTGCAGAACCAGAAGCCATAAGCAAACAGCATAATGCAATAAAGGCCGGTCTCATCTCTTCTTCCTCCTTCTTCTCAGTTATGATATCATCATACACCAGTAACAACGTATTGTCTACTATGCCATGTTTTTGCAGACTGACTCTCCAGAGGTGCCAGAAGATTCTTGCAGACAGCTAACAGCCTGGGAAAAAAGTAGAAAAAACAGAGATAATGTCACATGCTGGAGCATTGAACTGGCTCTGGTGACCAAGGTATGCTTCACACCTTTCCGTTTCACCGAAGTGGAATCTGTTTCAGCCTGATGTCCGGTAATGACCAGACCTTCTCGTTCGTTAATGGAAGAATTGGATTACTCTCACCTTCCATATGGAAGATTCGAGCGCTCTGCGGAGTTTCGGTCGGCATACAGGTAACTGCACCAGGGGCGTACATGGCTGATTCTGACTGGCCCGGGCGAGACGAAGTGACAGGAGGATGGACGCTTCCATACTGCGGTCTTGAATACATGCTGCGAAGAAGCGATTCCGGGTATTCGCTAAGTATTGATACCAGGGTCATCCTCTCGCGATCTCCTGACGGATATGATCCTGATCACGGAATCTCTGTAAGTATCCACCCCAGACCTGTGTTTCCCATGGATTCGACCAATGATCAGGTATCTTGGTTCATCAATACTATCAACTCTGTTTTCATGCCTATGAATGATAGTGAGAAGCGCTTTTGGATTCAGGAACTCCGAGAACTATAGATTGAGAGTGAGAGCACTGTGTGTTCTGTAATTGGGGCGACTGCCCTCGTTCATGGTGTAGATCCTGGATCCAACTCAAAACCGCCCGTTCGGGCGGCTTGTCTCTTCTGGCGACCCCAACGATAAAAAGTTCGAACTCGATCGCTCAGTGTCTAGGTGGAACTACTTCATTGTAGGAAGAGCCTGGAAAGACTGCTTGTAAGGGCACTATGACCGTTTTGAAACTGAACTCACCTGGCTTCAATGATAAGGAGACTCCCACCTGATGGGTCTCCATTCACCCAACATTGTTTCAACAAGTTTTACGATAGGAAGAGGTATCAGGGGATTGAATACTGTAAGAGTAGTCGTCGCTGCAGTCGCTTTTACCTGGAAGCCATTGTCAAACCGCTACTCCACAGATATAGTGTATCAGAGGCGTAAGGAGAAAAAATGCATTATACGAACGAAATTATTAAGGAAGCGGAATCTCTGCCTGTCGAGGAGAGGGCAGTAATAATTGACAGGCTTCTTCAAACTCTCAACACGCCCAACCCAGAGATCGATATGGTTTGGGTTGATACTGCAAAACGTCGACTTTCAGAGATACGCTCAGGCACAACAAAGACAATACCAGGTGAAGAAGTGTTTGCTCGTATTAAGGAACGCTTTGAGGTATGACCTTTTCATTTCATCCGGAAGCGGATGCGGAATTCACAAAGGCTATTGATCATTGTGAAGATTGTGAGATTGGGCTCGGTTACGACTTTTCTATAGAAGTTTACTCCGCTATTCAGAACATTCTAGAATATCCTTAAGCCTGGCCGGTTCTCGACGGTGAGATACGAAGATATTTGATCAACAGGTTTCCCTTTGGAATTCTTTACAACATCGATGGCTGTGAGGTTGTTATCCTGGCTGTGATGAACCTGCACAGAAAACCAGAATACTGGAAACAGAGGCTGTTTAATAACTGAGGAAGAGCCCTTGTCTCCTCTGGCGACCCCAACGTTAAAAAGTTCGAACTGGATTAGTGTATTTCTTAGGCGAATTGACGGTACTTCTGAATAGATGCCTTTATGGAGTATGTATAGGATGTACGGAGCTTTGATCGCACTGGGTCTTCAGGCGTACCTGCGGTTGAGATTGTTTTGTGTCACTATCTGAATGGAGAATCCTGTGTTCGTAGTCCTGCTGATACTGATGGCTATCGGATCCGTTGATCCATCATATCAAACCCGGGAAGCATCCTTTGGGGAGATGGGATTCTATGGAGACCTGACATGTTTCCAGGGAGACAGCAGCAGATACTGGGGTGGAGAGGCAGGGGTATGCTTCTCACCTTTCCGTTTCACTGATGTGGGAATCGGTTTCAGCCTGATGTCCGGTAATGACCAGACCTTCTCGTTCGTTAATGGAAGAATAGGACTACTCTCACCTTCTTTATGGAAGCTTCGAGCGCTCTGCGGAGTCTCGGTCGGCATACAGGTAACAGCACCAGGGGCGTACATGGCTGATTCTGACTGGCCCGGGAGAGACGAAGCGACAGGAGGATGGACGCTTCCATACTGCGGTCTTGAATACATGCTACGGAAAAGCGATTCCGGGTATTCGCTCATTATTGATTCCAGGGTCATCTTTGCTGAGAATGATGTAAGAAGGATAACCGCAGGTATTGCTGTCAGCAAATCTATTTTCAGTGAATAGTCGTTGGAGCGACAACTCCTGTAGATCCTCTCAGTACAGATAAACCGCCCCTTCGGGCGGCTTGTCTCCTCTGGCGACCCCAATAGGATTATCTTCGAAAAAACTGATCAACTGGCTGACGAGAATTGCCAGCATGAAAAGAAATTCCTAGAACACTTATTCTAACGTGGAAAGGTGGCTGGCTTGATTCATGATTAAGCCATCGCCCCTTCCAGGTGTTTTGCGATAAGCATCTTTATCAGGGACTGTCTGGGTATGCCAAGGCGTCTTGCTTCCTTGTCGAGTGAATGAATCATCCAGATAGGGAAATCCACATTCACTCTCCTTTGCTCCTGTTCAACCCTTCGAGCTTTTGCCAGATCAAGGAATGCTGTTACATCTTCGGCGTTGTCGAACTTCTTATCGAAAACCTCAGCTTTCATACAATATCACCTCCTCCGCACGCGATCTCCTGACTGATATGATCCTGATCACCGAATCTCTGTAAGTAACCACGCCTGACCAGTGTTTGCCATTGATTCGACCAATGATCAGATATCTTGGTTCGTCCACCGTTCGAGCCGGTACCTCCAGCAGGTCAGGATCATCCCAGAGGGCTTGAGCCTCTTCGAAGTCAATTCCATGCTTCTTCTTGTTTGAACTGCTTTTGCTCAAGTCGAATTCAAATTTCATGGTATAAAAACTATACCCATCAAACGATGTATCGTCAATGCTATCAACTCTGTTTCCATACCTCTGAATATACAGAAGAGTCATTGGATTCAGGAGCTTCGAGAATAATAGATTGAGAGTGAGAGCACTGTGTGTTTTGTAATTGGGGCGACTGCCCCCGTTCATGGTGTAGATCCTGGATCCAACCCAAAACCGCCCCTTCGGGCGGCTTGTCTCCTCTGGCGACCCCAACGATAAAAAGTTCGAACCGTATCAGGGAATGTCTGAGAAAGATGATAGCTTCTGAAGCAGACCATTCAAGTCTCGAGATGCAACCAGCCAGATCCTTTCGGTAAGTATCTCACCGTAGTCATGAGCAATGATGTTCCTGAGCCCTATCACTGCTTTCCAGGGGATCTCCGGAAGACTGGACCGAAAGGAGTCAGACAGCCCTTTTGCAGCTTCTCCTATCACCAGAAGCTGTCTCTCAACAGCATACCTGAGCATCTTGTTCTCAGAGAATGACTCATAGTCGTATCCTTTGATGAAGCCCAGAATGTCCTCTGCCGCTGAAATGATGTCCAGAACAAGTGCTTGGTCCCTCTCTTCAGGAAGCATAGAGGAGCACTCTTTCTTCAAGTATGCGCTTCTTACGGAGAGGATTCCTGATGGCTTTTTCTTCCACAATATCCACTTGTGTTCCAATGATCTGTCTCAGGTCTTCTTTAAGATTGAGAATGTCCAGGTAGCTGAGCTGGAGTCCGGGATTGAACTCAACAAGAAGGTCCATATCACTTGATGGGGTGGCTTCATTCCGTGCATAAGAGCCAAAGAGGTACATAGTGTTGATCCCACGGGATTCGCAGAACTTCCTCAGTTTCTCCAGTGTCTGATCACTTATGCCCATAAGTACCTCCATAGCTAATATGTGCAGAGGCATTATACAAGAAAACCGCCCCTTCGGGCGGCTTGTCTCCTCTTGCGACCCCAACGAAAAAAAGTTCGAACTTTTTCACAGCTTTCCTCAGGGAGATTGCCTCGCTTATGCAAACGCCCTCAAGCACAATATAGAAGGGGATCTACTGATTTTGATCAGGATTGAGACGGGGTTATCCGGGGTGAAGAAACTGTGTCTGCGGGGTCCACATTCCCCCAACCCTGTTCCAACAAGGTACTGAGTGACTCGACTCGCCTTGCTCGCAAAGAACTGCTCCATGAATCCGGCATGTTCTCGCTCATTTTGGAGTAGCATGCAAAACTCGAGACTTGCATTTCTTGCTAAGATATCGGTAACTAAATGCAATGAGTTCATGCAATCTGTCCGATAACCAGAAAGGTGTGCTTAACATGAGGATTATTATCCTTGTCGCGATCGTGCTTGTTGGGACTTTGCAGGCGGAGTGGCTGAACTTCAACGCGGGCTGTCTCGAAGGGAATGCCCCCACAGTAAGGTACGGGGAAACCACTTCCGATTGTATCTCCTTCGATGTTGAAACCAGTGGACTGCTTGTGGAGACTGTGGAATACGATAACCAAGAGTTCCTCAGGTTCAATTCAAGCCCCGGAACGGTGGTACTTGAAAACACCGGGTTCCCGGAATTGCCCCATTTTACCTGTTTTGTAGTGGTTCCTGAGGGAGTCGATCTTGATATATCCTGTACAAGGAGCTGCTTAGAGACGATTCAGACCCTTCCGGTGTACCCTGCGCCGCTGGACAGTGTTGTGAGTGAACACGGAATGACATGGGTTGAGGAGTTTTTCAGAAAAGACCCCGCAGCATACACATCATCTCAGTGGTACCCCTCGGAAACTGTGGATCTGGTCGGGGAGTTCAGGCTTCGCGACCAGCGGGTGGCGATCGTAGATGTTTATCCTGTACAGTATCTGGCGTCTGAAGACAGCCTCAGAGTATGGGGTGACATATCCGTCAATGTGGAATTCAGTGGTGGAACCCCTGTGTGGAACCAGACGGGCCTGGAGCATTACGACAGAGTAATAGGAGACAGGCTGATCGGCTACACTCCAACGGTCGGACCAATGAACTTGACGCCTTCTCCCGGAACCGTTTCCAGGCACGAAGACCTGAGTAACCCACCCTCAACACCGCCTGATTATGTGATAATCGTTGCACCCGGGCTTGACGGTCAGTTCGTGGATGACTTTGCTTCATATCGCGCCTCTCTCAATGGGTTTGACGTTCTGATAACCAACCTTGAAGACATCAACGCCTTCTATGGCATCCACGGTCAGGACTACTACTATACCTGTCCTGAGTTCATCAGAAGCTATATGGAGGATCTTTGGGAATCCTGTTTCCCCGAAAGCAGGCCAACCTACCTTCTTCTAATCGGTGACCATGACTACCCCAGCTGTGTTTCCTACACATATTGCCTGCCCACATTCGAATATGATTGGGAGGACACACAGGAGGGTCCTAAGACAGAAGCAAACGATGAGTGGTATGTCCTGTTCGATGAACCATGGGATGAATGCTCGGGAATGCCCGATATGATAGTCGGAAGGCTTCCTGTAAGGGATACTGACATCCTCCAGGAGATCTTTGAACTGATAGAGGATTACGAATCAGCCATAACATCGCCCTATCCAGACAATCTTCAGAACAGAAGGTTTGTCACAAGGCTTTCCGGAACTGATAACGATGGGGAGAGTACCAGTGATCCCTGGTTCCCTTCGGAGGATTGGACCTCTTCTTTGTGCGACTGGATGGGTTATTCCCTTGACAGCTATTACTGTGGAGACGGAGAAGACACATGGGATGAAGATCCCCCGAATCCCGACGGAAGCAGGATGACCAGTGCGGATTGGGTAACTACCTGTAAGAAGCTGTTTGAAAGAGGGTCGCAGGTAGCTTTCTATACTGATCATGGAGATATCCATATGTTTTCTGCAGGTCTCAACTGGGAAGAAGGGGGTCCAGTCAATTTTGGCTTACCGGACTCCACCTTCAATGATCAGGATGTTTGGGAACTGGATCCCGACACTGACCACTGGTTCCCGTTTGTTCTGATGTTGTGCTGCAGCGCTGGAACATTCAATCATCTTGAGTATGAGCATCAGGCCCTTCCTGTTTGGCCATGTTTGTGCAGAGACCAAAACGACAGTCCTCCATATGACTTTTCACCAAGCTGTTTTGCCGAGGAATTCATATTAAACACCGACTGCGGGGCAATTGGAGTGTTTGCAGGATCAAACTCGTCATACATAGGATGTTACAGGCACTATGGGCAGGGCATACTTAGGGCAATCTTTGAGAAGGGAATAACCAGAACGGGCGATGCGATTCTTTCCTCAAGACTTCAGAGCCTTGACTACTTCTATCACAACGGTGATCCAAGAGAAGGGCTCGCTCAGTTCAATCTTCTGGGAGATCCGGCACTGGACATTGGAGACAGGATGAAGTTCCGAAATCGATGTGACCTTATCATCTGCCCCGATGATATTGCGATGAACGCCTATCCTACATTGACCGTCAGTTCTTCAGGGGTAGTCGGTTTTTCGGCCATAGTAAGAAATGCGGGATGGCTTTCTGCAGGACCTTTCACTGTTACCCTGGAGATATCGGAGGGAAGTGGTACACCTGATATTATCACCTCTCGATGTGATGGGCTCGGAGCCGGAGAGGAAACAAGGATTGCTTTTGAATGGAACAACACATGGTTCAATCCCCCAGGCTCTCTGAACCTATCTGTATCAGCGTCGGACCCCGGGGGACAGACACCGGATTCCTGGATACCAAACAACTCAGCGGAGACAGAACTCGAGGTGGAGGACTTCTACCCAAACAATGACGGCTGGCCGATCTCTGTGGAGGAATCAGTTGTAGTCCCTCCGGTACTCTGCGATTTCGATGGGAGTTCTGCGAACGGCCTTGAGATCGTGCTGGCAACCAGGAACCGTCTACTTGCTTTCGCTGATGAGGCACCGACTTCACCTGTATGGGAATCTGACGTGTATCCGTTCCTCATTACAGACGCTGCTGGAGAGGTCCTCAGAACAACTATACCTGTTGCAGGAAACATTATCGGAAATGATGATCCAGAAATAGTGATCGACTGTAAGGATGACCTTCTTGTGTTCAACAACTCTTCAACTGTTCCAGTTGCCTCTCTTTCTCACTCAGGAGGCTGGTTCTTTGGCTTCCATTCCGTGTCACTGGGTGATTTCGCCGAAGAAGCTGATTTTGGGGATAGGGATGAGATTGTCCTTATCAGGGACAATGAGCTGATCATTCTCGATATTGTTGGCTCCAGCCTCACTCCGATTCGAACCCGACAACTTCCCAATATTCCCGGTGGAGCGGAAAACATATCTAGTTGGTCTTCTTTGCAGAACATCAACCATGACGGAACTCCAGAGATCATTGTCAGGGTAAAATGGAACACCCTTATTGATGGACCGAGTTCCACCAGATACTTCATATACGATTACGCTGCTGACAGCTATATATCCCAGAGGGAATGGTCACAAACCGCCTGGCCAACAATACCTGCCGTTGGCGAACTCCCTTCGGGATTCCAGATCGCTATTCCAACAGATCAGTCAACCTCCTCCTACAACCCTGCCTGGCTTGTTGATCCTTTGAACCTGTCTGCAGAAGAAGACTGTGAAAGCAATCCCGGCCTTGTTTCTGACCATGTTCCATACTGTGTAATGGCCGATTGGGATCCGCTTGTAGCAGGGGCAGATAGAGTGCTCGCTAACACCGAAAACCAGTGCTTTGCCTGGAACAGTAATGGAAGGGCGGTATCAGGATACCCGAGAGAATACAGTTCTCAAGGTTTCTCTCAACCCCCTTTTCCTGCTCTGGGAGAACTGGATGATTCGGATATTCATGAATACTCTGATGTTCTGGTCGCTACAGCTGAAGGAGTTATCTATGGCTATTCCAGTGCCAACCTTGTTCTTGACAATCTTGGTTTTCCCTACACTCTTCCTGCTGCGATTCAGGGAGGATTCGTTGTAGCCGACATTGACAGGGACGGCAAGGTGGAGGTTGTCTTTGGAACCATGGACAATTACCTTCATGTATGGGAACTGGGTAGTTGTACTTCGGGTTATACCCCATGGCCGCAGTGTCAGCATGACGCTGCAAGAACAGGAGTACTGGTGGAGTAATGCCTGTTGTTCTGCTGTTATCGAGCTTGATATCGGTTACATATGCCCCCGGGTGGAGCGCGCCTATGATAACGCAGGATTCGTGGTCTTATATCAGTGAGCAGGATGAGTGCATTCAGGTAACCGGACCTGATACGCTGCACCAGGTCTGGAGTATAATCGATAACGAATCCCGGATCGGCTACAAGGTGTACCTGCCTGATGGGACCATCATCTATCCAGAGACTATGGTTTCCAATGATGTGTGGTCAGCTTATTCAACAAGCTGTATCGTGAACCAGGATAGCGTTGCTCTATTCTGGAGGGAGGGAGTACCGGTCTGGTTCACACTGCGGGATAACACCGGCTCTGAGCTCCTACCATCAAGTCTCCTCTTTCCAGAATCGTATGTGAGTCGTCCCAGGGTGGAAGCTTCGGCTGATTCCCTGGGGCGGCTACACTGTGTCTTCGAGATATCAGCAGGGGTCTGCTATGCGGTCTATGATCCCGGAACGGGTGAGATGTTCAGGGATACTATCCCTGGTAGTAACTCAGATGTTTCAAACATCTGCGTTGATGGCGATAGAGTCCACATCTACTACACAACAGGATACGCTATACCAGCCTATATCCAGTATGACCTTTCAGGGAGCATTATTATCCCTACAACAATACTCCTGCAGGGACTCAGCGACCTATATCCACAATCATCAGTAGCGGTAGACAACGATGGGAACTTCTGGTGCTTCATCTATTACCTCAAGCAGAATGACTCAGGATATGTGCTATCTGCAATCAAGGTAAATAGCTCATCAGGAGATGTCTTGCTCGAGAAGGAAATTGAGATTCCGAATCTGGGTAGCTGGTTCATGAACATCATGCCAGGTCCCGAAGGCGAAACACTGTATCTCATGTGGCAGGCTTATTTTCAAAGCGATCACTATGTCTACTTTGCTATCCTGGACAAGGAAGGGAACTTCATAGAAGAGCCATATCCGGCTTACGACTACAGTGATGAGGAAGTGCAGAACCTAACATGCCTGGATGCCACAATAAACAGCGACGGAGATGTATTTGCTATTTAGTCCCAGGGAGATGTTCAGGTGGGTGGTTACTGGATCGTCATGGGCTGGCTTGATCACAACTGGGTAGGGGTAGAGGAAAGCGAAACCGCTCAAGTTACTCCCGCATCGCTGTCTTTAACCTGTTCAGTCAATCCATTTGAAGAGAGTGTTATTATCAGCTTTGAAGGCGCTCAAATCCCAGAGCAGCTAATGATCTACGATACTTCAGGGCGGCTTGTAAGAAGGCTTCATTACACCGGTGGAGGAAGCTTCCTTTGGGACGGTAGGAACTCCCAGGGCGAGGAAGTCCCAGCAGGTTGTTACACCGTGCGTGTTGTCTCCGATACGGAGCTAAAAAGCCTGACGATAGTGAAGACGAACTAAAAAAACCGCCCCTTCGGGCGGCTTGTCTCCTCTGGCGACCCCAACGATAAAAAGTTCGAACTTTTTCATTAAGTGTCTCAGGGATGTTGCTACTTTGTGAAGGATGCTCTGCAGCATGGTATAAAAAGGGATTTCCGGACCCCGGAACTGTAACAGACAACTGTTTCTCAGCGATGAAGGGTTCACGCCTGACGGGCTATCATTTCCCCAGTCTTGTTCCAACAGGCTATTCGAAGGATGTTCTTCATCCGTTCTGGATATGATGATGGAGCATAAAGGAAAGCATCCAGGTGAAGAATATCTTAAACTACCTTATGAGCACACAATTCTCCGTGATATGCCCATAGCTTGTGTCCATCCTGACCAGGTAGCAGCCCGAGGAAAGCCCTTCTGGTACGGTCCAGGTAATGGTGTTACTCCCGGAGGG
>Ga0116164_10001655_pt1 | contig 16592 bp, 11 predicted proteins | sample AD_UKC109_MetaG_FD_89888 | JGI IMG/M metagenome (GOLD analysis project Ga0116164, IMG submission 89888) | Active sludge microbial communities of municipal wastewater-treating anaerobic digesters from Hong Kong - AD_UKC109_MetaG | ecosystem: Engineered > Bioreactor > Anaerobic > Digestate... | reverse complement strand
CTCGCCCTCCGGCACGGGCGCGCCGCTTGACGGCAGCGTGGCAATCACGTTCGACGAAGAGATGGACCCGGCCGTTGCGGGTACCGTTACGCTCAACGGCACGCCCATCACCGGCGGCACCTGGGACTCCGGCCATACCGTATACACGATTCCTTATACCGGACTTGCCACGAGCACCACTTACACGGTCGGCATCAGCGGATTTGCCGACGTCGCGGGCAACGTCATGGACGCCGACAATACGCACAGTTTCACCACCAGTACAAATCCTGCAGCAGTAAATATCACTGCGATAAAAACGTTGAACGGTACCGCTCCGGGAAGCAGTACCTTCCTCTTCTATCTGAGGGATCATAATGGGACTATCATACAGACCAAGAATAATGACGGCAGTGGAATTATCGTATTCGATACACTCTCTTTCAATCAGACCGGGACTTACCTCTATACATTAGTAGAATCTGTTGGCAGCAACACCGCGATCAATTATGATCCTGCCACCTACTCCATATCAATCGACGTCACCCAGAGTGGAAGTGCTCTGACGGCGGGAGTCAGCTACCTCAAGAATGGCGCGGCGTATTCTTCCGTCCCGGCCTTTACCAACACAACTAAAAGTACTTCCGGAGGAAACACCGGCGTGCCGAAAACAGGTGATGCGACCAATATCCGGGGATTGGCGATGATCATGGTATTGTCTTTGGCAGGAATAGGCTTAGCGGGACATTTGTTCCATAGCGCGCACCCCCGCAGGGCCAGGCGGAGTAAATCTCGCAGACTTGAAGGGAGTCCCCATTCCAGCTCACTTTCATTGAGAAATCAGAATTTGGCAGGCGACCGGCAAAAAAAACATAAAGAGCGCAAATCGCCAATTTTAATCGCGCTGACTGTCCTCTTGACAGCGGTATTCCTTTGTTCGGCTTGTCTCATGGTTTCTACAGTGATTGCTGAACAACGCGAAAACGCGGCTTTCAGCGAGCTTGCCGCCCTGCTCGTGGAACCAGCTCCCGACGAATCTGCCGAACAGCGTGAGGAGCCCACTTCCGATGATTTTTCGGAACAGACCGATGAAAACCCGAATGTGGAAATCATCGAGATCTCTCCTCTGCCTCAAACGGATACCTCTGATATAGCAGAGGAAGTTTCAAGCAAATACCAAGCATTGTTTGAGGAAAACGCGGATTTTGTCGGCTGGCTTTCTATATATGATACAAATATCGATTATCCTGTCATGCTCTCCCCCGACGACCCGGAATACTACCTGCATCGGGCGTTTGATGGCAGCAAATCGTTTAGCGGCGTTCCTTTTTTCGGTAAAAACTGTACCTTGGGCAGCAACAACATCCTGATTTACGGTCATAATATGAAGAATGGCACGATGTTTGCCGACTTGCTCGAGTATGCGTCTGAAGACTTTTACAAATCCCACTCAATTATCCATTTCGACACGCTTGCCGAAGAAGCGGAGTACGAGATTGTGTCGGTCTTTTATTCGCAAGTTTATGCCGTGGAGGAGCCTGGCGCCTTTTGCTACTATAACTATGGCGGGAAACTGGAGCTGGACACGTTTACGCGATATGTCGATGGAGTTCTCGCAGCATCGCTCTTTGATACGGGGGTAAAGCCTTCCTACGGGGATCGGCTAATCACGCTCTCTACCTGCTCCCACCATATGGGTGACGGGCGGTTTGTGGTGGTTGCAAAAAAGGTAATTTAGCATAATACCCGCGACGAATACCAGTATTCGGTCGCTCCGTGTTCCCTATAGCATATATAGATGTATGCAATTTGAGTTGTACCCTCCAAATCGAAATCCGTTCAAATTCAAACATGAAAGACACCTGTTGCATCTGTAAAGGAGCGGATAAAAAAGGAAAAGGAACACAGCACAGATAAGCAGACCGCTCAGTTTTAAAGCGGACAGAGCCAGTAATACCGATTTCAGCAAGCTGGAATCGGTATTGTATAGAGCGCACCTCTTCTTTTTATTTGCACCCACCTGCAAGCAATCGCGCGATCATGTCGTTTCGCGAAGGTTATTCATCTGACTACTCATGAGATGATACCATTCGCATGTACTTTTTCTGCTTTCGTTGTTTTGATTGTTTGCATGAAGGTCGGTCGATTGTACCTCTAGCCATAAACGGCAAGAAAACCTGCACCCACCCTTATGGAAACGCGTGGGAGTATCGATGAAACGCGCAGGGATATTGTTGTGATCGGACATACGGCGTCTATTTATTCAAACGTTCCCATACAAGGATTGCCAGATATATTCCGCTTTATACCAATGCGTTTATGGGTCAATCGTTTGTGGTACAGCTTCCGGAAACCTGCGTTTTAAGCAATAACATACAGCAAGATGCCTGTTCTTCGAAGTGCATCTTGAATTCACTCCGAAAAACAGGCAAAAGGTCATTTACTATCAAATGGATCTAGTAAGAATTCTCGAATTAACAGCTAAATAGATATACAAAAAACCTATGCGAATTTACCTTCAGTTGGACCATCTTCCATTTTGATAAACCAACGGGTCGGCAACGTGCGGCCAGCGTTCTCCACGGCAGACAGCAAGGCAACCGTCCACGCACATTTCGGCCATGCGCACAACCGCTTCGCGCGTCTGCGCAGCGGCATGCGGACTGACGAGCAGATTCGGCGCGCTGAAAAGCGGATCTTCGGGAGACGGCGGTTCATGAAGAAACGTATCCAGTCCCGCGCCGGCGATTTTCCCGGACTGCAGCGCATCAAGCAGCGCCGTCTCGTCGACGATACCGCCCCTGCTGCAATTGATCAGCAGCGACGTCGGCTTCATGAGATTCAGCTCGTTTCGCCCAATGATGTTTTTTGTCTGTTCGGTCAGCGGTATATGCAGGGTAACGACGTCGGCCGCTTCGAGCAACTCCCGGTAGTCGGTATACGGCCTTACGCCAAGCGTTTCGATCTGTACGGGCGTCAGGAATGGATCGTAACCTGCGACGCGCATCCCGACCGCCCGGCAAAGCCGGGCGACTTCGCGGCCGATCGCTCCCAAGCCGATGATCCCGACGGTTTTTCCGTCGAGCTCAAATGCCCGGTGCGCATTGCGAATCTCCCAATTTCCCCGGAGCATCTCGCGCTGCGCCGCGCCCAGATTCTTTGCAAGCGAAAATATCATCGCGAGCGTATGTTCCGCAACGCTCCTGTTGTTTGCACCTGGCGTGATCACAATGGGAATCCCGCGCGCATTGGCCGCCTGCACGTCCACGCTGTCATATCCTACGCCCGTGCGGCCGATAACCTTCAGATTCGGGCAGTTTTCGATCGTGTGTGCGTCGCATTTGGCAAGGCGAACGATCAGGGCGTCCGCATTCCGCAGCTGATCGAGGTAGTTGCCCGGGTTCGGATCGTCCGCCACATAGATCGTCGCATCCGTGCCTGCATTTCTGCGCAGCCTGTCCATGCCCTCCGGGCAGAGTGACTGCGTTAAAACGAATTTCATACTTTCATGCCTCCCGGTCTGCTTTCGCGTTTGCCATGCGAATTGCGTAATCCATGGCGTTTATGAGGCTCAGCGCATTGGCGTGGCCGTCCCCGGCGTGGCCGTAGCCGGTGCCGTGGTCGACGGACGCGCGGATGATGGGTAGTCCGAGTGTTACGTTGACGCCTGCGACGGCGTCCCATCGGCCGGCGCTGCGGTTATAGACGAATCCCCGAACCTTGAGCGGAATATGCCCCTGGTCGTGATACATGACCACGACGATATCGTACCAGCCGCCGATCGCCTTTGAAAAAACCGTATCCGGTGGAGTCGGCTTTCGCTCTGGAATATCGATTCCCTCGGCGAGTGCTGCGTCGATGGCGGGCTGGATTTCTTCGATTTCCTCGCTCCCGAACATACCGTTTTCGCCGCAGTGGGGGTTCAGCCCGGCGACGCCGATGCGCGGATGTTCGATGCCGAACGTCCGGCAGCCCGCGTCGGCGATGCGGATCACGTCCAGCACACGCTCCTTTTTGACAAGATCGCAGGCCTTGCGCAGCGAAACGTGCGTGGATACGTGTACGACCCGCAGATTTTCGTGCGCGAGCATCATGGTGTAGCGCTGTGTATGCGTTTCGTGCGCGTAGATCTCCGTGTGCCCGCTGAAATGGTGTCCGGCCATGTTGATGGCCTCCTTGCTCAACGCATTGGTAACAGTGGCGTCGATTTCACCAGCCAGAGCGAGCGAAATCACCTTGTGGACATACTGAAACGCCGCTTCGCCGCCAAGCGTTGTCGGGCCGCGCCCGAACGGTTGCGGGTCGCCGGCGCTTGCCGGTATGTCGGAAGGACGCACAAGACCCATGTCCAGCACGTCGATCCGGCCATATTGAAACTCCGCTTCCGAAACGGACCGGACAACGTGGATCTTCATGTCAATATTCGATATCTTTTTCGCAACCGCTGCGGCATATTCCATGCTCGCCGCATCGCCAACGACCAGCGGCCGGCAGCGTGTATATAGCGACGGATCGGACAGGGCCTGCACCGTGATTTCCGGTCCGTTGCCGAAGGGGTCTCCCATCGTAATGCCAAGTATCGGTAAAGCCATATTTTTCCTCCTGTTCCTCGTTCAGCGCATGCCTCTTTCGGTGTTTTCCTGCAGCACTTGACGAAGCGCTGTGACACCTGCCTCGGACAGGCTCTGAAACGGCGCCCGGCAGGCGCCAACCGGATATCCCAGCATTCCTACAGCCTTTTTGACGATCGTATTTGGATTGCCATACCGGAAGCAGCTTCGAAAACTGCGGATGCTGTCCTGCGCTGCACGCGAGCCCTCAACGTCACCGGCAATGAAACGATTATAGATGGATACCATCGTTTCCGGGTAAACGTTTGCGCATCCCGCAATGCCGCCCGTGCCGCCGGCGAGCAGATTCCACAGAATCAACGAATCGTTTCCGGAGAGAACGGAAAAGTCCATTCCGCGCGTTTTTTCGATGTATTGCAGCATATTGTCGAAATTCCCGCTGCTGTCCTTGACGCCGACGATATTGTCGATCTCGGCAAGCCGGCGCACCGTATCCGGCGCGACATTCACGCCCGTTCGGGCGGGGATGTTGTATACGACGATCGGCAGGGACACCTTTTCCGCGATTGTGCGGTAATGCTCGTAAAGCTCCTCCTGCGAAGCTGCCGCAAAGTAGGGCGTGATGATCGAAAGCACATCCGCATGCAGATCCTGTGCGATTTGAGAAAGACGTACGGTTGCACGGGTCCCCACGCAGCCGGTGCCGGCGTAGACCGGCACACGCCCGGCCACGGTTTCCACCGTGATCGCGAGAATGCGTTCTTTTTCCGCTTCGCTGAGGATATAGCCCTCGCCGTTTGTGCCAAAGCAGAATATGCCGTGGACGCCGGCGGCGATCATGCGTTCGATCTGACGCTTGAGTTCTGTTTCGTTTACCGATTCGTCCTCATGCATGGGCGTAAGGATCGGTGGTATGATTCCCCGAATTTGAGCCATCTTATTTTCTCCTGTTATACAATTTTACTTTGGGCGGCTTCTATAACAATGCCCGATAGATTTCCCTAGCATCCGCGGCTGTTACGGTCCGTCGGTTGTTTTTAAGCAGACGCGTTACCTGCATGCCTGCTTCCACAAGCCCTTCGAGGTCGCCGGACGGCACGCCAAACTCCTTGAGGCTGGTCGGGATGTCCAGGTTCCGTACGATCTGCCCCATTCGGTCGATGACCCAGACGGATTTCTCCTCTTCGGTACGATCGGAGCCGTCCTGCCGCACCGCGTCGCAGACGCGGGCGAGGCGGTTTCGACAATATGGCTCGTTGAATCGCATGACCGGAACCAGAAGGATGGCGTTTGATACGCCGTGCGGGATGCGGTATTTTCCGCCAAGCGGATAGGAAAGCGCATGCACCGCCGTAGTACCGGCCGACGTGATCGCCACCCCTGCGTAAAACGAAGCGAGCAGCATTGTGTTCCGTGCCGCGGGGTCGGCTGTGTCACAGGACGTTTCGATATTGTCAAAGATCAACCGCAGCGCTTCCAGGGAAACCATGTCGCTGAACGGATTGGCAATATTCGACGTATAACACTCGATCGCATGCGCCAGTGCGTCGATTCCGGTGGATGCGGCGATGGCGCGCGGCAGGCTCGCTATCATCCGCGGGTCCAGTATGACGTAATCCGCAATCATCTCCGTGCTGACGATGCCGACCTTGAGCTGCCGCTCCGGCACGTTGACGATTGCGTTTGGCGTCGCCTCCGAACCCGTTCCCGCCGTCGTCGGAATCATAACGGTCGGCACGCTTTTGTGTGCGATGCCGGGGTCGGAGAGCAGATCGGATATGTCGTACTTCCTGGAGGCCAGTACGCCCATGAGCTTGACGGTGTCCATCACGCTGCCGCCGCCGAGCGCGATCAGCAGATCGGCGGGGGACTTGAGATACCGTTCGAGAGTATGTGTGATTTCATCTGCAAGCGGTTCTGTCGGCACGTCGTCGATCACACGGACCTGCGCCGCCGTCGGACGCAGCGCGTCTAAAACGGTTTCGAGCAATCCGGCCTTGACGATGCCCTGATCGCAGAACAAACTGACCCGTTTCCCATGCGCCCGAACAATTTCCTCAAGCTTTTCGAGAGAGCGAGCACCGCCGTAAACGACGGGCGGCATTTGAAGTCGGTAAAAATCCATTATGTATCCCCTCTGTTTCTATAGCAATTGCCTTGCGGCGTTTACCAGCAGGTCCGGCCCGCCGAATCCGCCGGATTTGGCCGCAACCAGGCGCTTTCTTCCGTCAAGCACGATGTGGAACGCCACCGTTCCGGATTGGATTTCGCAGATCGGCTCGATTTGTTCACATTCCACGCTGTTTAAAAATCCCATTAACGTATCGCCACCTACGACGAAGAGCGCCGCGTCATCGCACGAGCGCATCAGCGCGGCGGCCAGCTCGCCAAGGTTTTCCGAAATTCGACGCCGGTTTTCGTCCAGTTGCTCCGCCTCGGATATAACGTTTTGCGACACCCCGCTCGACAGAATCAATCGCTTTGACGTATGGTACGCTTCCGTCAGCCCGTCCAGAAATGAACGGCCCTGCGCCATGCGGAAGTATCCTCGGTCGAGCTTTTGCTTCTCATCCAGCACAATACAGGTAAAGCCGTCTTCGGACGCGTAGCGGACCTGCTCGCCGGATACGGGATTCAGGCTGCCGTTGAGCACGATCAGCCCGCCGCATGTTTCAAGACGAACTGCCTGCCGCGTCTCCCCGATCAGGCTTGCCAGCGCCGCCGCCATACCCGCACATCCCGCCAGAAGCGTTTCTCCGTCCGCGCGGTAGAGTCGCGCCGCCAAGCGCGACATTTCCGCATCCGTCTCGCAGTCATAACAAACGATGCCATGTAAGTCATTTCCGTCCGTATGCTGCGCTGCCGGATCGATGGTGGAAACGGCCGCGTCGCTCTGCTGGGCGATCAGATCCGGAATATAAGAGCACTGAACGGGGTCGAAGGGATCCTGTCCCAGTACGCTTTGATGGATCGGCAGGTCCCCGTAATACTGAACACCGCCGCGCGTATATCGCTGCATCGCAGGGTATGCCGGCACAAACGAAAGCCTGTCCTGCCTGGAGGCACGCAGCGCGGCGGTCAGCTCGCTGCCAACGTTGCCACGCAGCGCTGAATCCGTTTTTTTATAAATATGCCGAATCCCGAATGCAGTCGCATCCTTTACAATCCGATGAACGATACGGTAAGCGTCGTCCGGCTTTAGGTGGCGCGTTTCGGTATCGATGACGAGTACACGCTTTGTTTCATCGACCAGGTCCGCGCGAAACGTCCGGTCCGTCAGAACCACCGTACCGATGGAGTTCTGTGCGAACTGCACGCCGGTATCCAATGCTCCGGTGAAATCGTCCGCGAGTATCAACAGCTCGATCATTGTCCCCTCCATGGGCGCGTTCCGAGGAATACGCAGTTCCTCGACTACGCCGCTTTGCGCATTTGTCCGCTGCGGCGTATGCCGACTGCGGCGTGTTTCTAAATATCGATGGAAAACAGTTCGGCCGGATTGTCCTTCAGCATCGTCGCTACCTGCGCTTCGCTTAAGCCGACTTCCCGTAACAGCGGGACAAAACGCGTGAGCAGGTATTCCAGCCCGTTGGCCTGTCCGTATGGTTCCATATACGATGCCGTGGCTTCGATCCGGCCACCGTCCATGCCAAGCACGATCTGCTTTTCGTATCCGCGTGCAACGAGGTAGGCAATGTTTTCAGCGATTTGGCTGTCCGGCCGATAATGCGGCTTGTTCGGTTCGTCAAAGCAAATGTTGGTTCCGAGATCCAGCACGCGACGGTAGTAGACGCGATCCGGATTGCGCTGCATGTGGCAGAGCACGACTTTTTCGAGTTTTGCGCCGCTTTGTCTCAATATGCCCAATATTTCCGGTGCCATAGTCCCGTTATCGGTATGCACGGAGACGGCGCATCCGGTGCCGCGTTGTACGGCGGCGGCGATGCGGAGCGATTTTGCCTCGAGTTTCGTGATCAGGCGATTGCTCGCGCCCGCCTTGATCAGGCCGGCCCGTGCGCCCGTGCGTTCGACCACAGGGCCGTTGTAGCTGTGCTTGTCCATGCCTTCAGTGATTTCGAGCGCCATCATTTCGGCGATACGCGTTTCGTCCACCGTTGCTAAAAACGAGGTGTTCGGGCAGTAATGAGCGCTCTTATGGAACCCGGTCGTCATTACAAGGTTTCCTTGCCCTCGCAACCGGCCGGCAACCTCGAGCATCTTTCCGACGTTGCGCCCACAGCCGATCGGGTCCATGCAGATCATCGTTGTGCCTCCGGCATTCAAAAACCGGACAAACTCTTTCGTGGCCGCTTCGACATCGTCCATGAGAAATCCCCGGTCAGCGGCTACCTCGGGGCCGCCGCTGCGGATGAGATGATCGTGCGAGTCTGTCACACCGATCGACTCCGCAGGGATATCGCCAAGTATCGTTCTGATAATTTTCATCCGCTCAGCCTCCATAAACCAGATTCGGCAATGCCAGCGTAATAAACGGAAGGTATGTCATTGCGATCAGCATGACAAAAAGGAGAAGGTAGAACCATCGGCTTTCGCGGATGAAATCCTCCGTCTTGCAGTGCGTCACACCGCAGGTGACGAACATGAGGTTGCCCATCGGTGGCGAAAGCGATCCTATGGCCATGTTGAAGATAAACACCATGCCGAAATGAACCGGGTCGATGCCAAACGCTACCGCAACCGGCACAAGCATAGGCGCAAGCACGATCTGTGCCGCAGTTGCTTCGATGAAAAGCCCCACGAAAAGCAGGAAAACGTTGACGACCATCAGAAAAACATACTTATTGCTGCAAACTTTGAGGATCGCGGTCATCATGGTCTGCGGAACGTTCTCCCACGTCAGAATCCAGGAAAAACAGGTAGCCGCTCCAACAATCAGCATGATCGAAGCCGTCGTTGAGACGGTTTCTTTCAAACAGCTCAAGAGGTTATCGAGCCGGAGTTCCCTGTATGCAATGCCAAGGATGAGCGCATACAGTATGGCGATTGCACCCGCCTCGGTCGGAGTGAAGAAACCGAAACGAATTCCGCCAATGATCACGAGAGGCAGCGCCAGCGGCAGCGCGGCGGGCTTGAAAGCCTGCCAGAGTTCCCGTCCGGTTGCCCGCTTTTCGGAAAGACGGGGATAATGTTTGCGCTTTGCCACGCGGCTGACGACAAACATCATCGCGAAACACAGCAGCAGGCCGGGAACGATGCCTGCAACGAATAAATGTCCGATAGACGTATTGGTAATGCTGCCGTAGATGATAGCGGCGATCGCCGGTGGAATCAGCGGCGTGATCATGGAAGAGACCGCCGTGATGCTTGAAGCAAATCCCAGTGAATAGCCGGACTTTACCATGTCGGGCACCAGCATCTTCGCTTCCATGGCCGCGTCCGCCAGCGAGGAGCCGGACATGCCTCCCATGAGCGTACTCAGCACGATGTTAACCTGCCCTAAACCACCGTAAAGATGCCCGGTGAGCACCTTGCAAAAGCGCAGCATACGTTGCGTGATGCCGCAATAATTCATCAGCACACCGGCCGCAACGAAAAACGGTATCGCAAGCAGCGGTACGGACTGCATTCCGCTGATCACCCGCTGAATAGCCAATACGCCCGTAATTCCAGCGCTCGGGTTAGCTAAGAAGTACGCAATGCACGCACCCAGCACCGAAATAAAGACAGGTACGTTCAAAAACAGGAGCACCAGGAGGACGATCCATGCAAGTGCGATTGGCGTCATGACGCGTTCCCTCCCTTCCGTGCTGCGACGGCATCTTCGGGGAAAAACCACTCCCGGATTACAAGCAGGCTATACTGGACCACCATCAATGCGCAGCCGATCGGTGCGGCAATGTCGATAAGCGTATAGGAAATCCGCAGATATGGCGTCACCTTTTTTGTGACGGCCTCCGCAAGCCCAACGCCACCGAAAAACAGATAGATTAAAACGGCCATCGTGACCAGATAAGCGAACACGTCCAATATTCTCCGCTGCTTTGTCCCGAGCCGCTCGGCAACGATATCGATGCTGATCTGTCCGCCGGTCCGAAACGCCACGCTGGCACCAAAAAATACCATCCAGACAAAAAAGAAAAGCTGCATCTCCTCCAGCCAGGCAATCGGGCGATTCACAAATTTACGCATAACGACTCCCGCGACAGTGATGCAGACGATAGCGATCAGCGCGAGCGCGGCAATTAAAAAGTCGAGGTTTCCGATCCAACGCAATACTTTTTTCATAGTTGTACTCATTTCTTGGGTTTTATGACAGGATGAAAGGAGCATGCCGGCTCCTTTTCATCCTGTCGTTCACTCCTGACGGTTCGGTTATTACGATGCCAGAATCTGCTGAATTCTATCGTAGAGGCCGGGTGTCCAGGTGCCGTTGGATTCGTAGTCCTGATACAGCGCAACGACAGCTTCTTTGAACGCCGCGAGATTTTCCGGACTCAGTTCGGAGATGGTGCAGCCCGCCGCTTCGAGTTTTTCGATCATCAGCTGGCTTTGCTCGTCGTACTTTTCGTTATTGTACTCCGCCGCTTCTTCGCCGCATTCCTTGATGATCTGCTGATACTCTTCCGGCAGGGATTCCCAGAACTGCACGCCGACGATGAAATTGGAGAACGTCATCTGATGACTCGTCAGAGTAACGTATTTGCAGACTTCCTGGAAGTTGTTGTTATAAAGCGTCGTAAGGGGATTCTCTACGCCGTCCACGACGCCCTGGCTAAGGGAAGTGTACACCTCCGAAAGGGCCATCGGCGTGGCAGCCGCGCCGAGCAGGTTGAACATCGTGACCGAAATATCGTTGTTCGGCACGCGAATCTTCATGCCTTTGAGGTCGTCGAGAGAGGTGATCGGCTTGTTGGTCATAAGCTGACGATCGCCGTAAATCCAGTTGGTCGAGGCGATCACAAGGCCCTGGTCATAGAGCTCCGCCTCCTCTTCGGCCCACCAGTCGCTGGCGGTGAGTTTGTACATGAGGTCCCAGTCGGTGAACAGATACGGCCCCATCACCACGCCGAAGTCCGGAACATAGTCCATCAGGTACGAACCGTCGGCTATGGTGCAGACGTTTTGCCCGAGCAGCATCATTTCGATCAGGTCGGCCTTTACGCCAAGCTGAGAGCTCGGATAGACCTGGATCTCCACATCGCCGTTTGTCCGTTCGGACACAAGCTCGGCCCATTTGTCGCAACCGAGGTCGATCGGGTCGCCGTCGGTCTGCTCGTGGCAGAGCTTGAGCACATAGGTCGGTGTTTTCGCGGCCTCGGTCGCAGGAGCTTCGGTGGATTCTGTCGTCGTTGCAGTCTCCTCGGCAGGTGCCTCGGTAGCTTCGCTTGCGGACGTAGTAGTTGAAGCGCAACCGAAAACAGACAGCGCCAGCGCCAGAGTCAGCAGCAAAGCCAATAGTGTCTTGACGAGTTTCATTTGTATTTCCTCCCTTTTTATTTTGTTGCAAGTATCTTGCTTTGGATTGTATTAAGAACACATTGATGGACGCGGATTGATAAAAAGTGTTAGAATGAAACGGAACACTGTAATCATAGGGTTCGACAATCTGATTGTCAACCGATAAACGGTCATTAAGCGTTTCATTATGAATCGTTTAGACGAAAACACAATGTTTTTGTTCTTGTTATTTTACTTTTAACAGAATATAATACGATATATAACTAATGATGTTCTATTATGAAACGGTTGGTGATAGCATGCTTCGTTCTAAAATATTGGTTATCGTGCCATACGCAGGATTGAAATCTGTTTTCGAGGCGCAACAGGCGCAGTATCCGGAGCTCGATCTGGATATTTATGTCGGGGACTTGGAAGAGGTGGTACGCTTTTCCAATATGTTTCTTTCGCAGAAATATGTGGCGATTATCTCCCGCGGAGGAACCGCCCGGTTCATTCGCACGCTTTCGAACATTCCCGTGGTCGAGGTGGAAATTTCGTCGTTTGATATCCTTCGCGCCATCATCCTTGCGCAGCAATCCAACGACCGTCATGCAATCGTTGGATATCCCAACATCATTCGGCCGTTTCGTCAAATCTGCGAGATGCTTCAATATCGCATGGATCTGTACGAAATCGATCAGGAAACCAATATCCCGGCATTTATAGAGCAACTTCGCGGCGAGGGCATCGAGCTCGTGATCGGGGACGTCGTTGCGACGGAAACCGCCAAGGCCAGCGGGATGAGCAGCCTTTTGATCACATCCGGAGTCGAAAGCGTAGAGAAAGCGCTTCGCGAGGCCGCGCAGTTGGCTAGCCGGATCAATACGGTCAGCAAGAACGGCGCGGCCTTTCAGGCGGCGGTGGAAAGCAGCGACGATACCATCGTGATCATGAACCATGAACATCAAATGGTTTATCTCAACCATTTGCCGGAGGGCCTCTCGATATCCCAGCTTTCGGATATGCTCGGTGCGCATTTGGACGATTTGGATCAGATCCATCATTTTCATATCGTTGCGCGATATTCAGGGCTTCGCTTTGGCATTTCCGGCAAGGTGATAAACGACGGCGGTACGACCCGATATGTTTTTTTCATCCGTGGTATCAGCCAGCCGTTCCGTACGGAAACTTCAGCAGTTACAATCCTGAATTACAACGATATCGAACCGCGCGCAATTCTTTCGCCAAGCTCGCGGGCAATCTATGAAAAAGTTGGGGAATTTGCCGCAAACAGCGCGCGCTACTACTCGCTGTTTCTCTACGGGGGTATCGGCGTAGGCAAAGACACTCTCATTCAGGCCATCTTTTTGCGGACGTGCAATAAGAACGATCCGCTGGTCGTGGTGGATTGCGAGCAACTGACCGCCCGGCAATGGCAGTTACTGATCGATGACGAGAAGTCTGTACTATACATGCCGCACTTTTCGCTTTATTTGAAGTCGGTCCACGCTTTGGCGCGCGGTCTGCAGCAGGATTTGCTGCAATATTTTGAAAGTACGCGCTTTTTCAGCCGTCATACGGTTTTTTCCTCTTCCGAATACGACCACACCGATCTATTGGTGAGCTATTCGTTTCCCAAGCAGCTCTACGAGCTTTTGTCCGGACTGAGGTTTTATCTGCCCTCGCTCAACGAACAGCCGGATGATATACCCGCGATAGCAAGCATGGTTTTGAGTCAAAACAGTCAGGAGGCCTCGCATATCATCGGATTTGATAATTATGCGATGGAGTACCTCAAGTCTTATCACTGGAAACTGAACATTGAGCAGCTCTGCGCGACCGTCAAGCAATTGATCGCCACTTCGGACGGCCCTTATATATCCGTTCTCGATCTTGAAACGGTCCTGTCTGAAGCGGCTTCCTCCAATCCGCAGTATGCCAACATCGATATTTCGAAACCGCTTGACGAAATCGAGCAGGATGTGATCAATAAGGTGCTGGTCCGTGAAAATATGAGCCAGACTGCCGCAGCGAAGCGGCTGGGGATCAGCCGCAGCACGCTTTGGCGCAAGTTGCGGCAGTAAACCCTGCAAGCAATATAGGATTATGCCGTTTTTCCCCACCGCGGGCGAACTGCTGTTTTAAGAACGGCTCAAGGGCTATAACTCTATCACTCATTTCATCATGCGCCACAGTGTGGAGCGGCTTATGCCGAGTCGCTGTGCAGCATGGCTTTGGTTCATATTCTCCTCTTGCAGCACGCGCATAACGATATCGCGAGTGATGGAATTCAAAGTGCCCGAGAGGTTTATTCTGTCATTTTTATAGGAAACGGAAGCGTCCTGAGCCTCTGTCCGAAGCACGCTTTCGGTGTCGTTGACAGAGATGTACGGCGAATCCGTCAAAAGGACAAGTTCGCGAAGCACTCGATGCAGTTGATCGAGATTGTAGCACCAGTCAAATCCCCGCAGGAGCTGCAAGGCGTCGGGAGAGAAACCGATAACCGTTTTCCCAAGGGCTGCATTGAGGGCGTTTATGTAGAGACTGCTTAGGCTGGGCAATTCGTCGAGCCTGTCACGCAAAGGGGGTAGTTTGACGCAAATAGCGTCAAGCGCCGTCTTTATAAAATCGAATATTTTGCATCTGCCGCTCTCTACGCCCGCTGTATGCGCGAAAATCAACCGTGAGCGCCGCGCCAGCGCAGAGCTTTCAATAAATGCCACTAGTTGACGTTCGCGCTCCGCGCCAAGCTCCTCAAGGCCTTTCATATAGATCGTCAGCCCGTGAGCAAACAAAGGGGATCGATCGTCGCCTACAAGCTGGTCCCACATACGCCCATCCATAGCGGCAAAATCAATAATTACAAAGGTATTTGCCCGAAAGCGGCCTCCAAGGAAGAGCGAGGCGGCTATCCTTTCTTTTCCCGTGCCGTGTTCGCCGACAAGCAATATGGGGAGATCCGATTTTGCATATGCGCTGATCATGGGGGCAAGTTTCCCTATTGCTCCGGGGAGCGTGCTGTCAAAGTCGGTATAATTCACTTCATCTCTTTCAAGACATTTGACAGCGGCCATATCCAGCGAAAAAAAGGGCGTATAGGATATCTCAAAATAAGCGCAGGGATCGGATATCGATGGTATTGAGATGCGGCAGCCGGAAACGTTCGTCATACCGGAGCGCGTCTGGCGCAGAAACTGAGAACCTCCGCCAGATAGCACATCCGGCAAGCGGTGTTTGCATAATTGCAGCACGCTTTCGGCATCCTCGCCAAGGTTTGAATAGAGCGTGTTTTCGCAGGCGTCGAGTACAAGCGTGCGCGTGCTCCCGTTTTGCAGAGCGGCATCCATAACGTCAAACCGCTTTTGAAGCGACGCGTTGCCCATCGCAATGGTTACGGCGCGGTCTATGGCTTCCTCAATGCTTTCGCCGCCGGAAGTTATTAAAATCGCATTCATACCGGCCTTTTTGGCATGTGTGACCGTTACCATATCGCCCACGACAAGCGAAATTTCCTTTGTCTTCAGGTCGCCGAGAAAACCGTCCACTTCATTCTCGCTATTAATGGTCAGAATATCGGCGCTGTATTGTAAAAGCGTGCAGAGTAAACGCGCGGGTTTCGTGATAGAGGGAAAACCGACAATGGCAAAGGAACCGTCGTAATTTTGAGCAAGCTTTATCGCGCGCAATATATCGTAAACGTTCAACGTGATCTCCACGACGGGCAGGTCCGTGCGTTTGCGTATGAGCTGCGCGGTGCCTCCGCGGGATATGATCGCCGAGTAATACTGCGCTCGCGCATCCGCGGCGATGGCCGCGCCGTCTTCGAGGTCGCCAACGCATACCTTCATATCGATCTCTTTATGCTGGTCTGCAATATTCTCCATCAGCTCACGCATGCCGTCATACGGCGCAATAGCAAGAAGCTTAAATGTATCCATTTGATCGGGTCTCCCTCGTGTATTAAGTTCTCAGAACGTATTATAACACAAATTGTTTCATTTAGTAACATTTAAATCTTGAAATGATTCATTTTCATACAATTTACTGCTTTGATCAACTTGTTTTATCACGATGCCGATGAGATAATCTTGCATATAAGAACAATATCATTCTAGCCAGACAGCATACATTGTGAAAGGATATAGCGGAGCTTCCGGCAATTGCCAGCGATCATGCCGGAGCATTCGACGCCGTCATACAGTTCCCTTTCACGGCACTTCAAGCATTGATACGACCGAACAGAACACGACATTCACAATACGGCGCATGCGGAATATGTGTTTTCGTCGATAGCGGCAGATGTTATCCAGGGACGCTTACGCAACCGTATAAAAGAAATCTCGGATCATGTGTTTGAATATGGCAGCAGGCACGTATAAAAACAAATTCTGCGCCGAAAGCAAAAACGCTTTTTGACACAGCGGGCGAAGCAGGATCGCTCGCGCTTGTGCCAGCGGTTCCGGATATGGCGCGCATCGCGACAAAAGTTATTATGTGCATCCGAACCAGGATGGAAAATGAAAGTTTTCCCAAGCAAGGGATATAAACAAAATCAAAAGGAGACGACAATAATGAAAAAAGCCAAAGCAATCCTTGCTCTCGCACTGACACTCATGCTTGCATTCTCTTTTGCTGCATGCG
>Ga0116164_10001654_pt1 | contig 16594 bp, 12 predicted proteins | sample AD_UKC109_MetaG_FD_89888 | JGI IMG/M metagenome (GOLD analysis project Ga0116164, IMG submission 89888) | Active sludge microbial communities of municipal wastewater-treating anaerobic digesters from Hong Kong - AD_UKC109_MetaG | ecosystem: Engineered > Bioreactor > Anaerobic > Digestate... | reverse complement strand
GAAACAGGAGTAGCAAGAATTATTGCTACCAACACCTGTACAATAATCCCTTTTGACAGCCTTAACATGATATTGAAAATCGAAGCCCCAAACACTTTTCTTATACTTACCACTCTTCGGTTTCGTTCTGCAATAAATAGTGAAAGCCCAAATAATCCTACCAAAGAAGTTATAATGGTTAAAACAAAGAATAGATTTAAAAGCTGGCCAGCCGTTATAAACGATTTAGCTTCTGTAGTTCCATAAATAACATCGTTATGGTATTTTAATTCAATCGGAATATCTGCATTAAATGTTTTCAGGGTTTTTGTTATATATTCTTGTGCTTTTTCTTGGTGCAAAGGATTAATTCTGATGGTAAGGTAATTGGCTGCTTTTGATCCTGTCAGAATTAATAAAGGCACATGGTCGAATATAGGAGGAATTGCCCTGTATGAATCAATTATACCAATAATTTCATAATAATTACCTTCAATCATTACTGTTTTTCCAATCGGGTGTTCATAATCCAGAATAGTAGCAACCATTTTATTTATAACTACAGCATTCTCTTTGTCAGAAGGAAATTCATCTGAGAAAAACCGGCCTTCCTGCATCGAAATTTTAAATACTTTTATATAATCCTGCTCAAAATTGTAGATAGAAGCCAGAGTTTTATTATCCTTATCTTTCCATTCCGTTGACAGATTAACCCCATATTCAGGTACTGTAGAGCCCCACGAAACAGACTCTATAACAGGGCTCTTTAAAAGTTCTTCTTTTACTTTATTCAAATCACCCCATTGCGACCCGGAAATACAAAGTACATTATCGGAGTTATATAACTTATAGCCATCACTGTTCATGTAACTGCCATGTTGATTCATAGCAAGCATAGTTTGAATAAAAATAATGGATAAAAAGAACTGAAAAGTAGTTAACAGCCACCTCGAATACCCTTTCCCACCCAGTGTATTGGTTAAGGGTTTCATTACATTAACCGGCTTGCTAAATGAATAACGCAATGCAGGATATAAACCTGATATAACAATAGTAAGCAATAAAATCGAAGACAAAAGAACTAAGGTAACTGAATCTAATTCCAGTTTTATTTGCGTATCCATTAAGGAATTAAACCATGGTAGCACCAGTTTAATAATTAAAATAGCAAAATTAAAAGCAATAAGAGTTGACAGAACGGTGTCTGTAAGAAATTGCATTATAATATTTTTATGCCTTGCCCCTATTACCTTGCGTATGCCTATTTCCTTATTGCGGGTGGAGAATAATATATTGGTAAGATTGATATAATTTAAGCTGGTAATAATTAAAACAAAAAAACCACCCACTAAGAAAATGATAAGCTTGCCTTTAGAATTTCCAAAGGTTCCCCGCATATGTATTTCTTTTAAAGGGATTAAAAATGCTTTAATATTTTCAATTGGAACAGGTATTTTATAATTAACCTCAATTTTCTGACTTAATTTTTCGGGGTCAGTTTCCATGTTTAATAGAATATAAGTCATATAATCTGTTCCTTGATATTCTTCAGGTTTTATCCAGTTATGTCTTCTAATAACATCAAACGGGAAAATAAAATCAACTTCGAGGTGGGTATTTGATGCAAAATCTTTGAATACACCAGTAACTATAAAATCATATTTCTGACCATATAGATTAATATTTATAGTTTGTGCTACTGGATCCCCTGATCCAAAGTATCTTTTGGCTGCACTTTCAGAAATAACCACCGTATTTAATTCATTTGAAGTATATCCTTTAACAAAACTAAAAGTAAGAATATCGAAAATATTAGAGTCAGCAGCATATAAAAAGTTCTCATAAAATATGTTTTCACCCACTCTTACCGGTGTATTTGTATAACTATACAATCTGGCAAATTTTTCTACTTCAGGGAACATATTTTTTACAGCCGGACCAACTGGCCCAAATGATGTAGGAACCCAACTTAACTGATCAAAATTTCCTTTTATATAAACTCGGCATACCCGATCAGCTTTTTCGTGCATTTTTTCATAAGTCAGTTCATACTGTGCAAACAAAATTGCTAAAACTGCCGAGGCAAGGCCAATAGTCAAACCTCCTATATTTATTGCGGATATAACCCTGTTCTTAAGAAGGCTTCTCCATGCTGTAACAATATAATTTATAAACATAATTTCATCTTTAATTTTATTAATACTTAGGCATACAAACCATTTTAGTATTCTTATTTAATGGAAATAACCATTCATTAAATGATGGCGGACCAAAAGTTACTCGGGCATTATTTGAAAAACCATACCCTTCTTTTGGAATTCCCATCCAATTTGAATCTAATTTATCATTATTATTTTCATCGTGAAAATATCTGAAAGCATAATTTCCTTTATTGAGGTTTTCAAAGATTATAGTGCATTTATTATTTTCAATTTTTCCGTAGGCTCCTTTTACCTTTTCCTGACTATCATTTAACAGGCTAAGAAGTATTTGGCCCTTACCAGACCTTAAGTTTTGTATTTCTATTGTTAAAGTATTTTGTGCCCATATTTTTATTGTACTAACAAGTACAAATATTAAAATAAAAAATATCTTTCTCATGTGTGTAATAATAAATTAAACCATTTTTCTGTTTCTATTCAATACACATACCAATTGTTATAATTCATTATTTTTCAATCCATTACATTGCATGTCATGATTATAAAACCTCAAGGTTTTGTATTAAAATCACCCAAGTGGTGTTCCAAAATCATACAATAAGTTTTTAATATGCATTTTTCTAATTACATTTGAATAAATACTAATCACCTATATGGAAGGCACTATACTTATTGTTGATGATAATAAAGCCGTTACAGATTCGCTTTCATTATTTCTAAAGCGTAAAGTGAATAAGGTAATAACTGCCAACACCCCCCAAAAAATACCTGAAATTTTACAAAATAATTATATCGATATTATTATACTCGATATGAATTTTGAGAGCACCGAAAACCTTGGAGAAGAAGGGATATACTGGCTAAAGAAAATAAAATCGCAAAATCCCGAACAAGTGGTTATTATGATTACTGCCTACGGGGATGTTGAACTTGCCGTTGAAGCTCTTCAAAAAGGGGCATCCAATTTTATTTTAAAGCCCTGGGATAATCAAAAACTTCTGGCAACAATAACAAATGCACTAGAATTAAGCAAATCAAGAAGAGAAGTAAGTATATTAAAATCAGAACAAAATCAATTAAAAAGAACTTTTAATAGCAAATTTCAAAATATTTTGGGTCATTCACCTGCCATACACGAGGTATTCAAAATTATAGAGAAAGTTGCACCCACAGAAGCCAATGTAATTATTCTTGGAGAAAATGGAACCGGGAAAGAATTGGTAGCCCGGGAAATACACAGGCAATCGTTACGTAAGGAAAATATATTTATGCCCATTGATATGGGTACTATAACTGAATCGATATTTGAGAGTGAGCTTTTTGGATATAAAAAAGGTGCATTTACCGATGCAAAGGAAGATAAACCAGGCAGGTTAATTTTAGCAAATGGAGGCACTCTGTTTCTTGACGAAATCGGAAACCTCTCGCAAGCCATGCAAGCTAAATTATTGACTGTAATTCAGAACAAGGAAGTAACTCCTGTAGGAGGTGCAAAACCTTTACCCATTGATGTAAGGATTATTTGTGCGACCAACCAAAACATACATGAGATGGTAACAAATAGTATGTTTCGCGAAGATTTGCTCTATAGGATAAATACAATACAAATAGACCTGCCACCTCTTCGTTTGCGAGGCGATGATATAATATTAATAGCTAATTATTACTTACAGAAACATGCTGAAAAGTATGGGAAGAAAAATTTAACCTTTAGCGATTCATCCATCAATCAGCTTATGGAATATCATTGGCCCGGAAACATACGGGAATTAAGCCATACAGTTGAAAGAGCTGTAATTATGTGCGAAGAGAAGATAATTACACCTGGCGATTTATTCCTTAAAAAACACGACGATAGTATCAATCTTATTGAAAAACCTTTGCGTTTAAACGAAGCTGAGAAAATTGTAATCGCAAGCTCAATAAAAAGAAATAATGGAAACATTTCGGCAGTTTCAAAAGAACTTGGCATAGGCCGCCAAACCCTTTACCGAAAAATAAAAGAATATGGAATAAGCTAAATCAGTTTATGATATTAAAAAAACATTTTATAAACATCTGGATACGCGTAATTGCAATACTAGTAAACTGCTTTGCTATTGCGTTTGTATCCATACCACAGCCCGATTGGTTTTATATAATTAACCTGCTAACTTTACTTGCAATACAGGTTATCCTATTTGTACGAAGCCAAAACAGTTTAAACCGTGAAATTGAGAAACTATTCGATTCGCTGGAAAACTCAGAAACAACATTGAGTTTTTTTAATCAAAGCAACAATCCTGATTTTCAAAATATTTTTAAAAGATTCGACAAACTAACTGAACAGATACAAAAACTGAAAATGGATAGTTTTCAGAAAAATATTTACCTAACCACATTATTTGAACATATAAATATTGGAATTATAACATTAAATAACAAAGGAGAGATAAGCCTTAAAAACTCACAAGTAACAAAAATACTGGCAAAAGGGAATATAAATCATATTAACGATATCAGAAAAATTAACTTATCCTTTGCCACAGCGATAGAAAACATAAAACCTGACGAATCAAAGTTAATAAGTTTATTCAAAGATGGATATTTACAGCACTTGCTGGTTCGTGCAGCACTTTTAAAATTTACAGGCGAAGAAATTAAGATTATAAGTTTCCAAAATATCAGAAGCGAGCTGGATAATCGAGAGATGGAAGGTTGGCAGAAATTAATAAGGGTGCTTACTCATGAATTAATGAATTCTTCAGGCCCCATAAACTCAACTATTTCCACAATATTGGAATTATTAACTCTCGATAATCATAATCCTAAAAATATCAGTGCCATTTCTCAGGATATACTAAACGACACAATACAAGGGCTTAAAATAATTGATGAAAGAAGCAAGGGAATGATTGAATTTGTTACCCGCTTTAGGAGCTTAACACTTATCCCCAGCCCACACTTAGAAAATATTGAATTGGATGCAATTGTAAATAACATCCAGGTTCTTTTATCCGACGAATCGGAAAAACGAGGTATTAAAATTCTATACAAACCAATCCTGTCCGGTTTAAAATTGATTGCAGACAAAGGAATGATAGAACAAATAATTATCAATCTGATAAAAAACTCTTTTGAGGCAATTAACCAAACAAATAATCCACGCATAAACATTTCAGCCTGGACCGATATTAACAACCATGTTTTAATCGATATTTCGGACAATGGGGAAGGAATCCCGCAAGACATCCAGGATAAGATTTTTATCCCATTTTATACGACACGTAAAAATGGAACAGGAATAGGCCTAAGTTTATCGCGTCAGTTGGCAAACATACAGGGAGGGGCATTAGTCCTAAATAAATCAACCGATCAAGGAACAACCTTCACTTTAAAGTTTAACCGTGCTTATTAAACCTGCAGTTCATTTAGATGTGATTTTAATATTTTAAAAATTAGCTTTTGTAGAAAAGATATACCAAAAGTAACATTGGGAAATTATATACATCGAGAAAAGTATATCTAAATTACTTTCTTGCTTTATTGCAATCTGTTGTTTATTATTGTACAATAATTACAATTTATAATTTATTATGTCTAAAAAAATACAAATCGACGCCATTGATCGAAAAATTTTGTCTTATTTAATAAAAAATGCACGTACACCATTTCTTGAAATAGCCCGTGCATGTGGCATTTCAGGAGCAGCAATTCATCAACGGATTCGTAAGCTCGAAGAATCGGGAATAATTAGTGGTTCAAAATTTATTGTTAGCCCAAAAGCTGTAGGTTTCGACTTATGTGCTTTTGTAGGTGTTTTACTCGACAGAGCTCATATTTATAAAAACGTGATCCGCGATATTGAAAAGATACCTGAGGTGGTTGAATGCCACTTTACTACCGGGCAATGGGCTTTGTTATTAAAAATATACTGCGTGGACAATCAGCACTTAATGCGTGTGCTGGTTAATACAATTCAAAATATACCCGGTGTTGAACGGACCGAAACTTTCATTTCTCTGGATCAAACGATAGATAGAGAATTTAGTATATAAAACTATTTTAACAATAAAATGTGGCAACAATTTTGTTAACCTTATGTTAATTAAAATATAGATTAATTTAACAGGAATGATTTTTGCATAACGTATTTTTACAGCAAGAATAAAAAAATAAAATAGCTGCCACAAAGGGTGCATTAAAGCATGTGGATGGGAGTTCCACCAGCTTAAAGGCCCGGGAAAGTACCCGGGCTTCCTTATTTTCCTGAAAAATGATCGATAATTTCTTCATGGGTTGTCACATATTTACCCATCAAATTTGCTGTTAAACACGAATGGACAGGTATTATACCAACCAACCCTCCTACCTTAATTTTTTCAAATAAACTTTGTGAAGCTTTTATAGTTCCGTGCTCCTGCGAAATTTTTACCAGGTAATTATTTTCATCCATCTGTTTCCATCCACTTTCAGTTAATTCAACAACCAAGCCATACACCTTAACACCATTTATCGTTATAAATTCTTTTGAAAAATGCACTGCACCTCCATAAATGATGATCTCATCGCGGTCGGCATGTTTTGCCACAACCGGGCATGCCATTGCCACAGCAACCTGATCAAATGCACATGAGCCCAAATTGTATTGCATTAAATCATAAAAAACAAAATTTCCGGGGCGTATCTCCCCTATCCCATCAAAGTTTTCGAGCGTACTGCATGATGGAGTATCTCCAACAGAAATTATTAAATCTGAATACCTGCCGGCATATTGCTTTTTTAAAAGTGCTAATTTTTGTAAAGAATCAAAATGTATTTCCCTTATTTCATCAATATTTTTAGCATAATATGTATTACCCGAATGCGAAAGAAACCCTTTAAAAACAAGATTTTCTGAAAGCTCAGCACTTTTAAGGATTTTATCAATAATTAAAAAGATATCAAAAGAGACTCCCGTCCTGCCATAACCTGTATCAATTTTTATAAAAAACCCTACTTTGTTTTTCAGATGCGTAATTAAAAACTCTGTACTTTCTATATTTTCAAGTACTATATTCAGGTTAATGTTCGCTGATAAAGTATTTATCTGGCCGATTTCCCTGATATTTACAGGAAATGCAACAGTAATATCATTCCAGCCATCAGCAGCAAAATATTCAGCCATTTTGAATGATGAAACGGTAATTTTTTTTACTTCCTGTTTTTTAAACCAATTTCCAATAATTTTCGACTGATGAGTTTTAAAATGAGGCCTGAATTCTATTCCCAAGCTATTTGCTTTATCAGCCATAAACTTGATATTTGCTTCGCATTTCTTTTGATCTAATAAAAGCATTGGGGTTTTTATTTTTTCTAAATCCATAAGTTCTTATTTTTAAGATACATAACAAAAATCCTTTAGCTTTTTTCTAAAATAAGATGCAAGTTGCTAAAACATTTTTACTTAATCCATTGTTTTTCGATAGTAGTTGTATGTTTCCCAATATATAATCGATGTATAGCAAAAGATTTTGTATGAGGTTTTATTTATTGGGTTTTAGCTCACGGCTTATGTCGTGAGCTTTTTTTAATTCTGATTATAATAGCTTTTTAATTTCTGCTGGAAAACCTCCTTATTTACCTCATTTATTTGATTCACAATTAGATTAATTTTATTTATCCGATCTAGCCTTGTTTCAATAGATATAAACCTCTCATCAGCAAAAATAACTTTATCAACCTGGTATCCAGCCTCATTTAAACTCATGGCCACTGCAGCATTGTAATTATCAAAAATAATTACCGAAGGCAACTGGTTATTTGCATAATCAACCATTGCCTTTAAAACCATCGATTTAATATATTTAATCTGTGTTTCGCCCAGGTAATTTGCCCCAACAAGTATTTTAATCAAATCAATTTTAGCAAGCTCGCGTTTTCTTTTTTCGAGTTTCATTTTTTCATAATCACTCTGGCCAGTATTCAGAAAAAGAGTAATAAATTCCTGTGGGACATCCGTTAAGTGCCCTAACTCATTTTTTGATTTCTTTATTTTATATTCCTTTATAGCAAGTTTCTGATTTACGGGAATATAATACTCCCACTTCCGGGTCCTTTTATAACTCTCTGTCATTGGATTTGGTTTCCAATTTGTTTCAGGGCGCTTCATCAGCGGGGCTGTAATATCCAGATAACCTGTTTCTAAGGAATATAATACACAATTTACAAAGTGGACCCATCCTCCACCTAATGATGAATGTAAAGCGCTCCACAAGGTTTTATTTGAGTTCTCCTGCTCTGTATTATTAAGAATTGTTGTATCGACTGCTGTTTGCTTTAATTTTTCGATAAATGTATTATCCAAACGTGTTGGCAGGTATGTGAATGAATTTGTTGAATTTTCATCCACCTGAGTATGGTGCAGCTCTTTTATATCTAAAATATAATTGGAATCATTCGCTAATGTAATATGTATTTGAAAATCCTTATCCCATTTCATTTGCTGCACTGTCTGAGCATGAGAAACTGATACCCAAGCCATTAAAACAAATATTAAAGTTATTGTTTTTAGATTATGTAAAAGTCTGACTCTAACAGAATCTGAAATGTAGCTATAGCTCACAATACAGCGATTTTTTAATTATAAATGTTATGATAAAAAGACAACTTAATATAACAAATGTAACAAAATTCGCCAATTTATAAAATAGGATTTTCATTTTCATCTAAGGCAATATATTTCGCTTTTGCCTTACGAAGATTACTGGCAATAAGCTCGCCAAACTCCAGCATTCCAAGATCGTCAATATCGTAATGCCAGTAAAAATTCAGATATTTAATTTTTGGATTCTTATCAATACTTTTAATAAGCTCTAACAGGTTTTTTGATGATGAAGTATTTACATATTCAAGGAATAATTCCAGATCAACTTTTTCGGCATTTAAATCCTTAACCCATTGCAACAAAGGATTAAAAAAACGTTTTGGGTCCTCTGGCAATGATTTACCACGGATAGTAAGTAAACCTAAACTTCGAAATTCGATTTTAGGTGTCGAAACTGTTTCATTAATAATTAAGTCGTCCAAAACCTTAATCCTTTTTATAAAACAAATTATTAATACAATTTAATGATTTTCTTAGTATTATAAAATCAAAAGTGCTTTTTTTTGATGAAATTACATATCTAACAATTTCAAAAACAAAATGTTCTTAAAAAAAATAGCTTTGCCAATTAAGGCAAAGCTATGCAAATAATATTTTACTGTTTTATTCGTAACGTAACGATTCTGCAGGGTTTTTTGTTGCTGCTTTTATCGTATGGAAAGCATTTGTGATTATAGCAATAATAAGTGCCCCAGCAATTGCAATCACAAAATAATACCAGCTTAACTCAATTCTGTATACAAAATTACCTAACCAGCTTTTCATATAAAAATATGAAACAGGTAAAGCAATAACGCTTGAAATCAGGATCAATTTTATAAAATCGCGGTTAATCAGTTTTACAATTTTAACCGATGAGCTCCCCAAAGCCTTTCTTATGGCAACCTCTTTTGTCCGTTGAGTTACGATATATGCCACAAGGCCATATAGCCCAAGGCACGATATTAATATACATAGGATAGCAAAAATGCTGAATATTTTCATGGAATTAATCTGATTTTTATATCGTGATTGAAAAAGTTCATCCATAAAATATCCATCAAATGTCGATTTAGGAAATAATTCTGTCCATTTGCCCTCTAGAAACTTTAATGTTGACTCAACCTTTTGTGGATTAACTTTTACCATTAACCGATAAAACCTTTCAGGAATATAAAAATAGGCAGCAGGCTCAATCGGGCTTAATAGTGAGTAATAGTTATAATCGCGAATTACACCAACCACTTTAACATTTGTTGCTGTGCTGTCTCCGTATAATGGTTGAAACTCTTTACCTATCGGATCTTCCCATCCTAATTTTTGAACTGCAATTTCATTTAATATAACTGCATGCCCCAAATCCGTTGAGAATTCCTTACTGAAATATCTCCCTTTAACCAATGGAATCTCCATTAACTGGAAATAATTGTCATCGACAAAACCAAATCGCACCATTAATGAAGTTTCCGATGAATCGGCCACATGAATCTGGCTTTGACTACCTGCTACACCCGTAGAACCAGAAGCAATGGCAGAAGAAATTATATCCGGATTATCTGAAATTTCATTTTGAAAAATTTCCATATCCCGAAACCTCTTTTCATTATCTGTTTCAAAAAAAGAAACTGCATAAACATCTTTATCATTATACCCTTTATCTTTTTTATGGAAATAATTAACCTGCGATATGGATACCAGGGTAGAAACAATAATAATAATTGATATAGCAAACTGCACAACAACTAATACCTTCCGTAAAAAACCTGTACCACCTTTTTCATTTCCCGAAGTACTCCCTTTTAATACTTTTACCGGATTAAACTGCGATAAATAAAAGGCAGGGTAACTTCCGGAGAAAACTCCCAATAAAACAATTAAAATCAAAATTCCAATACTAAAAGTCCAATTGGTTAAACTTAACACAAGATTTATATCCAGAAGTTTATTCATATACGGAAGTATAATTTCAACCAAAACAATTGCTATTATAGTTGACAGAAATACAAGAATAACAGATTCCCCTAAAAATTGTAAAATGATTTTTTCTTTTTGAGCACCTGAGGTTTTTCTTACTCCTACCTCACGTGCCCTCTTTACTGCACGGGCAGTTGAGAGATTTATATAATTGATGGAAGCTACTATAAGAATAAGTAGGGCAATTGCTGAGAAAATATAAACCTGGCTTATATCACCCTGTTTATAATTATATGTCTGAAATTTAATATGTTTTGATTTAAGGTGTATATCAAGGATCGGTTGAATATACATCTCAAGTTTTTGCCATGATTCGGATGTATATTTTTTAATGAAATCGGGCAACTTTTTTTCAAATTCGCCTTGATTTGTACCCTCAACAAGCTCAATATAAGTATCAAGCGAATTACTACCCCAACTTCGCATCCACTCAAAACGGTTTTCCATAATAGCAAAAGGCATAGCCATTTCGAAGTATATATGAGAATTTTTTGTAATATCTTTCATTATACCAGTAACCACAAATGGTTCATTGGCAATAGTTATGATTTTATTTATTGCTTCATCAACCGAAGAGAAGTACTTTAATGCCAGTTTTTCGGATAAAACAACCGAATTAATTTCCTTTAAAGCATTATCAGGATTTCCTTTTAGTAAATCAATACTTAAAAAGTTAAAAACATTAGTATCTGCAAAACAAGTATTCTCTTCGTTAAAGTACTTATCACCATATGAAACAAACAATGTACCTCCACCAGTTATCCTCATACTTTGTTTTACCTCCGGAAAATCCGATTTAAGCGCACCAGCTAAAGGTCCCATGGTTACAGCAACATGTTGCTCCTGTATGCCCGGCGGGTACTGTATTTCAACCATTCGATATTTATTCCCGGCATTTTGAATATGCTTATTATAACTCAGCTCGTTTTGTACATATAACAGGATTACAATAAAACTGGTTATTCCAACGGCAAGTCCGAATATATTTATAAATGAATATGATTTTTGTTTTAATATATTTCGGAAAGTTAATTTAAGATAGTTTTTTATCATAGAATCAGATTTTAATAATTATTGATTTTAATGTTTAAAAGACGGCATAAAATTATTTCTGATGCAAACCCACAGATATAACCTCCAGAATTTATAAAATATGGAAAGAATCCTATTGTTTTTCCTAAAAAAAAGCGCGAATCTTCGAGATCCGCGCTTTCTCCTTTCAATACCCTAAAATTTAATCCACAAAAACCATTTTCTGAGTTTGTGTGCCTTCAATAGCTTTTAATTCTTTTTCAAGCTTATCCATTTCAGGCATATCACCGATAAGTTCAAGCAACAACAAGCCACTAGTACTACAAACATCGTCGGTAACTTCGTGCAAACCCAAACGGGTTTTAATTGAGCAACCATATTTCGTTAATAAGCTTTGTACTTTGCCCGCTTCCTTTTGCCTGTCTGTGATTAACACACCTAAAATTCTGGTTTCCTTCGCCATAATAAAAATTATGTTTTTAGTTAGTTAAGATACAAAATTTATTTATTCAAGTCAAAAATCATTTTCTGTATTTGAACCCCACCAATTTCATTTAGCTCATTCTCAAGCATATCCCAATCTGATTTTTTTCCTGTAAGTTCTAAAATGATAAATCCGTTTCTACTGCAAACATCTTCTGAGAGTTCATGAAATCCTAACCGGGTTTTTATAGAAGTTGCATATTTGCTTAAAACTTGCTGTGTACGGCCGGCTTCTTTAATCCTGTCTAACACATTTATTCCTATTATCCTTTTTTCGTTCATAATTTAGTGTTTTGGTGAATTGGTAAACTTGTAATTTAGTTAATTAGTAAATTAATGCCATATAAACCAATACAATACGGTTTTTACATTTAACTAATAAACAATGTAAGCTTTAAAAATACATATCCCGCTCTCCATTTTTGATTTTAATTAGCCTGTTTTGCAGCTCTTTAACAACCTTCTCATGCCCCAGGTTTGTTATTTCCCTATCGATAACAGCCCAAGCTTTTTTTGCAACTTCATCAGATGCATAATCTTCGATATATTCTGCAAGTGTTAAAATAGCATTTGGAGTACAAAAACGCTTAATAAAACCGGGAACCGAAAACTCCATAAAATGTTCCCCGGTCCTGCCTAAACGGTAACAAGCAGTACAAAATGATGGTAAATACCCCGTATCAATAAGTTCCTCTATTATTTCTGCCAATGAGCGGTTATCGTTAATTGCAAACTGCTCACGATTCAGGTTTTGTTCCTCGTTTTTACTTTCAGAATATGAGCCAAGTTCCAGTTTTGTCCCTCCATCGATTTGCGATACTCCAAACTGCATAACTTCCCTGCGTACCCGAACCGATTCACGTGCTGTTAGTATTAATCCAGTATATGGGACAGCTAATCTTAAAATGGCAATAAGTTTAACAAAATCATCATCATTTACCATATATTTTGGATCAACATTAACTGCAGATGCATCCTGTATACGAGGGAATGATATGGTGTGAGGGCCAACATTGTAACAAGCCTCAAAATGATTGGTATGGCGAACCATTGCTAAAACCTCATACCGCCAGTCATACAGTCCGAAAAGAGCTCCAATACCAACATCATCTAATCCTGCTTCCTGTGCCCGGTCAAGTGATGTTAACCTGTACTCGAAATCTTTCTTTTTACCTCCTAAGTGATATTTGGCATATGCTTCGGGATGGTACGTTTCCTGGAATATTTGATATGTTCCAATACCAGCATCTTTAACAACGCGAAATCCATCAATATCTAATGGTGCAGCATTAATATTTACACGGCGTATTTCTCCGTTTCCTTTTTTAACACCATAAACTGTTCTAACAGTATGAGCAATATATTCAGGTGAATAGTCCTTATGCTCCCCATAAACCAGAATAAGCCGTTTTTGCCCATTATCTTCCAGTGCTTCAACCTCTTTCACCAACTGATGATCTGTTAGTGTTTGCCTTACAGCATCTTTATTAGTTACTTTAAAACCGCAATACTCACAGTTATTTGTGCATTTATTGCCAACATATAACGGAGCAAATAAAACAATTCGGTTACCATACACTTTTTCTTTTAAAGTTTTGGCTCCTTGTTTTATCTCTTCAATTAATTCCGGATCTGTTGCATTCACCAATACTGCCGTTTCCTCCAGGTTTAAACGTTGCTTATCCAGAGCTTTCGCAATAACCTCACGTACACGTTCTTTAGTAGCTTTTGTATTATTTATAAAATCCCAAATTTCTTCCGGATCAATAAAAGGTTTCATTCTTTGATCCTTAATGTTGTATTGTTCGGGGTAAAATTTCATATTTTATATATTAAATGATTAACTGTTTTATTTTAAAAAAGTACCTTTAACTTAACATAAAAATTACGTCCAGGTTCAATGGTTATAGCTCCCCTATTAGTCGATAAGTGATTGCTATATGCTCTGTCACCAATATTTTCAATACCCCCGGTTAACTGAACTTTTGCAAAATCAATAGGAATTAATGCCGACTGTAAAACAAAGTCGAATCTGGCATATCCCATTGTTTCAGACTCACCGGCAGCAACTTTATCCTGGTCAGCAAAACCAATAGCAACAATATCTGCACTCATTATGCCCGGCCAATTATAACGTAATCCAATACGTCCATTCATTGGCGGAATTAAAGGCAAGTTGGTATTATTACGGGTATCTTCACCTCTTACATACATACCCGAACCATATAAAACCCAATTTTTAACAGGGTTATATTCAAAACTAATATCAATGCCATATAAACGGGCTTTATCCACATTGGTATTAATAGCAGCAGGAATTGTATCTACCACACCACTAACATAAGAGTAAATAAACTCTCCATCCTGTTCTACTATCATATCATTTAGCCAGTTAACATATGCACTAATGTTAAAATGAAAAGAAGGTTTCCATAATCGCAACCCTAAATCGACCGAATATCCTTTTTCGGGATCAAGATTCGGGTCTCCTAATCTCACCTTATTACCTAAATCGATATATTTAAAACTTTCTTCCAACGAAGGTGCCCGAAACGACCTGCCTGTGCTTAAACTTAAATCAATATCGGATGATAGCTTGTATAACAGCCCCAAATTGGCACTCCACGACATTTTATACTCTTCATTTTCCTCGAAAGTAATACGTTGGTTGGGAGGAGTATCATTTCTGGTTCCATTTACTATAAGGTAATCATAATCCAAAGCTTGCTCGTTAGCCATGCGAATACCATCTATTCGCCCTCCCACAACTAATTTCAATTTATCATTAAAAACCCGGTGTTCATCTTGCAGGTAGATACCTGCACTTCCAAAACATGAATTAGGAATAGGGGTTTCGCCCCTTACTATATTATTTGTAGCTGTAATATCCCCTTCGGCATCAAGAATATCAACCCTGATATATTTTTCGCGGCTTGTTTCCAGTTTTCTGCGCCAGGCATCAATACCAACAATAAACTTATTGTTTTTACCTAAACTCCAGTCTGATTGTATTTGAAAACCATCTGTAACATGTGTCCCGCTTGGTGTAAATAGTTCCGGTGTGGTAACTGATAATGCTGTTGAGGTTGAAATATTGGGATACAGCTCAACATCGCGGACTATATCCTGATGAAAATATTTAAATTGAAACAATTTTAATGATTCGGAAATATCTTTTACTTCGTAACTGGCAGCAAGCAGCCAACGTTTAGCATCAGTATAAGTTGCAACTGCAGCAGGTGTAAAAGGTGCACCTCCCGGAATTCCTGCATCATCGGCATCGAAATACTGATATTTCAACTTTAACAATTGATTATCGGTAATTTTAAAACCAATATTGGCCGATATACTTTTATCTTTAAACTGGCTGTTATTAATTTCACCTTCCGGGGTATTAATATCGTCAGCATTTCGCATGGAACCACTAACGGATGCAAACCAACGTTCCGAACCTGAATTGAAGCTTAGTTTTTGTGTATTCAGTTTATTCACTGCACTATAACCGGCATTAAAACTACCATTAAAATAACTTGATGAATTGAAGTAACCTTCGCGTGTAATAACATTTACAATACCTCCCATAGCGCCGGTACCATATAAAGAAGAACCGGCACCTTTAATTATCTCAATCCGTTCTATTTCTTCCACGTCAAAAAATGACAAAGAAGCATTGAGGTCAGTAGCTGTTTCAATTCTGTTACCATCTACCATCATTACAATTCTCTGTTCACCCAATCCTCTGATATTGACACTCGTAGCCCAGACTCCATCTCTGCCCATAGCTACACCTGGCTCGTTTTGCATTATATCAGAAATTGTAAATGCTGATGAAGCTTCTATTTTTTTTTGGCCCACGATTGAAAGTGGCAAGGGGACTTCTCGCAATGCCTGATCGATTCTGGTACTCGATACAAACACTTCTCCTAACTGAACAAGTTCTTTATCGATTAAGATTTCCAGTTCATTATCAGAATAAATTTGTTTTACCTGTTCGTATTTTTTATACCCAAGATATGAAGTTACTAACTTGTATTCACCTTTCCTCACATTTTGTATTATGAACTCACCCTTTAAATTGGTAATTGCGTAATACGACTTTAAATTATCAACAGCAGACATTTGGATATGGACGCCACCCAGGCCCTCTGTAGTTTGCACGTCCATCACTTTCCCTTTTACAGAATATTCCTGCGCAACAGAAATTAAAGGAAATACTAAAAATAAGATGATTTTAATCGTTTTCATTTTCTTTGTTCTTTAAAAGTACTGATTTTACCTGAACACCCTTTAAGCGCCCTAATTGGCCGGTTAAAGAACCAATCTCATCGGTAGTACCTTCAAGAACCAAAGAAATAATATT
>Ga0116164_10001651_pt1 | contig 16621 bp, 16 predicted proteins | sample AD_UKC109_MetaG_FD_89888 | JGI IMG/M metagenome (GOLD analysis project Ga0116164, IMG submission 89888) | Active sludge microbial communities of municipal wastewater-treating anaerobic digesters from Hong Kong - AD_UKC109_MetaG | ecosystem: Engineered > Bioreactor > Anaerobic > Digestate... | reverse complement strand
GAACCGCGTCAGGCTGAACCTCAACCATCAGCTGATAGCTCTTGGCGATGATATTGCCCATGGTCTCGCCCAGATCGGAGCCGACAGCGTCCATATACACATCAGGATCCGCCAGCTTGAGGTCCTTGAAGAACACGCCATTGAGATTATAGTCGTAGTTCTGCCCCGTGTGCGCCAGCAAGCAGTCGAAGTATTCGCGACATTTGTTAATCACAGCCGCCAGGCGGATGATCTCCGGGCGCGTGCCGACGATGATGAGAAGTTTGAGCTTTCCGTTGTTCTTGAATTGTGCCATATATTTGTTCTTTTTGTTTCTTTGGTTTGTTGAGATTGCAGGTCAAGCCGGCAATGACGGTTACTTTACAGGTTCATAATAGGTGTCCGGCTTATTGGGGTCAAAAAGTTCGTTAGCCCACATAACCGTCACAAGACTCTCGGTTTGAGAAAGGTTAATGATGTTGTGGGTGTAGCCAGGAAGCATGTGGACACACTGGATGTTGTCACCACTGACTTCAAACTCAATTACTTCATCAGTGCCAAGTTTGCGCTCCTGGATAAGACCATGACCGGCCACCACAATGAAGAACTCCCACTTGGTGTTATGCCAATGCTGACCTTTGGTGATGCCGGGCTTGGAAATGTTAATACTCACCTGCCCTGCATTCAGCGTATGGATCAGCTCAGTGAAGCTGCCGCGATCGTCTATGTTCATCTTTACCGGGAATGCTACTTTCTCTTTGGGAAGATAGCTGAGGTATGTACTATAAAGCTTCTTGGCAAATGAGCCGGCAGGGATTGCTGGAATCATCAAGGTCGATGGCTGAGCCGCAAAACTCTTCAAGAGTTCAACAATCTCGCCGAGCGTAATCTTATGCGTCACAGGCACATAGCAATACCGACCAGAAGCCGAAGGAACCACATCCAGCCCATCAAACTCACAACGATGCTCCTCCCCCCGCAGACAAGCAATCATCTCATCTACCAGATCATCAATATACAGCAGCTCCAGCTCCACCGACGGATCATTCACCATATAAGGCAAATCATTCGCAAAAGCATTACAGAACGTAGCCACCGCCGAATTGTAATTCGGCCGACACCACTTGCCAAACAAGTTCGGGAAGCGATACACCAGCACCTTTGCCCCAGTCTCCGTGCCGTACTCAAGGAAGAGATCCTCCCCTGCTTTCTTACTACGACCATACTCAGAATCCCCAAATCGTCCAGTGAGCGAGGCCTGCTGCGAACTTGACAACATCACTGGGCAATAATTCCCGTGCTTTTTTAGCGTATCAAGAAGCGTTGAAGCGAACCCGAAGTTCCCCGCCATAAACTCCTGCTGATTCTGCGGTCGATTCACACCAGCCAGATTGAATACAAAGTCCGCCGCAGCGCACCATGCATCCAATTCCTCCGGAGTGGAATCAAGGTCATACTCATACACCTCCGAGACTGTCACATTGCCATAGCAACGATCCTTACCATCCCGGATGTTCTTCAATTGTGCGCAAAGGTTCTTTCCCACGAACCCTTTTGCGCCAGTTACCAATATCTTCATCTGTGTATGTTTATTCTCAACTATTCGTATTGATTCACCCTCCTGTATTTCTCGCCTTCTTCCAGTATCTCTAACAACTCCACCCTTTCCGGTTTCATCTCCCCGGCCTTCATCAGTTTCTTGTTATGCTTTATCCAATTGCAGTACAACCCTCTCTCATTATCATCATAGCGTGATGGATTCCGTTTGTTCTTCTCCATGAAATCCTTAACCTCATTGTATTTCTGCAGCCAACTTTCATCCTGGGTCATACTTTATTTCTCCCCCACTGAGGCCAGAATAGATAGGAGCAGAATAGCCACACTGCTTTCAATACCACTATTACCCTTTCCATATTTCATCCTCTTCTAATGGATGGTAAGGTCCATCTTTGGCTTCTAACAAGATTGTACCAGATTCAAGGCATTTGAGATTATGCCATTGTCCCCTCTCAATATTTAAAACAACACCCCCAGGTATCATATCAACGGTTTCTTTGAGATTACCGTCCTCGTCATAGAAGTACTCCTCGAAATGTCCTTTTACACAGATCACCGTTTCAGAACTCTTAAGGTGTCTATGTATAGGCATTACCGTTCCAGGCTCCAAAGCGTTAAGCATTCGCTGAGAATTATCCTCAACACTATTCCTTAAATCCAGATTGCATCGCAACCGTACCGAAGCTTTTGCCTTGCCAGTCAGTTCATTTAATATCTCTTTAGTAATAATCATATTGATGACGGTTTTAATATCTTAGCCCATATCCCAGACCAGAATGCACTCCACCTACTTTCCCCATAGCACATCTCCTGTTTCCAAGCATTCCCTTGCCAACGACGGAACTTGTACACAATACGTGCAAAAAAGCCCTTAGGTTCTGCCGTTCCGTATGCAGGATCTAAAATATCATTCAGGACCTTATCTTTCATGCTTGGCAGAAACTTAACCGTAGGAAAGATGTCTGCACCAAATCCAAGATCCTCAACACAAATCGCATTGATCAGATTGAAGAATTCATTCATATGATACTCTTTCAGTACACCTAAAAGCCAGTTCCAATCAACTTCATTAGTATGTTTCTCTACAAAGAAAGCCCAATCCAGCACCTGACGAAGTGATATCTCAGCTGCCGCAAAATGACTTACCATGTGACGTATCAAGAACAAGGCGTGTAAGTTAGGTGATGGAAGATATACTTTCTCACTACCTACTTCCACAAAATGAGAATCATCCTGACCGAGTTCCTTAAAGACCTTTTCCAGCTCACGGCTTGACTTATGCGCATATACGTTCACAAAATCATAATGGTTTTCTACAGAAAAACCACACCAATCAAAAACTGTATGGTGATGATGTGAACCGTCTATTTTTACGCCTAATTCAGCGGTCAAAGCTTTATCCGCCTCTTTCCAGTGGCCAAATTGCCAAATATCAATATCCCCGCAAGGTCTATGTTCAGGCTTTGGCCAATCCAAGCTACAGGCATACCCCTTTAGAAGCATCATCTTATACCCATGCTGATTGTAGAATCCAGCAAGTTTGCCTGTCGCGTTCTCATACAGTGTATAGCGTTGCTCATAACTTTGAAGGGTATTACCGATCCATTCAAGCAATAATGCTTTTGGCGGCCGCATTTGTTCAGGAAGACATTCTATACCATCAATCATTACAGCCAAAAGCCCATGATTGTTAGAAAGGCATTCAAGGCTATCCCACTCTACACGTTCAGATACGGTACCAGAGTGACCTATTCCCAAACGGATAATGTGAAGAAATGATTCCGTATTATTTGTCGATAGCATCCTTTATCGTGCCAACGATATACTTTACATCCTCATCTTTTACATATGGTCCAGCAGGCAAACATATACCGACCTTGAATATGGCCTCAGATACGCCATTCACATACGCAGGCGCATTCTTATATACTGGCTGCTTATGCATCGGTTTCCAAACAGGACGTGCTTCCACGCCAGCATGGTCCATAAATACACGGAGTGCCTCTACATTATCATTGGGCTGGCAATCGGTTGTTGCACTGTCTGCCACATGAATCACACCAGCCGCTCCACCAACAGCCCCCTGAACGATGGTCTTGTAGGCGTTCTCTTGTCCTTTGATTTTCACTTCAGGATCAATGGTAATGGTGCAAAGCCAGTAGTTCGAGTCATACTCGCCAGTAGCTGGCTGAGCATGTACGTGGATACCAGGAACATCTTTCAGCAGCTCTTCATACAACTTCTGAACATGCTTATGGTGAGCTATATGGTCGTTAGCCACGGTCATCTGTCCACGACCAATACCGGCACAAATGTTACTCATACGGTAGTTGTAACCAATCTTCTCGTGCTGATAGTATGGATAGCTCTCACGATACTGGGTGGCATACATCATGATTTCTCGCCACTCATCCTCGTTGGAAGTAATCAATGCACCACCACCAGATGTGGTAATCATCTTGTTTCCATTAAAGCTCAAAACGCCATACTTGCCAAACGTTCCCAACACCTGTCCTTTAAACTTGGAGCCAAAGCCCTCAGCAGCATCCTCCACTACTGGAATACCATACTTGTTGGCAATTTCCATAATCTTGTCAGCCTTGTAAGGCATACCGTAGAGTGCTACAGGCACGATGGCCTTGGGATAACGACCAGTTTTTGCCTTACGGTCAAGAATGGCTTTCTCCAACAGTTCTGGATCCATATTCCAAGTGTCCTTTTCTGAATCAATAAACACGGGAGTAGCCCCCAGATAAGTAATAGGGTGAGAGGAAGCACAGAAAGTAAAGCTCTGCACACACACCTCATCGCCTGGCCCCACACCACAATTCAACAAAGCCAAATGTACAGCAGCAGTACCACTCGACAAGGCTACAACGCGCTTTGTCAACTTTTCGTTATCGTTTTCGTTCACGAACACCTCGAGGTCGTGTTCGAACCCGTTAACATTCGGGCCAAGAGGAACAACCCAGTTAGTGTCAAAAGCTTCTTTAATGTACTTCTGTTCAATTCCAGCTTCACTCATGTGAGCTAAGCATAGGTAAATTCTATTTGCCATATCTTATTATTGTATATTCTTATATTGCTCCAGGGCTTTCTCCAATAAGAACAACGCCCTTTGAATGTCTTTCTTATTCAGCACATAGGCCAAACGTACTTGGTTCTTACCCATTCCAGGAGTGGTATAAAAACCAGCCGCAGGTGCCATCATAATTGTTTCGCCTGTTTTATCTTTTGGTGTAAATTCATCTTTCCAGCAGAAATCCGTCAAACACCAAGCACAGAATGCTTCTGAATCGTCAACCGGGATTCGTGCTACCGTATAGAAAGCCCCCATTGGAACAGGGGTGTAACACCCATCAATTCGATTTACACCATCTATTAGGCATTTTCTACGTTCCACGTATTCATCATACACATCGCGAGAATACTGTTCTGTTCCTTCAATGGAAGCCTCTGCAATCAACTGTCCTATTAAAGGTGGGGAAAGCCTTGCCTGACAGAACTTCATCACAGTCTTCCTTACCTGCTCATTCTTCGTAATCAAAGCGCCTATACGGATACCACATTCTGAATAACGCTTTGATACGGAATCTATCAAAACCACATTCTGCTCAATCCCCTCCAAATGCATTGCTGAGATATATGGAGATCCTGTGTATATAAACTCACGGTAAACCTCATCAGAGAATAGGTAGAGATTATACTTCTTCACCAAATCCCTAATCTGATTCATCTCTTTTTGAGTATAGAGATACCCAGTTGGATTATTTGGATTACATATCAGAATCGCTTTTGTCCGCTCGTTAATCAACTCCTCAAACTTCTCCACCTTAGGGAGGCAAAAACCTTCTTCAATAGTTGTTACAACTGTCCTGATTACTGCACCGGCAGACACAGCAAAAGACATGTAGTTAGCATAAGCCGGTTCAGGAACAATGATTTCTTCTCCCGGATTCAGGCAGCTCGTAAAAGCAAACAACACTGCCTCACTACCACCACTGGTGATGATAATATCGTCTGCATTGAGTTTTATCTGATAACGGTCATAGTAGTTCACCAATGCCTGACGCAACGATCGATAGCCCTGCGATGGGCTATACTCCAAAGTAGTCCTATCAATATGCTTCAACACATCAAGAGCCTTCTGAGGCGTAGGCAAATCCGGCTGTCCAATGTTTAGTCTGTATATCTTCACACCCCTATCTTCTGCAGCATAGGCAAAAGGTGCCAATTTGCGTATAGGAGAAGCGGGCATTTCAACGCCACGTTGAGATATTTGTAATTCGTTTGCCATTTCGTTTAGCTTCTATAAAGCGGGAAGAACTTACTTTCAGGGTTGAATTCAGGGTCTTCTTTTGACCTTAAAGCCACCAACTCGTCATATTTCTCCTGATCAAAAATCTCTTTCCCTATAGAGAACTGATAGTCGGAGTTCTTATTGAAAGCTGCCTTAAACTTGTAAAGATTATCCTCACCAGAACCGACACCACCTCCAAGATGGAATGTCTTGTATCCGTGTTCGCAGCCCCATACAGCCGCCTTATACAGCAATAGATTGGATGGTGCCAAATTACGGTATTCTATCATAGATCCCGACAAATGATAATGCATCTGCTTATTAGCAAAGAGCATAATGCTCATAGCTATGATTTGCCCCTCATAAACAGCATAGAACATCTCATAGTTATCATTCAAGTCATTATGAATAGATTCATAGAATTTCTCGCCAAAGAAATAATACTCCTCTGCATTATCCTTCTCCATCGTAGCATTGTATATCCTGCGGAAGTCCTCAAACAGTGCCAGATCTTTACCATGACGTATCTCAATACCATTCTTCGCCGCCTTACGAATCATATTGCGATTCTTGCTGATGATATTCTCCCAAATTACTTCGGGCGAAGTCAAGTCAAAAGCAATGGTCTTTCCCAAATCGATAACGTTAGAGATAACCTTCATGGGAACGGCATTCTTTAGTACAGGATGGTATCGCACAAAGTTATCCACAATATGCTCTTCCTCCATCTTTGCTAAATACTCTTTCCAGAAAGCATGAAGATTGGTTTCTGACGTATCACCTTCGAATAACACTCCACCATATCCGTAAGGGGTAACAGAATCATACACACCTTCAATGGCTGTAGGCCTGCGCATATATACATAGATAGCTCTCAACCCTTGTCCTTCATAATATAGGAGAAAAGGATCCCCATCTCCGTGAATGTAGAACGCCTTAACATATCCACTTAGGTAGTACACATCATATTCAGCAAAACCTTTAACGGTTTCGTCCCACTGCTGAGCTTGCTCTATACCGTAAATTCGTATCATCTATTGCTCTAATACTTTATTAAGGATATCAGCCAACTGCTTTATATCCTCTTCATTATATCTGCCGTCACAATGTATAGACAGCATTCTTTCACTAAACTTCTTTGACTCTGCGGAAGCCGTTTCTGGCACATTCCATAGAATTGCCGGATAAACACAATTCTCAATCAGGCTTTTTCGCACCTTATCTCTTTTGGCTTTATTATCAAGCAATAGCACTAATGAGAACATCGTGCACGATTCATGCTCTGATCCAATAACCTTGCATTTTTCAGAGGATACCAGTTCCAGCAATAAAGACCAATTCTTGCGTTTAGCTCCAAGCCATAAATATAAATCGAACTGTTTGCAGATAAACTCTTTAGCCCTTTCATCTATTTGCGTAGGTTTGGCTTGGTCAAACCATTCTTCGGTCTCTGTGTACTTTTTCCTAAACTCGTCTTTACTTACTTCTTCCCCGGCCAGATATGCAGCCTTCATCTCCATTGCCTCCCAGCGAATGGCAGCAATCCTTTCATTGTCTTCTGATGATTGTGGTACCTCTGGAAGTTTATGACCTTTGGGTGACCACATCATTCCACCTTCAGGGAGTGGCAACGATTTTCGTAAAGAAGAAATGCACCAGTCTGCATCACTATACAAAGCCCAGTGACCAAACGGGTCGTGAGAATGATCTTCTATTACAGGAACTGGGATATCTTTATTACGTCTGATATCTCTCAGTCCGAAATAGTTCATTCGCAACAACACATCACCCTCCTTAAATGGCAGGTTTTCCACTCTACCTTCAATTAGAGGGTTATCAGCATAGAACTTCACCTTAATTCCTGTCTGATCTTTTATGGTATCTATCACCTCATAGCAGAAGTAGTCAGGCATCCATATCCTACGCCACCCATACTGGCGGATGAGTATCACGATACACTGACGGCCATCAGCCAACAGCATAGCATTCCTGAACACATCCGTCAGATGAGCGCGCCCAGAGTTATAGGACTCTATATAGTGAAAATCAGAACCGAACTCTCTCACTTACTTACCTCTTAATTCTAAGAAACGGTCAAGGGCCATTTCTTCTTTGTAGTTTTCAAAAAGCTTATGAACATCATACACGGGCTCATAGCCAAGCTCCTCCTTTGCATTGGTGATATCCATCAGGAAGCCGCCACCGCTCTTGCGGTCAGGATCTACATACTCAATCTTTGAAGGATGATCCTTGGGCGAGAACACATCGATAATAGCTTCGCACTGTTCCTGCAAGGTTACGGGAATACCCGTACCTACATTGTAGAAACCTCCATCACGATCAGCAAGAACAGCTTTGCAAATCATCTGGGCACAGTCGTAAACATGCACCATATCCTTAGCATAGTTCTTGTCACCCCATATAGTCAGAGGCTCACCCTTGATGGCCTTGTTAATCTGTTGGTAGAGCGGACGCATAGTCTTCACGCCATTGGGGAAATAATACTGATAAGGACTGTACTCGTAGATGGTCGGGAAGCGGAAAACAAACTTCTTGATGCCGAACTCTTGCCAATAATGCTCCATCATCTCAATAGCACAGTTCTTGGCTATCACATATACTGCATGGTCGCCAGTATACGAGAAGTTGGGCTTGTCATAGGGATCAAGAACATGGTCTGACGGATAAAGAGAAACATCAAACACAGTCTGGCTGAACATCATTCTATCTGCCTTGACCTTGCGGCAATACTCCAATACATTGGTCGTACCTATTACGATGCTATCAATGTACTTACGAGGATGATACTCGTTCATATAAGAAGGGATCTCTGCTGCAAGATGAATCACAGCATAAACATTCTCCTTCGGCAGAACATCGAAGTCCTCAGCCTTGGTAAGGTCAACAGAGTAATAAGGCACACCCTGCTTTGTCCAGAAATCGGTTTTGCGACGGCCAGAGGCTATCACTTCATACTCGTCTTTGTTGAAGAAATTCAACGCATAGAGGGTCAGATAAGAACCCACGTTTCCGGTTGCACCGAAAATGATTATCTTTTTCTTTGCCATAGGAATTTTATTTTTTGTTACGGAAATTCTTTTCAAAAAGATCTTCAGCTTCTTTCTTTCTCTCGCCCCAACCAAGGTCATCCACCTCATTCTGGAGCCCATTGCCAATATCTTTACGCTTGATGACATTCATAACAGTCATCCAAAGAATCTTGATATCAAGACCAAGCGACAGGTTATCTACATACCAGACATCATAAACGAACTTCTGGCTATAAGTGCAGAGGTTTCTTCCGTTCACCTGTGCCCATCCTGTGATGCCTGGACGCACTTCATGGCGACGGATTTGTTCCTTATCATAGAGGGGTAAAAACCATGTAAGCAAGGGGCGAGGGCCAATCAGGGCCATATCTCCTTTCACTACATTAATGAGCTGCGGTAGTTCATCCAATGATGTGGCACGCACAAAACGGCCAAATGGCGTAAGGCGATCTTTGTTTGGCAACAATTCTCCATTTGCATCTCGCTCATCAGTCATGGTTTTGAACTTAACAACCTTGAATATCTTGTTATTCTTACCAGGGCGCTCTTGGAAGAAAAATACACCCGCTCCTTTATTGAAGAAGTAAAGAAGAATTGCCACAATAAGCATAATTGGTGAAGCAATAATGAGCGCCACCAGCGAAATGCAAAAATCAAAAAATCTCTTAAAGAAATGCTTATACATATTATTCAACGTGTTTCATTATCGCATTATAGGTATTATCTACAAGATAGTTCTCACATAGGTACTTGTAACCGGTTTCTCCCATTGCCTTAATATTAGAACTCAGCATCTTATTAACACAATCTGTGAAAGTAGCCTCACTATTGCTTTCGCACCAGTAACCAAAACCGTTTTGTTGAGCAATTGGGCCCATATCGCAATTAGGATCTGTTGTAACAATAACAGGCATGCGGTTCTCAAGATAAGCTAACAGACGTGATGGGAAGTTTGGTATGGTAAACCTATGATCCAGACATATAAGCCCCACGTCACAATAACCTGCCAGTTCATCATATTCTGCTTTCGGTAGTCGCTTAATCAATTTCACATTTGAAGGTTTTGTTTCGGTAATCCAGCTTTCGATCTTATGATACTCTGTGCCATCACCAACTATCAAGAAATAGCAGTCCTTCCTGTTGCTATTGGCTCCAATTGCTTTGATAAGGAAATCAATACCTTGTGGTTTGCCTAAGTTTCCTCCGTAAATGAATACAGGACAGTCTGTAGGTATTCCATAGCGTTGCAATGTCTCATCCCTGCGAGCATAATCATTACCATCGTTTATTAATTCAAGGCTATTAGGACAAACCTCAACGCAAGCATTATCCACCTTGGGATTATTTCGGATAATGTAGTCAACATTAGCAGGAGACATACATCCAATATAGTCTGTGTTCTTATATAACTTCTTTTCTTTTGCCCTGAAATACTTATAGAATATACTACCCTTACCAAACATTCCCAAATCAACTGCATTTTGAGGGAAGATATCTTTTAGCATAAGATAGGTCGTTGCCTTAGGGTTGAGTCGTTTTAAGTCGCCTATCAGATTCGGAAATGTGATAGGAGGAGTAGTATATAGAATGAGGTCAAAAGACACATTCTTAAAATACTTCTTTATTGCCTTCTTAAATTGATTCTCCACCAGTATAGTTCCTATACCCTTCTCAATGATGTTCGTTTTCTGAATATTCAATGTGTGGACACCCAAATAGTGAACTCCTTTTTCGTTATCTAACGTGGTCGGTTTTCCTTCTTTCCTTTCAATGGGATATACAATATACAATTCGTGACCTTCTTTATGAAATTTCCTCATAAGGTCTGAATAAATCCCATGCTCTTGGATCTTAACTGTTCTGCCAAGGGTGATAAATAATAAGTTCATGCTTTACTAATATAATAAATTACATTTTAAACCGAAAAACCAACTCTCAACAAGCCCTTCTTGATTATGCAACCTTTTTCCCCACCTTATTTCTTCTTTCTTACACTAATTAAGACTGAAAAGATCCTTGCCACAGTTTAAATAATTATAGAAGGCCTGTCCTATTGATGCTCATTAAAGCCAAATCATTTTTTGTCGTCGCCACTGGCTGGAATAATAATGTGTTACTTTCATTCGCTCCAACGGGGAACTTAAAAACGCCAAACTGAAAAGTATAGAAGGGCATAATGTCTTTCTTCTCTTTATAGACCTCTACAAAACCTTCGTTCATATTTCCCATATACATATGAACAAAGTTGTCTTTTATACCAGCACCACGTTTACGCATAAAAAGAAATTCCCAATGACTCATATCTCGCCCATCGCCTTCAACAGTTGATGAAAAAACATATTTATCCTTCCATTTGCAACCATAGATACAGGAACCATGAATAGGTAACACTTCCGTTAGTTCCATTGTCTCTGGCTTTAATAGATAGATAAAGTCATTCGCGAAAGGGGCGTCTGTGGCATATAGTAATCCTTCTGGTAATGCATATACGACACAGGCGCGATATTTTTGGTCATTACATCCGACGCGCTCGACAATACAAAAGTTCTTTGTTATCCTCCAAATTGCAGAAGCCTCATCAAAGTCTCCAGTAAATACCCATAAGCAATCCCGATAAGGATCTGGCACAATGTTATGGACATGATTAATCGCGCCCTGAGGAAATGAATAAACTGTCTCCCACCGGTCTACTCCAATCCTGTGGTAAATACAGACAGGTTTTTTTTCTTTGTTTCCAAGGTAACCACCAAAGTAAACACCTTCGTCAAAACTATTGATGCCTTTCACCAATGTAAAAACCAATGGTCTTATACCTATGCCACAAAACCAGCCTCTACTTAATGATCCTTTAGAGATATTCATTTCATAAATCATATTTCCTACCGAAAGGATAATGATCTCATTATTCAATGCTATTGCAGACCTTACACCCATTCTCATTAGCCTAAATGCAAGGTTACTCCATCCGAGAAACTTTTCTATTTTCCCAACAGGAAATGGGAAACATCGCTCAACCAGACCATTTCTAAGAATCTCAATTTTCCCTTTACTATAACAAACCACATTACCGTTGGGGAGGATGCAAAGGGGCGTTGTTTTGGACTTTATTTTAATAATTTCCGTCTGCATCGTCTTATTTAACAGGTTTGCCAAAAGGGAATAAATATGGATATAAACCTTTTCTATGTGATTGATAGTACGATATCAAATCTTGAGCTCTTACCACTGAAACTGGGATACCCTTGATGTTAGTTACCATCGCAACTCCATCTTTTAGCATATCCTTGTAATTATTCATTTCAGGGATATACATAGTCCACTTTAGTCGTCGCTCACTAATTATCTTTTCTTCAGAATAATCTCCATCACGAATAATAAATTTACGCTTCAAATAAAAATTTGGAATATCCCAGTTTGGATTACATTCTGTGACCACATGCTGCATTGTCATATGATGGCCAAAATTTACACCTAAATGAACAATAAACGCATCATGATCAGCACAAAACTTCCAACAACTATTTGGCCCATGAGGTGACGGGGCTTCTCCATCCAAGTTGTGTTCCATCATAGCCTCAGCAAGAGGGCCGACTGCGGTTAGAGGGTTTAGAGGATGACGACTAGTCTTACTCCCCTCATGATGCATTAAAGTGAATGCAAGAACCCCAGAAGTTATTTTTGTCTTTTGGACATCATACTCACAACAATAATCTGCTACTTTGTCATTTAACAAATCAGTTGTTGTTAGACTAGCTGTTTCTTTATAACGACGAATTACAGGTGCAGCCAATGTTCCTTCTGAGCCAATATAATTCAAAAGATTGTTTATCAACTCCTCTCTCCCTACGTCAATGGGCTTCAAATTGTCAAAAGAAGAATGAAGAACAACAAGACTCCCTCTTTTAACGCCACACTTCGACAAAAAGGTAAGAATATCATCAAAAGAAACCGGATCTGTTCTTTCAATACGATTACTTTTATTTGGAGAAAACTGTTTAAGACGTTCCACGTTCTTCCAATAAAGCATACGCATTAACACCTCACTTGTTGGTGAGAGATTAATTATCCCATTATAAACACTACTTATAATACTCATACTATTCTCTATATCGTTTATTTAAATGATTAAAAGTAAATATTTTAGCCCCCCCTCTAATACTCAGCCAAAATTGTTGCTTATTGAGGGATTGTGCTAATATTCTTGTCTTTACAAAGTCATCATCGAGAATAATTTGGTTATAGTCCCCCGGAGTACTGGAATAAAAGTATTTGTATCCTGCTTCCTTTGCTATCTTTATTGCATATTGTGAAAAACGTCCTTTGGGCGCGCAAAAGCCATCAACTTCTTTATCAAGGAGTTTTTCTACATATGACTTTGAGTTAACAATCTCTATGATTATCTCTTCATTGGAACAATCCCATAAACTTTTATGTGAAACTGAATGTGATTCAAATATCCACCCCTCATGGCTCAGTTGCAATATTTCATCTTCGGATAAATAGCCTTCTTTCCCTACCAGACTTTGTGCAATAAAAACGGTAGGATATATATTATTCTTGGTGAATATGTCTCTATTATCCCATAGCCCTCTAAATCCATCATCGAACATGATTGCAATCTGGCCCTCACTATCTGTTATGTTTTTTACTATACTGTACCCTGCCTTCTTTGCCAAGGAAATATGCTCTAAAAACACACGAGTGCTGGTGGCCATCGAAGTATATTTAATATCAGAATACAAATCATGGTAATAAATGATTTTTGATTTTCTATTATTATACATACAATAGCCTCCAAAAAGTAGTAAGGTTCTAGTAACTTCTTTAATCCACATGCAGTATTTCTTTATAGAGATTAATATACTCTTTATAATTATTATCCATATCAAATAGATCACGAGCTCTCTCTCGACACTTAACCTTCGTAGTCGCTATATCCCAACCCTCAATTGTTTTAATTGCCTTATAAATCCCTTTCACATCGCCAGGCGAGACCACAACTCCCGTACACTCATCTACAAGTTCGGGGCTCGCTGTACTATTGTAAACAATACAAGGCGTTCCACATGCTAATGCCTCGGGTGTTGTTTTGCCAAATGATTCCTCCAAAGATAAATTAAGGCATACGGCAGCGGCTGAGTAAAGATAAGACAGCTCTGCCATTGAGTCCGTTCTTTTAATACACTTGATTGATGATGGTAATGTTTCTTTTAACTGTTCACTTACACCGACAAGCACAATAACGTAATTATCATCAATAATGCTATTTAATTCAATATAATCACTTATTCCTTTTCCGCCCCACGCAGCTGCGACTCCTATTAATATTTGTTTATCTCCAAGCTCATATTTATTTCTAATTTCCATTTCCTTGTCTTGCCTCGGGACAAAAACTTTTGTATCTATTCCATTATAAATCCTGCGAATAGGGTATTTTTTTAAAAAAGAAGATGTGAGCTCTTTTCTTATCCATTCTGAAACTGCAACAATATACATATTGTTCACAGATGTGAATAATTCTTTTTTCTTTAAGAAGTTCCTTTTGCTTCCATCCCAGAACCAACTTCTAGGGTACCGATTGAGCTGTGGACAGTGCTCACACATTGTCTTCCATTTTTCACATTTAATCTTAGCATAATGAGTACAGTGCCCCGTATAGGCCCAGCAATCGTGCTGTGACCAAACTATTGGTATATTACTCTTCGATAAGAAACGGAATAGTACAGATATATTGATATCATAACTATGAATATTATGTAAATGGATCAAAGAAGGGTTTATTCTTTCAATTGTTTTAACCAGTCTTTTGGTGGGGAAATATGACCCAAATCCACTCATATCAAATGCCCGGGCTAGAAACAGATGAAAAAACAGACTTACTTTGTTCCCCACTCTTATAAGATTAGACTCGCTCTTGTTACCGGGACGTGAATATGCAATATAACTAACCCAGCCTTCTGCTTTGACTAGTTTCCCCAACTGTTCCCCTGTCCTGCTTATCGATCCACGGTTTGTTGTTGGAGTGATACGAAGAATTTTAACTTTATCCATAGCAAATTCTAATATTACTTTTTTAAAACATATTTCTCATTTAAGAATATAATTGAAGTTCTCATTTTTGTATGCATGAATTACACCTACAGTTAACCAATACATAGTGCAATTATAGCTTCCTGCAGCTAATGCATATCCCTCAATCATCATATGAACGAAATAAAAAGCCATTATTCCCGTTAATAAAAGTGACATATATTTATCATCTATTTTTTTCATTGCGATTCTAATAGAAGATAAAAAAACTGCCGCGAATAGGATGAACCCAATAACACCGGTCATTGAAAAAACTCCCAACCAGGAAGAATTCGGTTCTATTGTTCCAGTAGTTCTATCAACTGCATCAACAGTTTCATCTACAGTTGCGAAACCGACACCAGTAATAAAATTGTGCTGAATCTCATATACTCTTGCTGCCATTTTTGCCTCGCGAGAATACATGATGCCGCCTTGACTTTGGCCATATTCATTTTTAGCCCTTACTGATTCAGATAGTTGTCCTAGCACCGGATACATCGCGGCAACTATAATTATTAAGATGCCCAGATTACGCACCATTTTGCTAGTCTTTTTTTCTCCCATCTTCAAGACAATTAACAGTACTGCCAAGACAAAGCCTCCTACGGCACCTCTTGATGCAGCTAACATCATTGCGGCAAAACTAGAGAAAGCCACGGCAAACCATATAATCCTTTTTTTTCTTTCATTATTTGACAAAGCCTTAACGATACTAAAAATAGAAGAAATTGCCGCAACCGGCCCTAGCGACATAGAATGATGCGTTAACCCTGAAAAATGGCCAGCCTCGGTATAATCATAGACTTCACCCTCGCGAATGAAAAAATTAATTCCAAAGAAATACGCAATAAATGAACCTACTGCATAAAGTGTCATAATCCATAGGAACATCCTAAAGAGTACTATTCTATTAATTTCTAATTGTTTACTTGTGATAAGAGGAGCATAGGCAATAATCAATAGAGAGAACATTGCTAAACGGTCCCATGCCCTAAAATAATACGGAGGATTATTAATCAAGATACTAGTAACGCAAATTATCATAAAACCTAATAGCAGGACCGATTTTATGACAACTCCTCCAGATTTTACCAATAAGGAATACAGTACGAATAGCAATATAATTGCCATATTGAAGATTGTCGGCAGTTTTAAGAAACCCGAGTAGGTACTTAGGGTTATTAAAACTGCAAACAAGCCCAATACTGAAACACTTCTCTTAACTTCTTTGGTCATTACAGTTTAAAATCAGTAATATTTTTTTTATGAGGTAATCTTCTCATCAAGGCGAATAAAATTCTCCTAATACGTCGGATAGGGAAAAATAGTTCGATATCAAAACTCTTTATCCACTGGGCAATTCTTTCTAAATATGCACCAGATTCTATTGCCATTCTATATTTCATAAATGCCTGATCTTTATCATTAATTGAGACACCAGATTTTTCAGCGACATCAATGAAATAATCCATTCTCATAAGGCGTTCTTTCTTCGTATCGCGGTCAATAGTAGTGCTTACTCCTAAACGGGCATAATATATATTTCCCACTATTGGTAAATAGTAATTATGCTTTGAAAACATTTGTAATTGACGATCCTGTGCAGCTTCAACATAATAAGACCTTCCCCTACTAACCTTTCCGTAACAATCAAGAACACGTT
>Ga0116164_10001643_pt1 | contig 16678 bp, 13 predicted proteins | sample AD_UKC109_MetaG_FD_89888 | JGI IMG/M metagenome (GOLD analysis project Ga0116164, IMG submission 89888) | Active sludge microbial communities of municipal wastewater-treating anaerobic digesters from Hong Kong - AD_UKC109_MetaG | ecosystem: Engineered > Bioreactor > Anaerobic > Digestate... | reverse complement strand
GGCAAAAGCTTTGCCGTGATCTCCTGCATTGCAGTCGACAATATCGAGATAGTGTATTTCGTCGAAATGATGTTTGGCTGCACGGGCGGTGAAAACACTGGTTACCCCGGGGTCGAAACCACAACCCAGAATGGCCGTAATACCGGCTTCCCGGAAACGGTCCTGATAAGCCCATTGCCAACTGTATTCGAATTTCGCCTCGTTCTCGGGTTCATAATTGGCCGTGTCGAGGTAAGCAGTCCGGGTTTGAAGACAGGCATCCATGATGGTCAGGTCCTGGTAAGGCAAAGCCACGTTAACAACAATGTCGGGACGGAACGAACGGATCAGTTTCACCAGTTCGTCGACATAATTGGCATCGACCTGTGCGGTTTGAATTCGCTTTCCTCCTACTGCTTTTGCAATCTGTTCGCATTTCGACAGGGTGCGGCTGGCCAGCAGTATTTCGCTAAATGTTTCGGGATTGGCGGCCATTTTGTGGGCCACCACGGTGCCTACACCTCCGGCCCCGATAATCAATACTCTTCCCATGGTTTTCTTTTTTAAGGTTCCAATTCATGATTTGGATTCAAAGATGCCTATTTTTCTCCGAACAGAAAATGATGCCGTTGTGATTTTTATCAGGAGACGTTCCATTACCGCACAGGTAAATCATTTTACCGGTACAGGGAAATGGGAAAATTCGAAAAGGGATCAAACGATGCCCGAAAATCCCATAAATGCCATAGCCAGGATCCCGGCAGTAATCAGGGCAATGGGCACACCTTTCAATCCTTTTGGGACATTCTGCAAATCGAGGTGTTCCCGCAAACCGGCAAAAATGATCAGGGCTAGACCAAAGCCCAGTGCATTCGAAAAGGCGTACACCACTCCTTCCATCAATGAGAATTCTTTCTGAATAACCAGAATCGCTACACCAAGAATGGCACAGTTGGTGGTGATTAGCGGCAGAAAAACGCCAAGGGCCTGGTATAGAGCCGGGCTCACTTTTTTCAGGATGATTTCGACCAGCTGCACCAGGAATGCGATAATCAGGATAAATGAAATGGTTTGCAGATAGGCAACATGCAACGGATTCAGTATATAATGCTGAATCAGGAAGGTTGCCACGGTCGATAGCACCATCACAAAAATCACCGCGCCTGTCATCCCAACGGCTGTTTCAATTTTTTTTGAAACGCCCAGGAAGGGGCAGATGCCCAAAAACTGGGTCAAAACAATGTTGTTGACCAGTACCGCTGATAATATAATGAGAATGTATTCCATAGTGGCTTTATTTGGAAGCGTTCGATTGATTGACGCGGTTAATGATCGAGATCAAAAATCCCAGGGCAATAAAGGCGCCGGGGGCAAGAATAAAGATCAGCATCCCGTATTGTTCGGGATATACGGTGAGATTAAAGATTTTTCCGGATCCCAGCAGTTCCCGTATGCTTCCCAAAAGGGTGAGGGCAAAGGCGAAGCCCAGACCGATACCCACCCCGTCGATCAGCGAAGAAAAAACCGTGTTTTTGGAAGCAAAAGCTTCGGCCCGGCCCAGAACGATGCAGTTCACCACGATGAGCGGGATGAAAAGTCCCAGGCTTTCGTATAGTTCAGGTACGTAAGCCTGCATGACCATTTGCACAATGGTAACAAAGGTGGCAATGACGACAATAAAAGCAGGAATCCGAACTTTATCGGGTATCAGGTTTTTGATTAAGGAAATGACCAGGTTCGACATAATCAGGACAAAGGTGGTGGCCAGTCCCATCCCCAGTCCGTTTATGGCCGATCCGGTAGTTCCCAGTGTGGGGCACATACCCAGAAGAAGAACAAAAACGGGGTTCTCCTTAAAAAATCCTTTGTTGAAATTCTTCCATTGGTTCATGGTCTATTCTCCTTTCTTACTGGATGCCGAGGTGACGCCATCGTACATCTTGTTTAAAACATTGTAGGCCTGATTGACCGATTCGAGAAAAGCTCTCGATGAAATTGTGGCCGCGGTGATCGCATCGATGGAGCCGCCATCCTTCGATACCGTCAGTTTTTGTTCGCCCGGATTTTTCCCGATGATGTTTTGCTGCGAACGGGTAGAATCGCAAAACCATGTGTTCATTTTCGACCCCAGTCCCGGGGTTTCGGCATGTTTCAGCACCCGGTAGCCGGTTATCACTCCATGAGGGTTAAAACCAACCATTATTTCGATGTATCCGCTGAAACCGTTGTATGAATAGGTTTTTACCGCATTTCCAATGACCTGATTTCCGGCATCGAGGGCGGGTATGATTTCCAGACTGTCCTTCCCGTTTACCGGCAGGGCTTTTTCCGTACTCCCAAGATGATCGAATTCGGGCAATACCGCAGCAATCGCCTTCACTTGTTTGTTTTTCTCGGCTTCGGCAATGGCATCTTTGGTTGCATCATTCACCAATCCAAGAGCCGCTGAGGCAATAAAGGTTACCCCAAACAGGGACATCAGCATATTTTTAAACGACGATTCAAGCTTTGCCATGTTGTTTCTCTCCAAATCGTTTTGGTTTTATGTAATTGTTGATCAGTGGCGTAAAGGCATTCATAATCAGAATGGCAAACGAAATGCCCTCGGGGTAGGCTCCCCAGATACGAATACACACCGTTATGATCCCGATTCCGGCAGCATAAAGCACCTGGCCCTTTTTCGTCATGGGCGAGGTTACCATGTCGGTGGCCATGAACAGGGCGCCCAGCATGGCGCCGCCGGTCAGGATGTGGAACAGGGGATCTATGTATTGATCGGGCTTTACCAGCCATAGGATCCCGGTAAACAGGAATATCGTGCCCAGTACGGTTATCGGGATATGCCAGCTGATCACTTTGCGGATCAGCAGGTAGAGGAAACCCAACAAAAGAAGGAGGGCCGATATTTCGCCCATCGAACCGCTGATGTTTCCGAAAAACAGGTTCGCATGATCGGGCAGGGTAGAAGTGAGCTCGCTGAGCGGTGTCCCGCTTTTCAGCCCTTCCTTGAGCAGACCCAGCGGGGTTGCTTCCGTAACAGCATCGACTCCGGTTTGGGTGACATTCGGCCAGCTGGTCATTGGTACAGGGAACGAAATAAGCAAAAACACCCGTCCTACCAGGGCAGGGTTAAACAAGTTCTGACCCAGTCCGCCAAAGGCCATCTTGCCGATACCAATGGATACCAGCGCCCCGATTACGACCATCCATAAAGGAATCCCGGCTGGCAGGTTCATCGCCAGGAGTACTCCGGTAAGGATGGCGGATCCGTCTTTTACAGAGGGCTCGGTTTTCAGCATGTATTTTTGGATCAGCCATTCGGCAAGCACGCAGGTGAGTATCGATACAAGCGTGAGGTAAACAGCGGGCAAACCAAAAGCAAGGAACGACCAGGCCAGGGCCGGCAGCAGGGCAAAGATGACCCGGAACATGATTTTGTTGACCGAATCCCCCTGAATGATATGAGGGGAAGGTGCTATGGTGAGTACTTTGTTCATTCCGTTATTGTTTGTTCGTTATTTTCGGCTGCGGATAAGGTTTCCCACGCTTAACTTCCCCAGTCGGATGTGATCGAGCAAAGGACGATTCGATGGACAGGTGAAACTGCATGAACCACATTCGATGCAATCCATAACTTTTTCGGCTTCAGCCTTTTCCCATAAGCGCTTTTCGGACAGGGTCATCAGAAGATAGGGTTCGAGCCCCATAGGGCAAACACCTACGCAGCGTCCACAGCGGATGCAATTTTTTACTGCTTTCCTGTGTCCTTCTTTTTCGGATAGAACCAAAATGCCCGATGTTCCTTTGCTTACCGGCACGTCGACCGATGGAAGGGCTTTCCCCATCATGGGGCCACCGCTGATGACGCGGGCTGTATCGTCGGGGAGGCCACCGGCTGCATCGATCAGCTGACGGACAGGCGAGCCGATCCGGACTTTGAAATTGGATGGTTTGGACAGGGAATTTCCGGTTACGGTAACAATACGCTCAATAAGCGGTTTATTCTTCATTACTGCTTCGTATACTGCGAAAACAGTGCCGACATTGTTTACCACGGCGCCAACGGCAACCGGAAGGGCGCCCGAAGGTACTTCGCGACCGGTAACGGCTTTGATCAATTGTTTTTCTCCTCCCTGGGGATATTTCACTCTTAATGCGCAAACTTCAATTCCGGGGTATTTTGCACCCAGGATTCGAAAATTCCGGATCGCATCCGATTTGTTGTTTTCAATGCCGATAACAGCCCGTTTTACCCCTAAGGCTTTCATGAGCAGGCGGGTACCCACCAGGATTTCTTCACCTTTCTCGAGCATCAAACGATGATCGGATGTTAAAAAGGGTTCGCACTCCACTCCATTGATGATCAGCACTTCGGCCTTCATGCCGGGGGGTGGCATAAGCTTTACATGGGTCGGGAAGGTAGCGCCTCCCAAACCGACAATTCCGGCTTCAAGAATTTTGTCGGTAATAGCCCGTGCGTCGAGAATGCTTTCCGTGATGAGTTCATCGGAACGATCGATGGTATCGAGCCACTCATCGCCGGCGACCTGAATAATAACGGCTTCTTTTTTGTAGCCCGAAACGTCGCTCACCGTGTCGATGCGGGCTACTTTGCCCGATACCGACGAGTGGATATTGGTGGAGACAAAGCCGGAACTTTGCGCAATAAGTTGACCCACCCTGATCGTTTCCCCTTTCGACACAAGGATTTTCGATGGGGCTCCAATGTGCTGGGCGACCAATATGGTTGCGATATCGGGCTGGGGCAGCGCTTCAATGCTTTTGTCGGCCGACCGTTTGTTCTCCGGCGGATGGACTCCTCCCTTTTTGAATGTTTTCAGCATGGTTGCTATATCGGTTTATTTCAACGTTCTTTTTATGCTTCTGCCGCTTCGGGCTTGTTTTCCCCAACCGGTTTCTCCTTCGGGGGCGGAAAATTTTCTTCGATGATGGCGTGCGTGGGACACACAGCGACACATTTCCGGCAAAGCTTGCATTTGTCCGAATCGATGAATGCAAGGTTATTGGCAATGGTAATTGCATCGTATTTGCATTCTTTTTCGCACAAACTGCAACCAATACAGGCTACGGAACATGCCTTTTTGGCCGGCCCGCCTTTGTCGGTATTCCGGCAGGCAACGTATATTTTCCGGTATTTGGGCATCTGCTTGCGCAGCTCGATCAGATTTTTCGGGCAGGCTTTTACACAGGCGCCACAAGCGACACATTTTTCATCGTCGACTTCGGGAAGCCCGGTTGACGGGTTCATGTGAATGGCATCGAAATCACATACAACACAGCAATCGCCAAATCCGAGGCAGCCGTAAGAACAGTCGGTTTCGCCTCCATAATGCATCGCCGCAATGGCACAGGTCTGAACCCCTTCGTAATGTTTTGTCTTCGGTCGGTGTTCGCAGGTCCCGTTGCAACGAACCACGGCCGTACGGGGTGCATTTTGTTCGGCGACAAGTCCCATGATTTGAGCAACATTGTCCATGACCTCGTTACCTCCTACCGGACAAAATTTATTTTCGAGCGTGTTGTCTTTTACAATCGATTCGGCAAAAGCACGGCATCCGGCATAACCACAGCCACCACAGTTGGCCGAGGGGAGCGCTTCTTCAACCCGGTCGATTCGGGGATCTTCGTAAACATAAAATTTGCGGGCTGTAATGTACAAAATTACAGCCGAAGCAATGCCAATAGCGCTAATGATCAAAATGGTAAAAAGCAATGATTCACTCATAGTTTATGAATTGAGCGGATTAACGACGTAGGTGAAGCGTTTTTTAATCCGGTTTCGAAACAGGTACAAAAAGAAGTAATAAGGAAGCAGTGACCCGAGTGCGACGAGTCCGATCAATCCTTCGTCGGAGGTTAACAAGGAACTCCCGATCATTACAGCCATCAATAGTACGAAGGGCAGTACATATCCCAGAAAAAGAGCGTGAAAGCCCTGTGATGCTTGTAACCGTACTTCAACCTGTTGATTGGGGAAAAAACCAACAGGATCACATTCAATATCCAATTTTTTGTTGCTTTGTTCGGCCATGTTGCAGGACCCTTTGATGGCACAAGCGGCACACCCGGAAAGGACGATTATTTCCACTTTTATTCCTCTTTTTCCAACTTCCTTTACAATGCCTGTATGGGTAACTTCCTTTTTGGAATCCATGCGGATTAAAATTGAAATCGATTGCAAAACTATACCTATTTTGGAAAGTAGAGAATGATAAATGTACTTTTTTCGGGCTTGTTGAAAAGAATTGGCAAAATAGATGCGAAACACTTTTTGTAAGTTTCTGAAAATGACATTTTTTATTTATTGATTCCGGCATGGGCGATGGTATCCCGCTACAGAAGATCTGATTTTGAAGAATACAGCCATTTGTTCGAAAGTTGATTCTTATGGTTCCACCCCGGCTCAAAGCGAAAGCTCCAGGGATCGGATGTTTCGTGACCTTCCGGGCCTTGTTCCGGATTTTCTTTTGGCGTGCGGATGGACGAATCCTTTCCTTTGCCGGGTTTTTTCATCGGCAGGAAATACAATCATTGTTGTCCGGGGATAGAGAAAAAGGATGGAGAATTTTTTGTGTAATTAAGTTATCCCCTTTTATCTAAATGTTTATTCATCCGGATGAACACTGTTGTTGTTTTGCGCATACTCCGAGGGATTGATTCCAAATTCTTCGTGGAAACATTTGCGAAAGTATTTAAGATCGATGAAACCGACGTCGTACGTAACTTCCTTCACAGTATAATCGCCCGAACGCAACATTTCGGCTGCTTTGTGCAGACGTACTTTCCGGATGAAACTGTTGGCCGACATACCGGTGATGGCCTTGAATTTCCGGTAAAGCTGCATGCGGCTTAGTCCCAGATCGGAACAGAAATCGTCGATGTTGTATTCCGAATTGTCGAGGTTTTGCAGCACAATTTTCCGCGCTTTTTCGACCAGGGGATTCCTGTCGGGATCGTCGCTGTCGGGTGGGGTCTTTTTTGTTGTTGTATAATCCGACAAATTGAATTTTTCCTTCAGTTTTAGCTGTCGCTCAATCAGTTTATGAACCCGGACCAAAAGGTGTTTGGGGTCGATGGGCTTAGGGATATACGAATCGGCTCCCCGTTGCAAGCCCTCAATCCGGTCGGTTTGCGACGAAAGCACAGTTGTGAGGATAACAGGGATATGATCGGTCCGTTCATCGGTTTTGAGCCGCTCGCATAGTTCCAAACCGTCCATCTCGGGCATCATAATGTCGGAAATGACCAAATCGGGCAGCGTATCGAAGGCTTCTTCTAGGGCTTGTTTCCCGTTTTGTGCTTCGATTATGGTGAATTCATTCTGCAGTAGTCCTTTAATAAACTGACGAATCTCGAAATTATCATCGGCCACCAGGACGATCAGTTCATCTTTTTCGAAGGTCGATTTAAGAATTTGGACATTCGAAAGGTGGGTGTCCCGTGTGTTTTGGTCAATCTTTTTCCAGTCGGTGATGTTTTCCCGGGATGAAGGATTCGATTTTTCATCATCCCGATATACATCGGTCAGGGGCAGTTGAAGAATAAATTCCGAACCAAGCCCTTCCTGGCTGGTGAAAATTATGTCGCCTTTATGCATCTCGATGAGCTTTTTGGAAAAACTGAGCCCGATGCCGGCGCTGTTTCGCACTGCCGATCCATGAAACCGGTCGAAGATATGCTTTTTGCGTTCTTCCGGGATTCCAATACCGGTATCGCTAACCGATATTTTCAACCACTGTTCGTCGGGAAACACTTTCACATAAATTGATTTTCCATCGGGAGTGTATTTGAAGGCATTGGAAATCAGGTTGAAAGTTGTGCTTTCAACAAATTCTTTATCGATGAAAATCGTTTGATCGAACAGGGTTTTGAAGCGATAATCGATGTGGCGCATCTGGGCTTCATAATTGAAAAAGAGAAAAATATTATAGATGAAATCGGAAACATTGGTTGCTTCCACCTTTAGTTTCAATTGGTCATTTTCGCTTTTCCGGAAATCCATGATTCGGTTTGTAAGCTGCAGAAGCCGGCTGGCATTCCGAAAAATCATCAGATGCGGATCTTTCAATTCCGGGTAGTTCCCTTTTTCCAGAATTTGGGTGAGCGGTCCCATGATCAGGGTGAGCGGGGTTCGGAACTCGTGGGATATATTCGTAAAGAATCTCAGTTTTAGTTCGTCCAGTTCTTTTTGTTTTCGGTATTCCACTTCAAGCAGTTGCTGGTTGTGTTTTTCCTGCACTTTCACAATCCGCAGATAAAGCAAAAAGAAAATCGAAAACATGGCCACAACGAAATAGATAAGAATGGCCCAGGTAGTTGCCCAAAACGGAGGGGCAATGATGATTTTCAATTCTAATGGGTAGTCGCACCAAACTCCATCGTTGTTGGTGCTTTTCACCCGAAATATGTAATTCCCGGGCTGGAGCTTTGTGTAATAAGCTGTGCGGTGAAAAGCATCGCGGTAGTTCCAATCGTTGTCGACACCTTCGAGTTGAAAAGCGAACTGACATTTTTCGGGCAACTGATACTCCAGGTTGGAAAACTCAAACGAAAACGTATTTTGCATGTGCTTGAGGCGGAGGGCATCGGTCTGAAAAATATTCTTTTCGAGCAGGCCTTCCATATCCGGGGTACAGGGGAACATCCGTTCGTTGAACAGTATAAAGTTGGTGATCTGGGGCCGGGGCTTGTTGTAATTGTATTCAATTTTATATGGGGTGAAATAATCAATTCCCTGGTAGCCGCCAAAATAATAATTATACTCTTCGTCGTTCAACACGCTGTTCAGGTAAAACGACTGGTTCTGCAATCCATCGGAATTGTCGAAGAGTTTGTGGGGTTCTTGCAGGTTATTCGAGTTAATCCGAACCAGACCTTTTTGGGTTCCGAGCCAGAGAAAGCCGATCGGGTCTTCAATAATCGATTGCACATCAAAAACAATGTCCTTATGATAGGCATGGGTAAAAGTATTGTTTTCGTAAACATTCAGGCCGGCTTCTGTCCCGATCCATATTTTGTTGTTCCGACTTTGGTATACAGCGGTAACAAAATTGCTGGTCAGCCCGTTTTTATCGGTAATGCATTCCTGCGAAAGAATGGTTTCATCCGAAATGTTCATTTTCACGACACCGCCCCCGTTTATTCCCACCCAAATGTATCCCTCGTGGTCTTCGAGTAAGGAAAAAATGGCCATATTTTCGGAGAGGGGCAATTCGCTGTTCGGGTCTTTCAGCGGCTTGAACCGGTCGTTTTTCTCATCAAGATAGAAGAGGATCCCTTCCCAGGTTCCCAGTATGATGTCGCCATTGCGTTTTTCGAGAATGGAAGTGACGGTGTATTTTTTCCATTGGTTCTTTTCGTCGATGAAATGAGAATAATAGTGGAGTTGGTAAGGAGGAAGTCCATCGGCGAAACGAAATATCCCCAGGTAATTTTTGGTCGAAAACCAAATGTTCCCTTCTATTTCCCGGAGCGAAAAAATGAATTGGGGCGAAATTTCGGTATAGTTTGAAAAGGAAAGCGCTTCGAGAGTGCGGCTTTGTGGATTGAGTTTTAACAAACCTTTGCCCCAACTGCCGGCGTAGAAATTCCGATCGGTAATTTCAATCTGACTGATAATGTCGGGCGTATTTTGTGGATTATGCGTTGAGATGGAATTGAATTGTTGTTTGCGTTCGATCAGTGAAAAGAGACCGTTTTCACTCCCGATCAGGATGACGTTGTCGTGGGAATAGATTAGGGAGGTAATATTTTGCTTTGGATTTTTCTTGGGATCGCTCAGCCGGATGAAGTTCATTGTTCGATCCTCGGCAGTGTATTGGGCAATTCCGTCCTGTGTTCCCATCAGGAATGTGGTTTTTTTTGTGTTTTTAAGTTCCAGAATGGCGCGGATCCGGTGACCGACAAGTAGTTCTGTCCGGTAGTTTCCTTCATCGGCATAGAAATGAAAAAGGCCTTCAAGGGTCGAAACGAGAAACTCCTTTTCGTTGATTACGGCAATTTCGGATATGTGGTTTTCGAAAAGAGGATGAACCAGGTGTTGGGTTTCGAAGGTATTCAGGTCGAGAATCAGGATTCCGTTGTTGCCCAGCACGACCCGGTCGTCGTCGATCCGGCTGATTTTGGAAACCTGCGGATTGATCAGAATCTCAGGATGTTCTTCGTAGCGAATTTGTCGTACAACGCATCCGGTGCTGTCGATGATCGATAGGCCGCCCCGTTCACTCCCAACCAGCAGCATGTTTTCTTTGACCCTGCATAACGAGATAATGTTGTTGTCGGACAAGCGAAACGAAGATTCGGCATTCTGGTGATAACGGGTTACCTGATAGGTGGAAAGATCGATCCGGTATAGACCCGAAACAAAGGTGCCAACCCAGAGATGGTTGTCATGGATGATCATCTCTTCAATTTTCATGGCATTGAAGGCCGGATTGATCGAGGTAAAATTGAGGACGTCGTAGCCGTCGTATCGGTACAAACCTTTCCAGGTGCCAATCCAGAGAAATCCGTCGTCGTCCTGGGCAAGGCAATTCACAGCGCCTTCGGGAAGGGAGGTTTTACCGGTAATGTTTTCAATATACAAGGTAGGTTGGGCATACAGGCTTATCGGGGAAAAAAGCCACAACGCCCAAAATAAAAAGCCATATCGAAAGGATAACCACTTCATTTATCTTTTCTTTCCAGGCCGTGAAATTGCAGAAAAACGACCGAAAAAACAACTTCTATTTTTCTTCAAAAAAAAAGCTGCTAGAAAGGTAGCAGCTTTTTTGGGTATCTTCAATCCTGTTATTCAATGCCTAGTTTCTTTTTCACCAGCGGAAGGATGTCGACGCTTTGGTTCGATTGGTACAACACCACGCGGGTGCTGATGTCGAAAACGTAGATCAATCCCTGTTCTTTCGCTACAGCTGAAATGGCGCTGTCGGCTCTTTCGATGATGGGTTTCATCAGATCCTGCTGCTTTTGTTGTAGTTGCTGTTCCGATTGTACCCGGAAGGTTTCGATTCGTTGCTGTTTGGCCTGGATATCTTCCTCTTTGGCCTGACGTACAATGTCCGACATGCTTTCCCTTTTCTGGGTATATTCCGTGAACATGTTCTGGAGTTCGGTTTGTAACGTTCCCAGCATGTCTTCCAGTTCAGTAGCGGTTTTTTCCAGGTCGGCAACAGCCGTGGCCCGTTCGGGCATAACCTGGATCAACTGCTGGATATCAATATGTCCAAATTTTAGGGTTTGGGCATTGGAAATTGTGCTTGCACCCAGGAGCAGGAAAAAGAGAATGATAAATATTCGTTTCATTTCAATGGTTTTAAATATTTTACTTTCAGATATTTTGCTTTAAGGCAACGCAAATATAGAAAATAAACCTTCACAACGTTGCATTTTTCGTTGATAATCGAATGCGAACAACTGCGTGGTTTAGTTTTTATAACCCATCTTCTCCAGGATCTGATCGCTCAGGTTGTATTTCGGATCGGTATACAACATGCTCAGTCCACCGGCTTTGTCAAAAATAACGGCATAACTGTCTTCGGTGGCCAGTTCCTTAATGGCATTGTAAATATCGTCCTGGATGGGCTTGATGAGTCCCTGGCGTTTTTTAAACAATTCGCCTTCCTGTCCGAAATATTTTTGCTGCAGGTTCCGGAATTCTTTTTCCTTCGAAACGATCACATCTTCCCGTTTCCGTTTCATGTCGTCGGAAAGCAAGACGGCTTCGGCCCTGAAGTCGTTATACATTTGTTCCAATTGGGCCTGGATGGTTTCCAGTTCTTTCTGATACTGAAGCGACAGCTGGTTGAGTTGTTCCTGGGCAGCCTGGTAGGCCGGGATATTTTCCAGGATATACTCGGTGTCGACAAACGCGTATTTCTGTGCGTAGCTGGCGATCGTAAGGGTTACGAGGGCTACGAGGGTGATGAGGATTCTTTTCATACGATTCTGTTTTTACTATTTTTCAGGATGAAAACAACTTTCATACCAATTTTTTCAAGCGATTAAAATTGTTGTCCGATAACGAAATGAAACTGGCTTTTGGCCGATGAGGGGCCGCCGCTGTTGGGCATATCAAAGCCATAACCCCAGTCGATCCCGAGCAATCCGAACATGGGCAACCAAAAACGGACACCCACACCGGCCGAACGTTTCAGGTCGAAAATGTTGAATGTTTTCTGGTCGTACCAACTGTTGCCGGCTTCCAAAAAGGCCAGGGCATAAATATTGGCCGATTCGGAGAGGGTAATCGGGTAGCGTAATTCAAAGGTGGCTTTGGCATATATATTTCCGTAACGTCCGGCTCCATCAGTCGGGGTAATGCTGTTGTTGGTGTAACCCCTGAGTGCGATGTTGTCGGCGCCATAAATATCGTAACCCGACATGCCGTCGCCGCCCATCTTAAAACCTTCGAGGGGCGAACGTCGGTATTCGTTGAAGTAGCCCAGCAAGCCAAATTCAAATTTAGAATGGAGCACAAATTTTTCAGCCCGGTCGAGGGTGGTGAACCATTTTGCATTGAACAGCCATTTGTGGTACTCCAGAAAATTATAGCGTTCCTTGTCGGTCATGTCTTTTGCTCCATAATCTTTCCCGTTGAAACTGGAGTAGGGGGGAGTGAGCTCGAGCGAAAGGGAGAACGACGATCCGTGCCGGGAATAGAGCGGGTTGTCGATCGAATTCCGGCTGAAAACGGTTTTAAAACTGATGTCGTTGATATCGCCGTCACGAAGAAAATAGTAGGGCCATTCCTTCAGGTTATAATGCTGCAGGGAGAGTTCGTGGTAAATAGTGAAAAAATCGTCGGGCCAGTCGAGGCGATAGCCATAGCCCAGCGATGCCCCGTAGGTGATTTGCCAGGCGGTTATCTCGGCGCCTTCATAATTGGGCGTATAGCCATATCCCCCGCCATAATTTCCGTAGCCGTAATTGCCATAGCCGTAGGGCGAATAACCACCGTAGCCGTATCCATAGGGATATCCTCCGTAACCGCTTCCATAGTAATCGTAATCGGCCGTACTTTGGGTCAGTTTTGAATAATAGATCGAGAGGGAGAAGTTGTTGGGCTTTTTCCCTCCAAACCAGGGCTCCATAAAGGTGAAGCTGTATTGCTGGTAAAACTTGCCGTTGGTTTGGGCCCGGAGACTCAGTGTTTGGCCGTCGCCTGAGGGCAGCGGACGCCAGGCTTCCTTGTTGAATATGTTTTGGGCCGAAAAGTTGGTGAAACGCAAGCCGATGGAGCCGACAAACATGCCCATTCCCCAACCTCCGGAAAGTTCGATTTGGTCGTTGGCGCGCTCAATCAGCGAATACTTGATATCGACCGTACCGCTTTCCTGGTCCGGAATGGGATCGATCCCGATCCGTTCCTGGTCGAAATGCCCCAATTGGGCCAACTGGCGATACGAACGCATCAGCTTGGTCTTGCTGAACAAATCGCCCGGGAGCGTATATAATTCCCTTCGGGCCACTTCTTCGTGTGTTTTCGTGTTTCCTTCGATGATCACCCGGTCGATGGTGGCCTGTTTGCCTTCGAAAAGGCGCATCTCCAAATCAATCGAATCGGATTTGACGTTGGTTTCAACGGGATTGATGTTGAAGAAAAGGTAGCCGTTGTCGAGGTACAGGTTACTAACGGCATCGGGATCAGTCGATAGCCGTTTATCGAGTTGTTTCTGATTGTAAATATCTCCTTTCCCAATGCCCAAAAACTGGCTCAGGTAGGGCCCTGGATACACGGTGTTGCCCACCCACTTGATGTCGCGTATGTGGTACTGGTTTCCCTCTTCAATCCAGAGTTCAATCTGAACCGTATTATCCGTGTCATTTTTAATAACCGTATCGCGGGTGACGATGGCATCGCGAAATCCCAGTTCGTTGTATTTGTCAACCAGGTTTCTTTTATCCTCTTCGTAGAGGTCTTCCTGGAATTTTTTGGTTAAAAAGAAGTTTTTCAGCTTTTTGTCGTTGGTTTTTTTCATGGCGGCTTCCAGTTTTCCCACTTTGACCTTTTCGACGCCGTGAAAAACCAGTTTGCTGATTTTTACCTTTTCCTTTTTATCGATAGCGATATCGAGGATGATGGAATTTTCGTTTTCGGGGTCGTCGCGTTGAATGATGTTCACTTCGGTGTTTAAAAACCCCTTTTCTTTGAATATATCGGTAATAATGCGTTTTGCATTGATCAGCTGGGCATCAACAATCTGGCCTCCTTCGAGCAGGAGGACGCGTTCTTTAATGTCGTCTACCTCAGATTTCCGGACTCCTTTATAGTTCACCCGGGAAAGGCGGGGACGCTCCCGCAGGAAAATCTCGAGGAAAATTTCATCGCCCACCAGTTTCGCAGCATTAATTTTTACATCGGAAAAGAGGCCTTGCTTCCAGAATTTTTTAATTACCTGCGTAATGTCGTCGCCGGGAACCGTGATTTCATCGCCAATGCGAAGCCCGGCATAATTTTTCAGCATGTCTTTATCGAGGTAACGGATCCCGACAATTTCCATGCCTCCGATCGTATATTTTCTTGGGCTTGAATAGTAAATGGAAAAGTTGGTGCTATCGGGTAGCTGGGACCACAGGTTGAAAAAAAAGGTGACCAATAAGGCAGCCAGCGAAATTTTCTTAGCCATTACGTTACTTTAGGTTTTTTACTTGCTCACTTGTCATGCCAAAACGGCGTTCACGTTGTTGAAAATCAATAATTGCCCTGTAAAAATCCTCTTCCGTGAAATCGGGCCATAACGTAGATGTAAAATACAATTCTGCATAGGCTAGCTGCCATAAAAGAAAGTTACTTAAACGTTGTTCTCCGCTGGTCCGGATCAATAATTCAGGATTCGGAATTTTCGCGGTGGAAAGATAACCATCAAAGAGTTCCCGTGAAATATCATCGGATGAAATTTTTCCTTTTTTAACATCGCCGGCAATCGATTTAACAGCATTTAGTATTTCCCACTGGGAGCTGTAACTAAGCGCCATCACAACCGTTAGTCCGGTGTTTCCCGCCAGCATTTCAACAATTTTGTCGGTTTCTTTTCGCACTTTTTTGGGAAGCCCGTCAAGATCGCCAATCAATTTTAAGCGGACATTGTTCTGGTTCAATTCATCGGCTTCAGCTTTGATTACATTGACGAGCAGTGCCATCAGGGCATCGACTTCCATTTTCGGGCGGTTCCAGTTCTCGGTCGAGAAGGCATAGAGGGTCAGGTAGCGGATACCGCATTTCGATGCTGCTTTAATGGCGCTGCGTACCGATTCGACGCCGTGTTCATGGCCAAAAATGCGGCTGTTACCCCGTTGTGAAGCCCAACGTCCGTTCCCGTCCATGATAATGGCAACGTGGGAGGGAACCCTTGAGGAATCGATATCGTTGACGCTGATCATGTTAATTGATGCTTTCGTATGCCGGACATGGTTTTTTGCCCAGATAAAATTTGTAGTGCAAAGATAATCCAAAATAAATCACCCAGTCGTTATTGTGAAAAATATCGTTTACGTTCTGTAAGCCACTCATTTGATGTGGATTGTCCATATTGTCGATGGCATCGGAAAAAGATTTGCGGAAGGACACTTCGGCACCTACACCCAGGTTTTTCCCGAGGGCATATTTCGCTCCAATGCCTATGGGGATATTGGGCGATACAATATAATTTCCATTAGCATCAGGAAAATACATGAATCCGAGTCCGGTATATACAAAGGGGCTGAACTTCATTTTTTTCACACCCAGGAGGAAATCCAGGTAATTCACTTCGACAAAAGCGCCCAGGTCCAAAATTCCCTTCTGAAAAGCGACCGGCGCATCGTTGAAGGTCCCTGTGGCTCCCACCAGTCCATAAAGGGCGTTGATACGCAGGCTGAACCGTGAATTGAAATTGTACCGGTAGAAGAGCGCAGCATTGGGCTGTACAGAGGGAAACAGGTTCATCTGATCGTAATCGGTAATGGGAATGGCCCCACCGCCAAAAAGGCCGATATCGGCGGTCTGCTGCTGGGCTGCTGCCGTTCCCCCAAGGAGAAACAGCATAAGCAAAAAAAAGGTAGTTTTCAGAGTTTTCAGGCTGCCCATAACCGCATAAAGCTTGTTTCAATTAATTGAATGATAATGATCTGTTCTTCAGGTCAACCGCCTTTTGGCGAGCAACAAAAGTAATATAATTCTGAGAAAAACCTGAAACGAACCGGAAGTATAACTGATTGCCGGGAGAATTATTGCCGTTTTGAAAGCAAAATTGTGGCGGAAGACAGAAGACGGAAGATGGAAGACGGAAGACGGAAGACGGAAGACGGAAGACGGAAGATGACGATTGACGATCCCTAAATTAGGTTGACAGTTTTTACTTGTTATGAATCGCAACCGATCGGATCACTTTATAACATTATTGTCCGGTATCGATTCATGCATCAATACATTGTGGCTGATATATAAAAAGTATATTGAGAATGAATAAAACAGAAAAAACGAACAATTTGTGCATAAAAAAAGAGACTGCCTTTTACGACAGCCTCTTTTTATGTTTTTACCCGGTAACGGGTATTTTTTTCATATGGGCCTGGGTTTATTTACCGATCAGTTCTTTAACTTTTCGGTACACATTTTCACCCGTGAAGCCCAATTTTTCATCGAGTACTTTGAAGGGAGCTGAATAGCCAAAGGAAGGCAATCCGGCCACCGTGCCGTCGG
>Ga0116164_10001642_pt1 | contig 16692 bp, 11 predicted proteins | sample AD_UKC109_MetaG_FD_89888 | JGI IMG/M metagenome (GOLD analysis project Ga0116164, IMG submission 89888) | Active sludge microbial communities of municipal wastewater-treating anaerobic digesters from Hong Kong - AD_UKC109_MetaG | ecosystem: Engineered > Bioreactor > Anaerobic > Digestate... | reverse complement strand
CATTTCTACCTCTTTCCCCACATGACAGCCCTGGCCAACGTTATGGAAGGGCCGGTCACGGTCAAGAAACAGTCAAAGGAAGAGGCCAGGGAGATCGCCCTGAACCTGCTGGGCAAGGTGGGGCTCCTCGATAAAAAGGATGTATACCCCGCATTCCTCTCCGGAGGACAGAAGCAGCGTGTGGCCATTGCCCGCGCCCTGGCCATGAAGCCCATGCTCATGCTCTTTGACGAACCTACATCGGCCCTGGATCCGGAGCTTGTGGGCGAGGTGTTCAATACCATCAAGGCCCTGGCCGAAGAAGGCATGACCATGCTGATCGTCACCCACCAGATGGGATTTGCCCGCGAGATGGCGGACCGGGTCATCTTTATGGACGAAGGCAAGTTCATATTCGAAGGACATTCCCAGGACGTATTCTCCGACCGGATGGACAACCCAAGGGTAAAGGCATTCCTCGACAAGGTGCTCTAGCCATGGGCGGCCCTATGGTGATCATCGACGCCCCGCATCAGATTATTGCCGTGGGAGATTCACTCACCGCAGGATCGCAGCCTGGTATCACCGAATATGCCCCGTATGATGAACCTGTCACATGGAAACTTCTGCCGACATCGTACCCCTATATCCTGGGGCAGATGCTCTCCGAGAATGCCGGGCCGGAACTGATCCTCAACCTTGGCAGGGGAGGGAGCACGACAAGGGACTGGACTTCCGGCATGACCTGGGAGAAGGACGGGGTCAAGGACTTCCCCTTGAACGGCGCACCGCTGGATGAGATCATTGCCTCTGAAAAACCCATGAAGCTCTGCCTCATGATGCTCGGCACCAACGATGTCTGCCAGTCCATGGTACCTGATTGGATATCACGATTGCTCAAGGGGCTTGTCGGCTATGAGGATGATGAATTCATCTCCTCGAGGGAGAACCTGATCCTCACCCTCATGAAGCTAAAGGAAAAGGCTATCATCACCTATCTGGCAAAGATCCCGCCCATATTCTATCGCGGCGGACTGGCATTTGCGCAGATGGACAGGCTTCTGTTCCATACAAGAAGAGCGCAGGAGCGGTTCGATCACTATACCAGGATGGTCAATGAGCGTATCGATGAGATAGTTGCTTCATACCCTGACCTTGCACGGCCCGGGCCGGATTTCTACTCCCTGTTTAAAGACCGGAGTGATATCTGGATCAAGGACCTTCTCCACTTCAACAACGCCGGCTACCGCCTCATGGCAGAGGCCTGGGCGGCCGTGCTCACAGGGGATGGGATCGAGATATGAAAAATAGAATCCAGAAGTCAGAATTCAGAATCCAGAATAAAATCCAACGTTGTGACAAACAGGCCATGGCTGTTAGTCAGTATAAGACGTAAGCATCGAGATCCCAGGCAGATGATTAAAACATCCCTGATTGCGGATTTTCAAATAAAAAACGTCTCAATTCCTTGACCCAGCGCCTTATGCCTGATGTCTAGTGCCTCGAATCTCGTGCTTCCTCGTATCCTACATCACCGACATGATCTTGGTGAGCCGGGTGAGGATGATGGGGTGGAGCAGCATCCCTTCGATCTTGAGCTCGCCGGAGAGGAGCTGTTTGATAATGGTCATGCCGGCTTCATCGAAATAGTAGGGCAGCCCGAACTTGATGCTGATGGAGTTGAGCCCGATGACCTTGTCGGAGTCGGTCCTGATGATGATATCCGGTTTCCCCACGATGCCCTGTTCGAGTCGCACCTTGCCGCCTGAAAAGATGAGGGTCACGGTTGCCTCGATATCCTTCAGGTCAATGGCCACAACACCGAAGATCTTATTGAAGGTCGCCATCTTGTGAGGATTCTGCTCGAGATTCGATCCCAAGAGATCCGCCAGGATATACGAGAAAGGGACCTCTCCAGCATTGTTTACAACTATACCTTCAGCCATTCTTATTCCTCCTGCTGTTCATATATACAATAAATACGTATCATTATGATGGGGAGGGCGCAGCCCTCCCTTCACATAACATCTAGAGTACCTTGTTAAAGATATCGAGCACCTCGGACAGTTCAAAGACCATGCGCGGGTTGTTCACGATGGACCCGTCGGAAAGGCTCATGTCTGAAGCCTTTTCAATATCCGCTATGGTCACGGACATCTCCGAGAGTTTCTGCGGGTGGCCGATCTTTTTGGTGAAGGCCCTCATGGCGGTGATAGATGCCTTTGCCGCTTCCATGTCATCCATGCCCGGCTCCCTCACACCGAAGGCCTCGGCAACCATGGCATATGCATCTGCAGCCTCCTCGAGGTTGAACTCCATGCAGTCGGCAAGCAGGATGCCGTTTGCAATGCCGTGCGGGACATGAGCAACAGCGCCGATGGAATGGGCCATAGCATGGACGATCCCCACCATGGCGTTTCCAAATGCCCAGCCGGCCATGGTTGCAGCGATCTGCACCTGACCCCGGGCAACAAGATCGGACCCGTTATCCGTGCACACAGGCAGATATCTGGCAAGGAGCCTGATTGCGTGTACGGCCAGTGCATCGGTAATGGGCTCGTGCGGGATGGAGTGCAGCGCTTCCACCGCATGAGTCATGGCGTCCATGCCGGTGCTCGCCGTCAGGAGCTTTGGAAGCTTCTCCGTCATCTTCGGATCGAGGATTGCCATGCGCGGCACATTATAATTCTCCACCAGGAGCCGTTTCTGGCCCATCTCCTTGTCCATGATTACAGCTGCATTGGTGACCTCGCTGCCGGTGCCGGCAGTTGTGGGGATGACGACATGGGGCATCTGCGGACGGCTCAGAAGCTGAATGCCGTTGAAGTCGCGCAGATTCCCACCTTCTGTCAGCAGGATGCACATCCCCTTTGCCGTGTCGATGACACTGCCGCCGCCCACGCTGATAACGATATCCGCCCCGTTCTTCCGTGCGAACTCGGCCCCGGCATCCACAACCTCAACCCCGGTGTCCTGGGGGATGTCGCTGAATATGCCCACACACTTGTCTTTGAGCACATTCGTGATGCCATCGATGAGTCCGGTGGCCATGATACCCTTATCCGTTACAACAACAGCCTTTGTGCCGCCCAGTGAGCCCATCTCGATCTCGACGTCTCTGGCCGCATCAATACCATAGACGATTTTCGTCGGCCCGAAATAGTTAAAAGAAAGATCCTCATCGTATCCCATACGTTCCTCCTAATAGTACCTCAAAAAACTTGCTGCCATACATAGTTCAACAATCATGAGAAGACTTCGCCCCTTTTTACCAAATGCTGAACGCGGTCTTCCGGAGCAATACTGCAAAAATGTAATCAGTCAATATTCAGATCTAAACCTCATCCGGCCAGATGGTTTCAAAGGTGCCGAGGATGTCGATGACTTTGTTGACGGTCTTGATGTTCCTTACCACGTAGGGCAGGTCGCCCTTCATCTTCAGTTTTCCCTGGAGCAGGGCCTTTGTCGCATCGAGTTCCTTGCGGGCTATCTGTTTCCAGCGGGAATACTCACCCGTCATGACAAACTTGGCACTCTCGGCCTTTTCCTTGTCGCACACCACGAATTCACCGACATCGCCATGCCAGTAGTCCTGAAAGAGATACACTGTTTCAGGGATCCCTTTGCTCGGGTCGGCAAGACAGACGAGCGCCACGCTGCCCTCCCAGTCCTTGGCTATGGTCTTGTATTCAGGGTCCGCCACGATTGCCGCCTTATAGGCATCCATCCATTCCTGTGTAAGTGCAGGTACTCCCATAGTATAAACCTCCTAAAAATTATATTTGTTATTGGTAAAGCCGTTCTTTCAATTCTGTGAGTCCGAGTTCATCGAGCTTTTCCTTTTTCGGGAAACCGCGATCGTCGAGGCCCCTGATGGCGTAGTACTCGCTCAGCAGCAACTCGACATCAGGTACGGACCCGGCTGCCCCGCCGTCTTCCAGTGCGGTCAGGAGTTTTTTGGGCAGTTTGTCGTCTTTAGCGGTTATGCCGAGCAGGTTGTTGAACCCCCGCTTCAGAGTCCAGTCGCGCATCCCGGATTTGAGGAGATCATCTTTTGTCAGGTTGAACCCGGTGATGGCATTGAATGCCTCCAGGATGGTCTCGGGCTTCAGGATATCGACCAGATAGTGGCAGATGGCCAGTGAATTGCCGAGGATGCCGTAGTTCTCCGAATTGTAGACCAGGGCTGCCTTGTCCACGCTCGTAGTTCCATCATAGTCGTCCTTCATGTCAAAGAGCTGCGGCCATGAGGCCATGCCCTGCTCGGTAGCCAGTACGGCATGCTGAAGATGGCAGGCTCCCCGGTTGGACATCATATAGGCCAGGCCCATGCCGTGAAAGCCTCTCGGGTCGTGCATGGGGGCCTCAAGACCCTTGACGTGAACCACATAGTCAATGGCGTCCCCGCCGATCTTTTTCGCTGCCTTGACCGCACCGTCTGCAAGGAGGTCGCCGAAGCCTTCGCGGTATGCCATCTTTTTGATCAGGGTCATAACCGCTTCCATATTGCCCCAGGAAAGGTCGAGCCCGTCGGTGTCGTCTGTGCTGAGTGTGCCCTTTTCATAGAGTTCCATGGCCAGTGCGATGGCAGAACCGCAGCTGATGGTGTCCATGCCGTATTTGTTGCAGAGCTCGTTTGCCTTGATCACCGCAGAAAGGTCGGGATTCATGAGCATGGTACCGAACGTGCCGCAGGTTTCGTATTCCGGGCCGGGACCTTCTTCTGTCCTGAACGGTCCGTCATCGACCTTTACCACCCGTTTGCAGGCAACCGGGCAGTTTGCGCAGGCATGGGCCTTGGTCAGGTATTTTTCCCGCATGGTGGGTCCGCTGAGGTTGAAGGACAGGTCAAAGTCCTGCCCCACGGTCCAGTTCTTTATGGGTACATCGCCCGTGACCATGCCCAGGTCCATATTGGCGTCAGAACCCATCATATGGAGTCCTTCTGCAAGGGCGGAATCCTTCACCTCTGCAACTGCCGTCTTAAAGGCTGCCTTGTACCTGTCTTCGTCTGACTTGTCGGTCTTGGCGGAGCCCTTGACGATGACTGCCTTGAGCTTTTTTGCGCCCATCACGGCACCGAGCCCCGTCCTGCCGCTGAAGTGCCCCTTGTCGTTGCCGATGGCTGCGATCTGTACGAGATTCTCCCCGGCAGCACCTATTGCGAGGACTTTGATCGATTTGCCCGCAGCCTTGAGCAGATCTGTCACCTCATAGATGTCCTTTCCCCACAGGTGTGATGCGTCATTGATCTTTGCCTCCCCGTCGAGTATGGACAGGTACGCAGGTTTGTCCGCCGCTCCTTCGAACACGATGCCGTCATACCCGGCCCTCTTGAGTTCCGGGCCGAAGGTTCCTCCGCACGCGGATTCCCCCCAGATGCCTGTCTGTGGCGCCTTCGCACAGATCGAGAACCTGGAAGTACCTGGAAAACCGCTTCCCACCATGGGTCCTGTCATGATCATCAAGGGGTTGTCTTTGGATAACGGATCGGCATCAAGCGGATATTTGTCGAAATAGATCTTTGCTGCAAGACAACTCCCGCCAATGTACTTCTCAAGATCAGCATCAACGATTGTAAAGTCCGTACAGGAATTATCACTCAGGTTGACAAGAAGAAACTTGCCTGCATAGCCCATAGCCATAACATCACCTCCTCAAGTTACATAATAATATAGTAATATAGTCTTATAACTTCAAAAATCCAGTTTTATGCCCTCAACATTGTCTGCATAACAAAAAAACAAGATAGCTACATGGTTAAGACGGCAACAGGATCCATTTCCGCGTGAAATCCTGTTGCCGTTACCACGAACAGAGGTATATCATGAAAGCATAGTATATGACTGTTCCCAGTCCCGCAATCGAGTAGAATCGCAATCTTTTGTGGTAGATGAATGTAAATCTGTGTACGAGATGCTATTACACGAGGCGGCAAGTCCCTGGTGAAACCGGCGAGTGTTCTTAAGCGTTTTTATTCATTGTCCTCAACCCAGTGGATCGCATAACGCACGAGCTCAGCAGCATTTTTCAACTGGAGTTTCTCCTTGATCCGTTCCCGGTAGGTGCTTATGGTGCGCACGCTCAGATTCATCTGCTCTGCGATCTCTCCGGTGGATCTGCCTTCTCCGATGGATCGAAGGACGGCAAATTCACGGTCGGAAAGGGTATGCACGGCTGATTTCTCAATGTTGTCCTGTCCTGACCGTACCCTGTTCAGGAGGTGTTCCATGATGGTGTCGCTCACATATATATTGTTATTGAGGATATGCCGGATGGCCTTGACAATGGATTTCGAGGTCTCCTGCTTCATGATGTAGCCCTGTGCCCCTGCCTGAAGGGAACGCTCGGCATAGAGCAGTTCGTCATGCATGGACAGGACAAGGATCTTCATGTGACTATGCGATGCGTTTATCTCTTGTATGAGATCGAGACCATTACTCTTCTTCAGAGAGATGTCAATGATCGCCATATCAGGTGCCAGTTCCTCGATCAGCTCTCGTGCCGAGTTGACATTGTCCGCTTCTGCGCATACCACCAGATCGGGTTCATGATTGATAAGTTCCCTGATCCCGAGACGGAAAACCTCATGATCTTCGACAATGATTATTCTGACCTTGTCCTGAATGTTCATTGTTTTCTGCTCAGCGCCGTACCCTGCCGGCTGACATGATATTTGAACGACAGGGTCACCAGCGTCCCATCACCTGGATTGCTCACGATCTGCAGATCCGCCCCTATCATATTTGCCCTGAAGTTCATGATCTTGAGGCCCATACCATGCGGGATTTCATCCTGGGATATGCCCGTGCCGTCATCCCTGATCTTTATAGTGACCACATTGTTGTCATACAACAGGTCGATATCGATGTTTTCGGCCTGTCCATGTTTGATCGCATTATGGATCGCCTCATGTACAATATAGTATATATGGGTGCATACAGAGATGTCATCAACCAATATTGATTTCTGATAGTTCAGGGTGCAGGTGATTCCATGTACCTCTTCAATGTTTGAAGCCATCTCCTGCAGGAGCGACTCCAGCCCGAGGTCGGCGAGAAATACCGGACAGAGTCCTCTTGAGAGTCTCCTGGTCTTACTGATCGCCTCTTCGATCAGGCATCTGATTTTCTCCACCTCGTCGGTTGAAGGCACGATGTTCTTTTCCAGTTTCTTCTTCAGCAGTTCGCTCATGACCTCGATGCCGATCAGGTGGGGGCCGAGATCGTCATGCAGATCCTGGCCGATGGCCTGCCGTTCCTGTTCGCTGATGTGCAGGATCTCTTTTTCGAGAATCTTTTTCTCCATTACGTCTTCTATTGTAGCAATCATGCATGGCTCGTCATAGAGCATGATCTTTTCCGCAGAAAGGGTGACCGGGCGGATCTCACCTGAACCGGTGCAGAAATGGGTATCAAAATTCCTGACCTGACCCTGCCGTTGCAGAACATGAACAATTCTGTTGAAGTCGTTTATGGACACGAACAGATCCACATCATGCAGGGTAGAACCCAGGACCTCTTCCCGAGAGCGTCCGGATATCTTGAGAAAGCTCTCGTTCACATTGAGAAAAAGCCCTCCGCTGATTGTCCATATGACTATTCCTACAGGGGACGATCTGAAGGCCTTGGAGAACATCTCTTCGGAATTCTTCAGCGAGTGGGCAAGCACGTTTACGTACTGGCTGATGATGCCGATCTCTCCCTTTGTCAGCAGAGGGATTGCCTCCACATCAAGATTGCCTTTCTCCAGTGCCTCGAGGGTCTGTACGGTCATATTGAGCCCTGACTGGATTCCTGCGTTGGACTCATAGACGGTGACAAATATTGCAGCGAGAGAGAGCGCCAGTACGATCGAGACATGAACAGACAGGTCGGTAAAACTGATTGCCTCGAGATTCGTCAGGAAAAGAAAGTGGCCGAGAGTGATCAGCGGAATGATGAGAATGGAGATGACGATGAATATGGTGCGGTATGATTCGCTGAAAAGTTTATAGGTATGACGGGGCAGGTATACGTCTCTGATCCTTTCGTCCATGAGTACCGGGGACAGAAGATGCTCGGTGGTGGTGTACGATATGACACTGTTGATGGGTATGCACAACAGCAGGACAAAGAAGATCGTGATCACTTCAATCAAGGAGAGCACATAGAACGATCTCAGGATCATATAGATGCACGACAGACCGAAGATCCATCTGAGGAAGATGACGATGCTTTCAATCCGGGGATATGAGAGCAGCTTGAGTTTTATTGCTGCATAGTCTGCCGTCCGGGTTTCGAGACTGTTCAGAATGGCCGTCAGTTTCCAGATCCTGATGCTCATGCCGAAGAGGGTGGCCAGGGTTGCTGCAATGATCGATGCTGCAATGACGAGGTTGAGTTTTTCTCCTGTGTACCTTCCGGCAATGCTTCCATAATACACCGCCAGGGGGACCACTATGAGATTGATGTAGAGCTCGAGCCTGAGGGTAAGCTTTGCGATCAATCGTTTTGTCCCAATCATGCCAATCGTCTCCCAGCCTGTATCCAGCACGGCCCAATAACGTTGTCCACTGTTTTATAATACTATAGAGTCGATAAATAAAACACAGTTTCATCGATCGGTCAGTAACCAGCTGAAATCATTCTGTCCGAGGTGTACTTCCTGGATAGAGAAAATGCAAATTGTGGTATACTATAAAAGGGAAGTAACAATTGTTTTGAAATCTTAAAGCAGAGAGTCTTACCATAGTACTATTGGAGGGCGTATGTGCGATACCTTTGCAATAGGTTCTTCCGGGACACGGGCAGGGGAGTGGATATTTGGCAAGAATTCCGACAGGGAGCCTGACGAGGCTCAGATTGTCGTCATGGTCCCAAGGAAAGACCATGATCCCGGCGAATCTCTCGAGTGCACGTACATTGAGATCCCCCAGGTCAGGAGCACGAATGCTCTCGTGATCAGCAAACCGTTTTGGATATGGGGCGCTGAGATGGGGGTCAATGAAAAGGGGGTTGTCATAGGCAATGAGGCCCTCTTTACCAAGATCAAACCGGAGAAGTCACCTGGCCTCATCGGCATGGATCTATTACGTCTCGGTCTTGAACGCGCCGATACAGCACAAGGCGCTGCAGAGACGATAATCGATCTACTGCAGAGCTACGGTCAGGGCGGGTCATGCGGATACATGGACAAGTCATTTCAGTACATGAATTCTTACCTGATCATGGATCCACATGAGATTCTCGTGCTCGAGACCATAGGGAGGGATTACGCACTCAAGCACTACAGTGATCATGCCGCGATCTCGAACGGGATGATTATCGAGGATACATGGGACAAATCCAGCTTTGAAGAGGGGACGAACATCAATACATTCATCGATCCTTTTATCACCCGCTTTGCAGGAAGCGCGGCTCGAAACCAGCAGAACCTGCAGTACCTGCAACATGCTGCCGGCAAATTCACCGTACAGGATGCCTTCAGTATGCTTCGGACACACAACGAAAGAATGCCGTTTAGCGGATTCAATCAGGATGTGTGCATGCACGCTGCAGATCCTCTTATCAGGAAATCCCAGACCACGGGTTCCATGGTGGTCGCTCTCGATGATTCCGGCGGATTCAAGATATTTGTCACAGCCGGTTCATGCCCGTGCATGAGTTCGTTCAAGCCGTTTGTACCATCAGATCCGCCGGAGGGTGTTGATATTGCAGGCCCGAGATATTCGGAAGAATCCTACTGGTGGAGACATGTGGCGTTCCATATCAATGCCGAACTGCGCTATAAGACAGTACATGATGCCATAGCCAAAGAAATGCGTCAGCTGGACGAAAAATACTGCCTGGATATCCCGTTCTATCCCTGGGATACAAGGGATGCATCGCTGTGCTCGCTCTCCCATGAGGCTTTCCACCGTGCCCGAATGACCCAGACCGGATGGATGCGGGACATGAAGGGCATAAAAAAGGATTTCAGGCCACTGCACAATACCTACTGGAAACGCATAGCCTCCCGCCGCGGGGTCCCGCTCGTGTAGGATGATCCGGACAAGCTCGATCAAATTAACGGAATGCCCATCAGGCTCAGGGAAGCGGTTTATGCGTGATGTACTGTTTTGTCCTTGACACAAGATCATGATGAATTTATTGTTTCTTTCCAACTATATGGAATACAGTACTGTTGCGGACCATGAGGGCAGTATTCATTCCATTTATAATTAATGCATCTTACTGGAGGGCTGGCACATGAATGATAAGTATAAAATTATAGGTCCGCTGTATGATTTTCTTGCGATGATATTTTCTTTCGGACAGATCGACAAATGCAAGGTAGCCATGCATGAACACATCAAGCCCGATGACAAGGTCCTCTTTGCCGGCGTCGGACAGGGCATAGATGCCATAGAGGCTGCGCAGAGGGGTGCGGAAGTTACGGTTGTCGACCTCTCGGAGTCGATGCTGAACATCTTTACCAGGAGGACACAGGGGAGATACTTTACTCATACCATCAGACAGGTGCACCAGGACATCCTGAAATTTGATGAATACGAGCAGTTCGATGTGGTGTACGCAAACTTCTTCCTCAATGTGTTTCCCCAGGATATGGTGGTCCAGGTGCTGGAGCACCTGAGCAAACTGGCCAAAAAAGGCGGATTCGTGGTGGTCGGTGATTTCTCACTTCCTACAGGCAGCATTATCTCGAGGTTATTCCAGAACATCTACTGGTATATTGCTGATATTATCTTTGTCATTATGGCCAAGAATGCCTTCCACCCGGTTTATGATTATCAGTCACAGATGAAAGGCCTCGGAATGAATATAACCGATTTAAAATACTTTAGATTTTTATTTGATAACCGGTACTACTCCATCCGCGCTCAGAAGTAAACAGAGCATCAATCAAACTTTCCACGCCGTGCCGGCGTGGAAAGTTTTTCTTACACGAGTGGAAAAAATTTACCCATGTGAAATGTTTTAGATTGTATGGTTAGGTGCATAACATATTGATATAATTCATTATACCAATAATAATATCAGTTATTACCTGATATTGCTCTCGTATTTCTTTCGTGTTTTCTCAGGTATTTTTTGGCACGTTTCGTGATAGTTCCCTTCCATGCGGAAAATGTATTTGGTTTCAGGGCAAAGAAAAACACAATGCAATCTTTATTAAGCGTTCAATGAAAGGAAGGGAGTTATGAGAAATCAGACAACAGAGCACAAGGTAATCTCGCTGAGCAGTGTACCGGAGCCAAAGAAACAAGTTGCAATTTCCCCCCTTATTCTTAACAAGATCTATTCAAAAGGAAGTCTAAAGAACCTGGGAGAGGGTGTAAGCTTCTGCATCAAGAACCAGATCAGTGAAGCAATGCTCACCGGTGTTGTCGAGGTGACAATCAATGGGAAAGGAGTTCCGTTGCATGATATCTTCATTGGCACCAACGGTTCTCAGCGCAAGGCCACAGATATTAATCTGGAAAATGCATTTCCTTTCCCCTTTGGTGAGGATATAGAGATCCACGCTCGTGCAGAGGCACTGAGCAAGAACCAGGAGCATCAGATCAACCTTTCTGTTGAAACTGAACAATTCGGTGTTTTAGACCTGGCAGCAACGGACTGCGTTGTAGAGACCAGGGAAGAACACCTGAGAATACCCTGCAACAAGCTTGCAAATTATGAACCTGAGATCATCGCCAGACGGCAGGACTTCATCGAGGAGTTCTCAGGGACCACGTTGAATCATGTAAAGCAGCATTCCTTTGATGCAACCCTGACCCAGGGCAACATCGAGAATTTCACCGGTGTTGCACAGATTCCCATAGGTTTTGCCGGCCCCATCAAGGTCAACGGCGAATACGCAAAAGGTGAATTCATTATCCCGCTGTGCACTATTGAAGGCTCTCTGGTTGCCTCATACAACCGCGGCATGAAGATCCTCAATATGTGCGGCGGCATCAGAACGACAATCCTGGAAGACAAGATGCAGCGCGCTCCGGTATTCGTACTGGAATCCTCCCGTGAGGCCAGGGACTTTGCCCGCTGGATTGACAAACACATAGATGAGATCAGAGAGCAGGCAGAGGCCAACTCCAAGGTCGCCAAGCTGCTGGATATAGAAAAGTATCTGGTAAGTAAGATAGTGCATTTGCGTTTCAATTACTCCACCGGCGATGCAGCAGGCCAGAACATGGTAAGCCTGGCAACATTCGTTGCATGCAACTGGATTCTGGCACAGTACAAAGGGATCAAGCATTTCTATATGGACGGCAACATGTCCACTGACAAGAAGTGCTCCCAGATCAATACACTCAAGACCCGGGGAAAGAGGGTCGTCGGCGAAGTCACAATCCCCCGCGATATCCTGATTCAGCACATGCGGGTGGATCCTGAGACCCTGGTCTATCACAGCAAGGTTGCAGATCTCGGGGCATTCATGGCGGGCTCCAGCAGCAACGGTCTGCATGCCGCCAATGCGCTGGCAGCATTGTTCCTTGCTACCGGACAGGATGTTGCCAATATCGCCGAGGCATCGACAGGGCTCCTCTTTACCGAGGTGACTCCGGATGGCGATCTCTACGGATCGATTACCCTGCCTTCACTCATCGTTGCCACCTACGGCGGGGGGACCGCCCTGCCGACTCAGCGTGAATGTCTGGAGGTGCTGGGCTGCTATGGACAGGGAAAGGTCAACAAGTTCACCGAGATCGTTGCCGCCGTTGTTGTTGCCGGAGAACTCTCGCTTGCAGCAGCCATCTCTTCACTGGACTGGGTTACAAGCCATGAACGTTTGGGCAAGAACCGTTAGGCGATGAAAAGAGGTGAGATGATGAGCACAACAGCCCAGGTTACCACGATAATCGGTCAGCATGTAGAACAGGCAAAAGGTGCAAAGATACTGCCTCTGCATCTTCACAGGCCCATAAGGACACGGGAAAGAGCAGGGATTGACAAGTTCAGCCTGGATGAGCGCCTTGCTTATCTTAGAAAATACGGTGATCACTGCATGTCTTTTTCCGCCCTGCAGCCGCGCATGCAGTATTTCGACATGCCGGGTGTGGGCTATATTGCATTCAGACAGCAGTGGGGGACCCGGTTTGTCCTTGCGGATCCGGTTTGTGACGAGAAAGACCGTGAACTCATTATCTCTGAATTCCTCAAGGAAAAGAAGAATACCGCTTTTGCCCAGATTTCACAGCCGGTTGCCGAACTACTCGCAGAGAAGTTCGGGTACTATTCTACACAGTTCGGCGTCGAAACCGTTGTTGATCTGGAGAATTGGGATCTCAAGGGTAAGAAGAAGCAGGTGCTTAGGACCTCGATAAACAAGGCAAAGAAAGACGGCGTTCATTTCGTGGAAAAGTACGAGGCAAACGGAGACCGGGCACTCACCGACGAATGGCTGAAGACAAGAAAGGTGAGAAACCGGGAGATCCTGTTCCTGATCAGACCCATGGATATGGACTATCAGGAGGGAACCAGACGTTTCTACGCCTATCAGGGCGACGAACTGCTGGGGTTCATCTACTTTGACCCTGTGTATTCCGACAACAAGTTGATCAGCTATGTGCCCAATATCTCGCGGTTCAGCCACAACTTCAAACAGGGGATCTTCTATCCCCTCATGGCTCATGCAATGGATGTATTCAAGGCAGAAGGGGTGAAGTACATGTACCTCGGGCTGTCTCCTCTGGTGGTGGACGAGCATGACCGCCACTACGAATCACGCATTGTAAAGTTCATGATCCGCTTCCTGTACAAGTACGGGAACATGGTCTACAGCTTCAAGGGCCTGCACTTTACAAAGTCAAGGTTCCAGGGAACAGACTGCAGGACCTTCTGCGCACATAAGGAACTGCTCCCCGTAAAGTCGTTTTTGAGCATGTTCAAACTTGCAAACATATTTTGAACATACTCTGGATTTCATAGATTAGAGGGGCATGTCCGGACGCACTAGTAATGCGTGAGTCGGTGTTACCCATGTCCCTTTACCATATCCCTGCGAAGAAGGATTAGATTTATCTATCTATTCATTTTTTATGTTCATTTCTTTGCTCGCACAAAGAAACGAACCAAAGGAATGCGCCCCACGAATCCGCCCTTCGGGTACGCTCGGTCTCTTGAAAAAATCCGCTCGCAATAAACTCACTCGGCTACGCCTCGCTCAAACAGGAATTGCTCGTTGATCGGATTTTTCCTGCGCTCCCTCACCGGCTTCCAAGGGGATTTTAAAGGCAGAGGCGTTATCACATAAGGTTTAGATAATTTTATGGGATATTGACTTCTTATGTATGGGAAGGAGTTATGAGTTATCGCAGTAATATGTACTTTGAACGATTAAATCAGCGGCTATTTTTTCGCAGCCGCTAAACTATCTGTTTGGGGCTCAAAATCTTCTAAGATAAGAACTAATTCTGAGAAATAATATAACCACACCAAAGCAGATAAATTATGAATATCTCTCCCTGAACAGATAATACACGTTCTTGCCATTTTTCCAGATTTTCAATTGATAAAGCTACGCTGCTATTTTCAAGTCCAACGGGGATCAATTTATCATAGATTTCAATTAATTGAGTAGTGGCCACTTGCAAATATTCTAATGCAAGTGTGTCTGGATATTTCTCAGTCAGCTGGTTACACTGAGATGTCAGCATTTCAGCCTTGTCAATCATTTCTTGAAGATTTACACTAAGCCCTTCATTTAACTGGGCAAAGTAGGATTGAACCATCCGGGTTCCAGTTTCATCCAAAGATGGAAGGTTTCCTATTTGAACTAAGTGTTGGAGGCGTATATGCAGAGACGCGGCGTTTTGTAAAAACACTGTCGGATCGTTTAATAATCCAGGTTTCCAAATTTCCAGACCAAAGTGATTTAGAACTTCTTGCTCAATTTTTCGGGGAACAAGGTTAATGGGGCTTAATCCTCTATTCTGATTTAATTCGCTGATAAATTGATAAACCGGTATAGCCCATGCATGTTTTTCCAGCAACTTACCTTGGCATATGGGCACGATAACAAGATGTTGCCACTGTATTTCCAAGGCAAAATGTTCAAGCGAATGTAATTTAATGTCACCCAGAGAATCTCTTATGTGCTTAAACAGTCCCTCTATTGAGGAATAAATATCTAGAGGATTCTTACCAACCACGGTTATCCATAGCGCTGATCCATTTCCAAATTGCATGCAGTCACCCAAACTACAAAACCTAACTTCTTCCGTCGTAGCCTGTTTAAACGCCTTTTCAAGACCTTTCCGAATTGTTTTCATTCGGCTGTCAAGTTGTGCCGACGCTGTCTTCCCTGGTATATCAATATGGCGCGATGGCTGATTCACGAAAAAAAACCACAGCGCCCATAAAGTACGAAGCGTTTTGGACTCCTTCTGCTCTAACTGTGATAACTCTTCTTTGTCCATTAACCCTGAAAAATGTTTCCGGAAATAACCTTGGAATTTTGATACAGTTTTAAGTGCCTCACCTAAATTGTAGCCAGGGAGAAAAGGTCTATCCATACAAAGATGTTGATCTCTAATGAGTTGTTCAATCCGATGACGATCATCAGTTGTTTTAGCTTTACCAAGGAAAGTATGTGTGACCAATAAGTGTGGTGATTGGTTTATGAAGTTATTTAGGCTGCGAAAGAAATCATTTTTCATCTGCAAATATGTTTGATACCGCTGTATATATACAGAGATAATAGATTCTTCTTTTGAAACTGATTGTTTTTTGAAAGGGCTACTCTTTGTAGTTTCTTCTGTATAACCCCAGTTATCAAGCGCCTCTATTGGAAGGCCGGGTATTTTCTTAATTTGTTGAACGCATTCTTTCCACTGGGAAGTATCTGATATTTTACTAAGCTGCTGAACAGGTTTTTTGCTGCGGAAATGCTTTTCCAAACTATTGCGAAGGTCATCCAATAATATGATAGTATTCTTTCTTATTTTAAATATTTTTGTACTGTAATCCTTCCATGTAAGCGGTCTGAATATATGAGACGCAAGAATACGTGCTGTCTTATTGACTTGCGTTACCCAATCAGGAATCAAATTGCAGGCAGGAATCTTAGCTTTCGTCGTATCGTCATTTTTATAAAAATCAAAAATCTGATGCCCATATCCTTGACAACCATACTCATTACAATCTGGAAATAATTGTGCCAATAATCCAACATGCTGGAGTGCTATAAGGTGAAAATAATTGTTATCGGTATCATCCAAGTTCTTTGATTGTTTGGTCTCATCTACTTCCAAAGGTACAATAAAATGGGCACTTATAACCTTATCCTGTTCTTCAATATATGGAGAATTTGTTTCCATCCGGTAACGATCCAGCAACTGGGAGCGCACCTCACTATACCATTGAGCGAAAACTTCAGTTCTTGAAAATGCATGCCATAGCCCATAAATCAAAATTCCCAGACTTTCTAAAGACAGACTCTCAACAGCTTGATTCAGTTCAGTCCAATTAAGATATTTATGTAGGCGTTTCTCCTGCCTTATGAAGCCTATCCAATACGCAGCCTGCCCAAATTCCTGCCAATTCCTATCCTGTTCGCATAAAGGCACTGGTGGCAATGTAATTTTATGTAACCAATCATCAAATCTTTTAAATACCTGCGATTTAGAAGTCTGATTTTTCCGCCATTCTTCAGCTTGCTTTTTTCTTTGTTCCGACAAAAGGTCTAGAATTCCTGATGGATTTGAGTAACTTTCCATTAAGCCTAGAAAAT
>Ga0116164_10001639_pt1 | contig 16732 bp, 7 predicted proteins | sample AD_UKC109_MetaG_FD_89888 | JGI IMG/M metagenome (GOLD analysis project Ga0116164, IMG submission 89888) | Active sludge microbial communities of municipal wastewater-treating anaerobic digesters from Hong Kong - AD_UKC109_MetaG | ecosystem: Engineered > Bioreactor > Anaerobic > Digestate... | reverse complement strand
GATAAGCTCGGCGTGGCGGTGGGGGATTTGAACGAACGGATCGCCGAGAAGCTGGAGGAGCTGGAGACGGATACTATCGACGTGGAGCAGCGCCTGGAGCAGGAACTCAAGCGGGATTATCACATCATCACTGCGGGAAAACGCCTCGATCAGGTGGCCCGGGATTTTGTGCGGCACTACTCCATGGCATGGGAAACCGGCAAGGCCATGCTGGTCTGCATCGACAAGGTTACCTGCCTTCGCATGCACAAGCTGATCGAGTTCTACTGGAACGAGAGAATCCGGGAGCTGGAGAGGGAGTTGCCCTCGGCTGGGGATGAGCAGGATGAACAGTACCTCCTTCGTCAGATCGAGTGGATGCGCCAGACCCAGGCGGCGGTAGTGGTCAGCGAGGAACAGGGGGAGATGGAAAAGTTCCGAAAATGGGATCTGGACATCACACCGCACCGCCGCCTGATCAAGGAAGGCATCGCCCTGCCCGAAGCCATGCGTAAACAACCCCGGTTTCAAAATATGCAGCGGCTTTCGCTGGAAGAGGCCTTCAAGACGGAGGAACACCCTTTTCGCATTGCCCTGGTCTGTGCCATGTGGCTGACCGGTTTTGATGTTCCCAGCCTCTCCACCCTCTATCTGGATAAGCCTCTTAAGGCGCATACGCTGATGCAGGCCATTGCCCGGGCGAACCGGGTTAATGAGGGCAAGAACAACGGCATGATCGTGGATTACTGCGGCATCCTTAAGAATCTGCGCCAGGCTCTGGCGACCTTTGCAGGAGTTGGCGACGGTGGGCGCGGCGGAGAGGGCGGCGAAACCGAACCGGCCAGGCCGAAGGAGGAGTTGCTGGCGGATCTTCGTGAAGCGATCGGCTTTGTCCGGTCTTTTCTGGAAGAGCGAGGGGCATCTTTGGATGACATTATCCAGAAGACCGGATTCGCCAGAAATGCGGCGATTCTGGCGGCCAAGGAGGGGGTGAACGAAAACGACGAGACGAGAAAGCGCTTCGAGGTGATGTGCCGGACGGTGTTCTCGAAATTCAAGGCCTGTTTCAGCCTCGAAGGTGTCAATGATTACCGGAAGGACTTCGACGCCATCAACATTATCTACAAAAGCCTGCAACAGGATCGGGAGCGGGCGGATATCGCCGACATTATCCGGCAACTGCATCAGGTGGTTGATGAGACGATTAAAACCCAGCCGGATCGGGTAGCGGAGAAATCCGAGGCCTACGATATCAGCAAGATCGATTTCGAGCGGCTGCGCCGGGAGTTTGAGCGCAGTCCCGCGAAACGTACCACCGTGCAGAATCTGAAAACCGCCATCGAGCAGCGTCTCCAGCGTTTATTGCAACAGAACCCCCTGCGGACCGATTTTCAGAGACACTACGAGAAGATAGTCGCCGAGTACAACCGCGAGAAGGACCGGGTGACCATCGAAAAGACCTTCGAGGCGCTTTTGCAGATCGTCAGAGATCTGGACCACGAGGAGGGCCGGGCCGTACGGGAGGGGCTTGACGAAGAATCCCTGGCGGTGTTCGACCTCCTGAAAAAACCGGATCTGGAGCCCCGCGATATCAAGCGCATCAAAGCTGTTGCGGTAGATCTTCTCGAAACGCTGAAGGCGGAGAAGTTGCGGATCAACCATTGGTGCCATAAGGAATCCACTCGTGATGCGGTTCGGCTTACGATCCGGGATTATCTCTGGAGCGAGAAAACCGGGTTGCCCCAGGCGTATTCTGAGGCGGAGGTGCGTGAAAAAACCGAAGCGGTTTTCGTCCATGTATTTCGGGCGTACCCCAAGGTGCCGTCACCCTATTACGCGAGCATGGCGTCCTGAAGAGATTCCTTCGGCATTGGTAACCCTTGAGATTATGGGGATGGCAGGTGAATTTCACTGAAGCCGGGAAGGCGGAATGAAAGCCCCCGAGGTTTTTCCTACCCTCCCACAATTTCGTTCAATCCTTTCAGGATGAGGGCCAACTCTTCCGGGGAGACGCTGCCAATTTTTTCGCGGAGCTTCCTCACAGATAACGTGCGGATCTGGCTTATCTTCACCCAAGATTCTATCGGAAAGCACTCCCTCGGAAAGAGGCAATGGGGCATAGGAGTGTGCCGCATGTTTATGTGATGGTGACACGATAAAGGGGTGACTTTATGTTTGATAAAGAAATTTTGAAGAAAGTCTTGGCAAGCTACAAAGAAGATTTTGTCACGAGGCAGTGGCCGGACGAAAAATATAAATGGGAAGCGGTAAAGAATTTTCAGGATAACTGGAATGTAAACGCCCCAGATTTTGCGAGCATGCTTACCCGCTCTCTCTCAAAAACTGACAACCTGCTGGCTTCGGCGAATAACTTTCCGGGGAAGATGATGCAGGATTTTGCGAGGGTTGCCCCGGAAGAGGTTCGTGCCATGTTTCTCGAACTCTTCGATGAAAGCACAGAGGTTTATGAGCGCATGGAGAGCTTTAAGATGAAATCTGCAGAGTTGCTCGGCAAGTACGGAAATGGAGCGGGTCAACATTTTCAGAATGAAAATTCTATAAGCACATATTTATGGCTTCGGTATCCAGACACATACTATATATATAAATTTACTGAAATCAAAGCGGTGGGCAAGGAGCTTAAGAGTGACTGCACTTTCAAAAAAGGGGCATACGCTGAAAACATCAGAAACTTTCTGAAGCTGTACAACGGAATCTGTGCGGAATTGCAATCGGATCATGAGCTTGTGAATCTGTTGAAGGTGCAGATTACAGAGAGCTGTTATCCCGATCCGGAGTTGCGCACCCTCACCATTGATGTGGGGTTTTATATCAGCCATGCGTATGTAGAGGGATGGTGGCCCAAAGATTACTCCCCGGGGTTTTCCGTTGCGCAGTGGGTAGATCTCCTTCAGGATAACGAGGTGTTCCATGCCAACAATCTCGAGATCATGAAGCGCATTAAGGATTATGGAGGGCAGGCTACGTGTACTCAGCTTGCCATCAAATACGGGGAGACAGCGAATTTCTACAATGCAGGCTCCTCCACCCTGGCGAAGCGCATAGCAGAGAAAACAGGGTGCCCCGTCATGACGGGAGAGGACGAATCCTCTTTCTGGTGGCCAGTCCTCTACGTGGGAAGAAGGGCCGACAAAGATGATGCGGGTTCTTTTACATGGAAACTGCGTGATGAGTTGGCGGAGGCTCTGAATAAGGTGGATTTATCTGAGGTTCCGCTCTACGCTCCTGTCGCCCCGGGGGAAGAAGAGCGGGGGTATTGGTGGCTGAATGCCAATCCCAAAATCTGGAGTTTTTCCGATATGGCTGTGGGGGATGTGCAATCCTATACCCTTTATAACGATAATGGAAACAAACGCCAGGTTTTTCGGAATTTCCTGGATGCAAAAGCCGGCGACATGGTTATCGGGTATGAAACCACCCCGGTGAAAAAGGTTGTGGCTCTCGGTAAGATCAGCGCAGAGCAGGATGGGGAGAAGATCCATTTTGAGAAGGTTGAGGGACTTGTCTCTCCCATCGATTATGCCACGTTGAAAAACTGTCCGGAGCTGGAGCGCATGGATTATTTTAACAATCCCCGGGGAAGTCTGTTTGCTCTGACCAGAGGGGAGTACGACTTCATCCTCGATGTGATACGTGAAGAGAATCCGATTTCCAGGGAGGAACAGGCCCAGACGTATGGCAAGGCGGACTTTTTGAATGAGGTCTACATGAGCGAAAGCCGTTATGACATGCTCGTGAACCTTCTGAAGAACAAAAAGAACGTCATTCTTCAGGGTCCCCCTGGTGTGGGAAAAACCTTTGCTGCCAAAAAGTTGGCGTACTCCATGATGGGTAAAAAGGATGAAAGCCGTATCGAATTCGTGCAATTCCATCAGAATTATTCCTATGAAGATTTTGTGATGGGATATAAGCCTGTGGATCATGGATTTGAGCTGAAAACCGGTATTTTCTATCGTTTTTGTCAAAAGGCCGCCAATCACCCGGAAAAAGAGCACTTCTTCGTCATCGATGAGATCAATCGCGGCAACATGAGCAAAATCTTTGGAGAGCTGCTCATGCTTATTGAGAGGGACTACCGGGGAACCAAGGTGACCCTTGCATACGATGGCCGCCCCTTCTCAGTACCAGAGAACCTGTATATCATCGGTATGATGAACACCGCAGACCGTAGCCTTGCCATGATTGACTATGCCCTCCGGCGTCGTTTCAGCTTCGTCGACATGGATCCAGGATTCGATTCCGAGGGCTTCCTCAAATATCAAGATGCTCTCGATGACGAAACCTTCGTTGCGTTGATCTCTCGCATAAAGGAGTTAAACCGGGAGATTTCTCGGGATGCGTCCCTGGGAGAGGGTTTCTGCATTGGGCATAGCTATTTTTGTGAAAGGGATTCCTGCTCGGATCTCTGCCTGGAGGAATGGATGCAATCTGTGGTGGAGTACGACCTTCTCCCCATGCTGGGTGAATACTGGTTTGATGACAGTGCAAGGCTTCAGGAGTGGGAGAACAGGTTGCGTGGCCTCTTCCAATGATGAGAGACAGAAATATTTTAATAAAGAACATATATTACATGCTCTCCTATGCTTTTACCTCTCTCAAGCAATCGAACTTTGAGAGCGTAGCCACCGAAGAGTTTGATAACATACACAATCTCTTCGGGGCAATTCTTGCCAGGGGTTTGGGGCAGCAGCTCAAGCAGGGGCTGTACCGGGAGTATTTGAATAAAAGAGAGAATTTAACAGTCATGCGTGGCAAGATCGATATGTGCGGTACTATTCGGAGCAGGATCGCCCGGAAGCAGGTTTTGGCCTGTGAGTATGACGAGCTATCGGAAGACAATATATTCAACCAAATTCTCAAGACAACCGCTATGTTTCTTGTGCGCCATGGGGAGGTTGATAGGGAGCACAAGGACGATTTGAGAAAAAAAATGCTCTACTTCTCTCATGTGGGTACGCTGGATCCTGCTGCGATACCGTGGTCGTCTCTTCAATTCCAGCGCAATAATCAGACGTACCGAATGCTCCTCAGCCTTTGCCAGCTCATGCTGCAAGGCATGCTTCTGACCACAGATGCGGGAGAGTACAGGCTGGCTTCATTTCTGGATGAGCAGAGGATGAGCCGGCTTTATGAAAAATTTATCCTGGAATATTACGCCAAAGAGTTTCCCATGCTGCATGTGAGGGCGTCACAAATACCCTGGGCCTTGGATGATGGCATACGGGCTATGCTGCCTGTTATGCAGAGCGATATTACACTATCTCATGGCGCCAAGGTTCTTATTATCGATGCGAAGTATTACGCACACACCACCCAGGTTCGGTATGATGCGCATACAGTGCACTCGAATAACCTGTATCAGATTTTCACCTACGTGAAAAACAAGAATGCGGAACTGAAAGACCTGCCTCATGAAGTATCTGGTATGCTCCTCTATGCCCGGACAAATGAAGTCCTTCAGCCTGATAGCACCTATCAGATAAGTGGAAATAAAATTAGCGTGAAAACACTTGATCTGAATTGTGAGTTTGCAGAAATCGCTGCCCAGCTCAATTTAATTGTGGAAGAACACTTCGGTTGCGTTCGTTAATTTAAAAGAGGATCACTCCGGATATCCCTTAACCTTATATGCTATATGGTGTTCTATAAGGCAATCTTGTAAGAAGTCGTTGTTCCCGGATATTTCCCCCTCGCAAAATTGCGGGGAGGGGGGATTTTTGCATTTTCTTTTTCTTTCAAGATTGCTCTACCATGCTATACTCTTAACCAAATGGTGCTCCTTTTTGAGGGCATGGAAGAGATGTCCTTTTGAAAAAATCGCGATATTTTGAGAGAGGATGAGAGATATGTGCCGCTGCCGTGACGGTTTGGGTGAACAAAAAACCGGGATTCCTTTTTTTCTGCCTTTTCTGATATTTTTTCTCTTTTTGTTTTTCTCTGGTTCCGCTATCGCCGCTCCGCCTCCGGAGGTGCTTTTTAAGGTAGGGGAGGCGGTGATGAACTGGAATGGCCGGAGCCCGGGAGATCTTTTCGGTTCGGTGAAAGAAGCCAACCCGGATCTTTCGGCTATCGAATCCCTGGAGGCTTTGGATGCGGCCCTTCGGGGGAGGCAGATTCCTCCGCTCGGGGGGTATACCAAAAGCATCGAAGCCCGGCGCGAGGTTGCCCGGGAGATGGTAACAAAGGCCCTTTCGGAGAGCCGCAACAAGGTTTTTGCGACATATGTACAGGAACATCCCGAGAAGGCCCGGAGCCTTTACGGCGTGGCGGAACAAGGGGCTTTGACCCGTAAAGATTCCGGGAATCCCGAAGCCTCGGAAAGGATCCGCTGTGGTGTCCTCGGGGTGGATTTCGCTGTGGCGGAGGAGATTCAAGAGCTTTGGAAAGAGGCGTTTCTGCACATTCTCGGAACTCCCGGAACGAAACTTTCCCCGGAAGATTTCGGGGTGACTCTTATTTCTCCGGAAGGCGAGGAGGCTCATTCCTTCCAGGAGAGTTTCCTGCCGCTGGATCTTTCGGGGAACTTTGGCTCTTCCGTGAAAAAAGACGCCTTGGCGAAAGAGCTTGTCCTGCAGGAGCGCATGGCCCGAATCCGGGATCTTGCCACCCGAGAGGGAGTTTTCGAGGTGCTTTTCGATGAAGAGGGAAGCCTTCGTAATCCGGATTCTTTGAACCTTGAAGATCCCGAGGCTTTGGTTAGGGAAGCCTCTGCAGACCTCTCCGAGGACCCTCTGGAACCTACCGCCACGCCCACGCCGATGCCCACGGCCACGCCTACCCCGGAACCTACCGCCACACCCACGCCGGAGCCTACGGCTACGCCCACCCCGGAACCTACCGCCACGCCCACCCCGGCGGTGCCGGATCTTTCGGTGGAGCTGGAAGGGCTGGAAGAAATGCTCCAACCCGGAGAAACGCTCCAGATTACCGCCCGGGTGCAGGGGGGAATACCGCCCTATCGATATGCCTGGAGCGAAAATCTCCGGGCCAGCGGTGCCAACGCCCGGTACGAGGCGGAGGCCCCCGGTAAGATAACGATTTCCCTTACCGTGCTGGACAGCAGGGGAAAAACTGCGGAAGTTCGCAGAAGCCTTGCCGTGGTTCCCTTGGAAGTGCGGGTGGAGCTGCTGGGGATCTTTTCTCCCCAGGGAAGCCCTCACGAAAAAGAATCCCAAGAGATTATGGCGGGGGACCGGGTGCATCTCAAGGGCATGACCAGCCGCCGATATCCCGGTATGAAATACCGTTGGAAGGCGGAAGGAGGAGTGCTCTTCGAAGGGCGCACCTCGGGAGAAACCGTGGCTCTCTATCGCCGTGACGGAGGAAGCGCCGCCATCACTCTGGAAATTCTCTCTCCCCGGGGAAATCTTTTGGGAGAGGGAAGCTACGTTTTTCACGTGAAACAACTCCGGGATCCCGCCCGGGCCAGGGAGCTGCTGGAAGAATCCCGGAAGGCCTGGGAGCAAAAGGATTATCCCCGGGCTCTTTCTCTCGTTCTTCAGGCGGAAAAACTGGACCCCGAGGATCCCGAAATCCGGGAAGTACGGGAAAAACTGGAGACCCGCCAGGAGGAGCGGAAGCGGGCTTTGGAGCTCCGCACACGGGGGGAGGAGCAGATTCGGGAGGGGCATCTCGAAGAGGCCCTGGAATCTTACCGGGAGAGCTTGAACTATGAAGAGGATTCCGAAACCCGGCGGCGCCTGGAGGCCCTGGAGGAGTTCGCCGAAGGATACCGCAAGGCCCGGGAACTATGGGAACAGGGAGCGAAGCTCCAGGAGCACAAATACTACCGGGAGGCCCTGGAAAAGTACCGGGAAGGCCTGCGATACTACGCGGATTCCCGTATAGAAGAACATGTCCGAACGCTGGAGGAGTATCTCCGTAAAGCCGAGGAGACGGAAAGGCAGAAAAAGGAACAAGCCCGCAAGCTCTGGAAGGAGGGAGCGGAGCTCCAGAAGAAAAAACGCTACGAGGAGGCCCTGGGAAAATACCGCCAGGGGTTGGAATACTACGAGGATCCTCGGATGAGAGAGCATGTGAGCCAGTTGGAGACGTATCTCGGAAAGGCCGAAGAACCTTCCCGGCCCGAACCTACTGTGGCCCCGTTACCGGAGCCCACGGAAGCTCCCCGGCCGTCTCCTACCCTGGCACCTCCGGTTCCCACGGAGATTCCCCATCCCTCTCCTCCGGGGCCTCCCTTTCCGATGCCCACCGCAAGCCCTCTGGAGAGCGAGGGGACTCCAATTTCGGAACCCCGATCGGGAAATCTCTCGGATTGCGGCCTGGCCTGGCAGGAAATACGCCGGTTCGGCCTGGTTTTCGAAGTCCCCCGGGGCTGGATTTTCGACGAAGGTGGATGGCACACCGGGGATCCCGAGAATCCCGATGCGGTGGTGGGGGTAACCCGGGAAACCCGAGAGGATTGGCAATCTCTCCTGGGTTTTCTGAATTCCGGCGAAAGCCGTACCGTTACCGTGGCGGGGCGTGCCGTAACGTTTCATATCTCCCGGGAGGAAGAGGCCTCCTCGGGAGAGTCCAAGGTGCTCGCCCTGGGAGCTCTCGAGGATCCCGCCTCCTCGGAGCACGTGCTCCAGATCGGGTACAGCCTCTCTTTTCGGGGCAATTACGACTGCGTGGCGGAGCGGTTTCTGAGATCTTTCCGGTTCGAGTAGTTTCTTCGTGAAATTTTCGGGATCGAAGAAAACTCCGGGTTTTTTCGATCCCCAGCGGTGTTATCGGGATGATTTTTACGGTGTGCCTTCGTAATGTAAGCCTTCCGAGGCGGAATGCGAGGTTCCCATGTTTCGGATTCGAAGAATTTTCGACGACCTTCTCCCGGTAAACAAACATGCCCTGGAGCAGGTAAATTCCCTTCTGCGACGGCAGTTCAGCGATCTGGAGCAATACAAGATCGACCGCATACCCGAGGTGTTGCGGCATCCTCTCAAATACGGTTTCCGAACCATTCTCTACGTGGCGGAGGATCAACGTCACAATCTGCACGGTTTGGCCCTTCTCGATCATGATGCGGAGCTCTCCTTCTGTTTTCTCGATTATCTTGCGAGCCATCCCGGGTTTTCAGGCCGGGGGGCAGGAGGAGCTCTGTACGATCGGGTTCGGAGAGAGGCTCTTTCTCTGGGCGTCTCGGGGATCTTCCTGGAATGCCTTCCCGACGATCCCGCACTCTCCCGGGATCCGGAAATTCGCAAACAGAACGAAAAGCGCCTGCGTTTTTACGAGCGTTACGGAGCGCGTCCCATTGCGGGTACCGCCTATGAAACTCCGGTGACTCCCGGGGCGGACAATCCGCCCTACCTCGTGTACGACGGATTAGGGCGCAAGGAACCCCTGGAGGCGGCCTATCTGAAACGAGTGGTAGCGGGAATCCTCGAGAAAAAATACGGGGATCTCTGCACTCCCGAATACGTCCGGAAAGTGCTGGATTCCATTTCCGAAAACCCCGTACGGCTTCGGCCCTACCGGTACGCCAAAGCTCGCGTGGTGGAAGAGAGGTCCGCCCGAAGTACGGCGGAGCTGGAGAAAATCGCCCTGGTGGTGACGGATCAACACCAGGTTCACCATGTACACGAACGGGGATATGTGGAGTCCCCCGCCCGTATCCGGGCCATTCTGCCGGAACTGCTCTCCACGGGAGCCTTTCTGCAGATCAAGCCCTCTCATTTTTCCGAGGAGCATATTGCGGCGGTGCATTGCCGGGAGTACCTTTCCTATTTCAAAAAGGTCACTCGGGAGATCCCCGAGAACGTCCCTCTCTATCCCTACGTTTTTCCTCTCCGCAACCGGGCGAGGCCTCCCGTGGAGCTTCCCGTCCGGGCGGGATATTACTGCATGGATACCTTCACTCCCATCAGCCGCCAGGCCTACGAAGCCGCCCGGCGCGGCGTGGACTGCGTTCTTACCGCGGCCCGGGAGGTTCTTTCGGGCCGGAAAATGGCCTATGCCCTGGTGCGTCCTCCGGGGCATCATGCGGAAAGAGGTTTTTTCGGGGGTTTCTGCTATTTCAACAACGCCGCCGTGGCTGCCCACTATCTCAGCGCCTTCGGCAAGGTGGCCATCCTCGATCTGGACTATCATCACGGAAACGGGCAGCAGGACATTTTCTACTCCCGTTCCGATGTGCTCACACTCTCTCTTCACGGGCATCCCCGCTTCGCCTATCCCTATTTTTCCGGCTTTGCGGACGAAAAGGGGGAGGGAGAAGGGAGAGGATATAATTACAACTATCCCCTTCCTGAAAAGGCGGAGGGATCTCTCTATCTGGAAACGCTTCGAAAGGGGCTGCAGGAAATGCGCCGTTTTTCTCCCGCCTATCTCGTGGTGTGTCTTGGCCTGGATACCGCCAGAGGAGATCCTACGGGAACCTGGAGTCTCGGAGCCCGGGATTTCACCGCCTTGGGAAAAGCTGTGGGTTTTCTGAAGGTTCCCTCCCTGGTAGTGCAGGAAGGGGGGTATAGGATTCGATCCCTGGGAATAAACTGCCGATCCTTTCTTTTGGGGCTCCGGTCCGGCATGGAGGAGTAGAAATAAGAGCGCGGATTCTCTCGCCATGTCGTTTTTTTGGGATATACTTTACCTCGGTTTTATGGCTTTTTTTTCGGGTTCCGGTATTTTCCCGCCGGAGAAAAGGTCCTCTTCTTTCCGTCCGCAGTTTGGGGAGGTTTGGAATCCCCGAATCGATCTACCACACTCCTTTCTCGATCTTTCCTTTCTATGTGCCTTTCTTGCCGTAAAACCGTGCTGTGGGGCGGAGCATGGCGCGCTATGTCCGAAAAAGTGTAAGAAAAGGTACATCATGAAGAGGAAAGGATAGGTGAGGAACATGCGAAGCGTAACGAAAATCTTGATTCTGCTCCTTCTGTGTTTTTTTCTGGGGAGTTGCGCGGAGGCGGCAATACAGTACGTGAAAGAGGGGGGTATCGGAGACGCCAGCTCCTGGGCCCAGGCGGGGGGCAATCTGGCGGGGGTTCTCGCGGGGACCACTGGCGGGGACGAGGTGTGGGTAGCCGAAGGAACCTACAGCCCCGGTCCCGATCCTCTGGATACCTTTACGATACCCGAGGGAGTAAAGCTGTACGGCGGCTTTCAGGGAGGCGAAACCGATCTGGCCCAGCGAAATTGGGAACAGCATGAGACGATTCTCCACGGAGGCGACGTGAATCACCATGTGGTTTCCGTGGCTTCCGGGGCAGGGCTGAGTACGCTCATCGACGGTTTTACCATTACCCGGGGATCCGCCACAGGAGCGACCTTGCAAAAGGGGTGCGGCGGAGGCATGTACAACGAGAGCGCCAGCCCCACCGTGAAAAACTGCATTTTTTTCGATAACTCCGCATCTCTTTATGGGGGTGCCATGATCAATTACAACCATGCAAACCCCGTGGTGGAAAACTGCACCTTTGCGGATAATCTCGCCCAGGGCGGCAGTGCCGTAACGAATGCCCTCTCCTCGGCGGCCTTTTCGTCCTGTATTTTTTCGGAAAATCATGCCTCTCTTTTTGGAGGAGCCATGTTTAACGGAGAATCCTCCGCTGTGGTGGTGACGGATTGCACCTTTTCGAAAAATATCGCCGATATGAACGGAGGAGGTATATTCAACGACAATTCCACTTCCCAGATAAGACGCTGCATCTTCGTGGCCAACGAAGCCTCAGGTTATGGCGGAGGCTTCGGAGGAGGGAGTGCGAAGGTGGTGAACTGCACCTTTTCCAACAACGTGGCAGCCCATGGAGGCGGCATGGCTATCGGTGTCTCCTCGGAGCTGGATATGGCAAACTGCACCTTCTCGGAAAACACCGCCACCGAGAGAGGAGGAGCTCTCTTCAATCAGGGATGTCATTCCAGGCTGGGGAACTCCATCTTCTGGGGCAATACCGCACCTTTGGGGCAGGAGATCTACAATTTGGCGGAAACCGGGGAGACCACCGAAGTTTTTCTGAGGCATTGCGTTCTTCCGGCTGGAGGAATCCAGAACCTTGTGGTGGATACCGGGGATGTGCAGGTTACCGAAAATGATACGATCCCGGGGAACCCCCTGTTGGAGGCTCTGGACAGAAACGGCGATACCCCCGCAAATCTCGGGGAGATCTTTATCTACGCCCTGCAGCAGGGAAGCTCTGCCGTGGATGCGGGACTTGCGGTGGATACGGTCATCGGCGTGGGGGTGCGCATTCCCGATAAAGACCAGCGGGAAGAGATTCGTCCTCAGGGAAACGGTGTGGATGCAGGATCCTACGAGAGCGACTTGACCTCTGCCGGTGCAGGCGGAGGCGGAGGAGGCGGCTGTAACGCCGGCTGGACCGGTGCCGCATGGCTGTTGATGGCGGTACCTCTGGTGCTGCGAAAAAAACGCTGAGGAATATGCAAATATCCCCATGAATCACCAAGAGCGGCCCCGGAGATACGAGGGCCGCTCTTTCCCGTTTCCTCATGCATCATATTTTACCGCCTACACCCTTGAATTTCTCCACAAAAGCGGCGATTTTCTCGAAAACGCTCCGTTTTTTGGGGAGGTATTGGGGGTTTAACGGGCTCATCTTCGGCAGAATGGCATTGAGCTCCGTGCCATTCTCGCTGGCAAACTCTCGTTTTAACGAGTTGGCGATATAATGCTTTGCGTTCTCCTCGTGCAACCCTTCCGAACGGATCAATTCCTCGGCTTCACGTTTTTGCTCCCCCTGAGCAAAGATAAAAAAGGCTTCAATAACGCTGGCTTTGTCACCAAGCTGGTCAAGGTCGGTTTGATGGATAAAATCGACCAGCAAGCTCTCCTTTGCCCGGTTGCCAAGGCTGGCGCGGATTATCCGACGCACTTCCTCGACCAAATCCGATTTGTTTTTGGTCTTTTTGTTGTGCTCGAAGATCAGCTCCAGAATGTAATCCAAATTTATTTCCTGTGATTTAAGCAGGTCAACCTCAAAAACCACGTCATTCCAATTCACGCCGGCGGCATCCTTTTGATCCGCGGCTTTTTGCCGGCGCAGCCAATCGCGAATATCGTTGTACGTGGAGCGGTAATCTTGAATTTTGCGCTCCGAGGGCATGGTAATCCCCTGCATAGCCTTCAGTTCTTCATCGGTCACATAATGCGTGGCTTTAAAGGCTTCAACCGCATCCGGATCGTTTATGTCAAGATTTTGCAAGGCTTTCAGGCGGGTAAATTCATCGTAGTTCTGCAGTACGTTCTCCGCCCGCAAATATTCTCCAAAGAGCTTTGCGAAGTCTTTTTTGTCGGATTCCTTTTCAATTCGGGAAGGATCGGGAAAGCGCTGTTCCAGCTCATGCACCACCTCCATAAAGCCGCGCCGTGCTTCACCTGTGACCATATCGGTAAAGCCTTCCATGTATTCCTTATAGCTTTTTTCCAAGATCACGTTTTTGGTGTTTATATCCCCAAAGAGCGTAATGGCATCTATGGTGGCCTGCTCCAAATCGCGGAAGGTGACAATATTGCCAAAGGTTTTGGTGGCATCAAAAATACGGTTGGTGCGTGAATAGGCCTGCATCAGGCCGTGATAGCGCAGGTTTTTATCGACAAACAGGGTGTTCAGCCCCGGGGCGTCAAATCCTGTCAGGAACATGCCTACCACGATCAGCAGGTCGATTTCCCGGTTTTTTACGCGCCTGGCAAGGTCACGGTAATAGTTTTGGAATCCCTTGCTATCCACGCTGAAATTCGTTGCAAACAGTGCGTTGTAGTCCCCTATGGCTGCGCTCAGAAACTCCTTGGCGCTGCTGTTCATGGCGGAGATCTCAAAGCTCTCGTCCAGAATGTCCCCCACCGCATCCTGCTCCTCATTGGCGGCGAAGGAGAAGATGGTAGCCGTTTTCAGCGGTTTCTCGGCCCCCTCCTGCAACTGCCGGAAGGATTCGTAATAGAGCTTGGCCGCGTCTATACAGCTCACGGCAAACATAGCGTTGAAGCCCTTTGCGCCGGCTTGCAGGCGATGCGTTTTCTGCCGGAAATTGTTCAGGATGTACTGGGTTATCTCCCGGATGCGCTCGGGGTGCAGCAGGGCCTGTTTGTTTTCCGCGGCGCTCAGCTTTTTCTCGTCCTGCTCGCTTTCAATGGCCTTGAATTGCGGGCGTACGTCGTTGTAGTCCACCTTGAACTTCAAAACCTTTTCATCCCGGATGGCGTCGGTGATGACATAGGAATGCAGCTCCCGGCCGAAGACGCTGGCGGTGGTCTCCGCCCCCAGGGCGTTTTGGGGAAAGATGGGGGTGCCGGTAAAGCCGAATTGATAAAAGGTCTTGAACTTTTTCTGCAGGTTTTTCTGGGCCTCCCCGAACTGGCTGCGGTGTGCCTCGTCAAAAATAAAGACCACCTGTTTCTTGTACACTGGCAGGTCGTTTTCGCTTTTCATCAGGTTGTTGAGCTTCTGGATGGTGGTCACGATGATCTTGTTGTCCTCTTTATCCAGGTTGCGCTTAAGCCCCGCGGTGCTGTCGGAGCCGTTCACGCTGTCCGGGGAGAAGCGCTGGTATTCCTTCATGGTTTGGTAATCCAAATCTTTGCGATCCACCACGAAAAACACCTTGTCGATAAAATCCAGCTCCGTGGCCAGACGGGCGGCCTTAAAGCTGGTGAGGGTCTTCCCCGAGCCCGTGGTATGCCAGATATAGCCCCCGCTTTCGGGTTTGCTCCAGCTCTTTGCCCGGTAGGAGCTTTGTATCTTCCACAAAATGCGCTCCGTCGCCGCAATCTGGTAGGGACGCATCACCAGCAGGGTATCACTGACATCAAAGACCGAATAGCGCAGCAGCACGTTGAGCAGGGTGTTTTTTTGGAAAAAAGTGGCGGTGAAATCCTTCAGGTCTTTAATCAGGCTGTTGTCCGCATCTGCCCAGTTCATGGTGAAATCGAAACTGTTTTTGCCGCGGGTGGTGGTGTTGGCAAAATAACGGCTGTCCGTGCCGTTTGAGATCACGAAGATCTGGAGATACTTATACAGGGAGTGTTCGCTGTTAAAGCTCTCCTTGCTGTAGCGGTGCACCTGGTTGAAGGCTTCGCGGATCGCTACCCCCCGTTTTTTCAGCTCGATCTGCACCAGAGGCAGGCCGTTGACAAGGATGGTGACATCGTAGCGGTTGGCGTGGCTGCCCATCTGCTCAAACTGCCTGATCACCTGGCATGTATTGCGGGCGATATTTTTCTTGTCCACGAGATAGATGTTCTGGATGTGCCCGTCATCAAACCTAAAATCGCAGATGTAATCGTCATGAATTTTACGGGTTTTGTCGGTGATGGTATCGCTGGGTTTATCCAGCCAGGTCTCCACGAAACGCAGCCATTCTCCCTCGGAAAACTGTATCTTGTTCAAGGCCTGCAGTTGTTTGCGCACATGGGCCAGCATCTTTTCGGGAGTGTTCAAGCCGGGCACATATTCATAGCCCCGATTCTGCAGATCCGCGATAAACTCGGATTCCAGATCGTTCTCGCTCTGGTAGGTTTGGCCGACCCGATATTCCTTGGTATACCTGTCCAGAACGATGAAGTTGTTGGATTCCGCGATAGGCTTATATAATTGAGAATTGAGAGTGGAGAATTGAGAAGGCAATTGAGAATTGAGAATGGAGAATTGAGAATTATTTTTCATGCTTGTCCTCCTTTGATGAGAATGGAGAGTTGAGAATGGAGAATGGAGAGTTGAGAATGGAGAGTTGAGAGTGGAGAATGGAGAATTGAGAGTTGAGAGTTGAGAATGGAGAATTATTTTTCATGCTTGTCCTCCTTTGATGTTTTTACAATAGATACTAAGAGTTTAATGAGTTCTTGAATGTTTGGTTGTATGGAATGGTACGCTCCTTCTGATATTTCTTTAGACTGAAAAAGTAACTCTATCCAGTAATCGGTTTCGTTTGCTTCTTTTAACGCTATACTCATTTTATTTATGAAATCAGCTTTGCTTTGTGCATGCTCAGCCTCGCGAATCAGTGCGCCAATGGCTGTTCCGCTTCGCAATACCTGTTTGCTGATAACAAATTCTTTTTTCTCAGCCATCAAAAATTTAGAAAGCTTTACCACTCGCAAAGCAAAAGCAAAGGATTTTTCTTGTACGATATTCTTCTTACCATTCTCAACTCCCAACTTCCCGCCCTCCATTCTCCATTATCCATTTCCCACTCTCAATTCTCAATTCTCAATTCTCAATTCTCAATTCTCAATTCTCCATTCTCATCAGTAGGTCCCGGTAATACTCGTATTGCTTTTGCCGCAGCGCAATTTCATGGGGCAGGCCTTCGCTGAGAGAGTTGGTGAGGGTGTCGAATTTGTCGAGGATGGCAACGATCCGGGCTTGTTCGGCGAGTGTTGGAATGGGAATTTGGATATTTTTTATCATCGGTTTAGTGAGTTGAGGTATGCCTGCTTTTGAAACTTTATAGCTGTCTTCGATAGTTTTCATGAAATAATATATAAATTTTAAGTCAATTTGATTTTTTGGAACCAGAACCAGTAATCTAACAATTGGGAAAAATGGTTTGTCCTGAAAACTAGTCCAACCTATTGTACCTCTGGCAGATATTGTCAAGCTTGGCTTGTTAATTTTTGCCTTATCTGTCCATCCATATAGAGACTTATCATCAATGCCGTTGGACAATATAGGTATGTTGAATTTCTCAGTTTGTATTTTTGAAAATGCATCCTTAGGGACATCACCGCCAGCAAAAATATCAAAAACCTCCCCCAACGCCTTCCACTCCACATCTCCCT
>Ga0116164_10001634_pt1 | contig 16757 bp, 11 predicted proteins | sample AD_UKC109_MetaG_FD_89888 | JGI IMG/M metagenome (GOLD analysis project Ga0116164, IMG submission 89888) | Active sludge microbial communities of municipal wastewater-treating anaerobic digesters from Hong Kong - AD_UKC109_MetaG | ecosystem: Engineered > Bioreactor > Anaerobic > Digestate... | reverse complement strand
TCAATTGACTGCCATGGGAGGTATGCCCATAGGCAATATGAAGGGTGTTTTTTGCCTGATTTATTGCTGATTCGGGGATTCGGGTGATATCTGTGCAGGTGTGGTCAACAATAATAGCTTCATTGAGATCGGCATGAGCCGATTCCGATGAAGCTATTACAAAAAATACCCCCAATAATGTAAGGAATAAAAAAATAAAAAATGAACTGATTACCCGCTTCATTGTAAAATCTTTCGAACGGACAGAGACAGTGCTTGTATATTGTCTATAGTTATTCATCATTACAGCGAAACCATGAATCCTTATACCGTATGTCAATTAACTCGCAAAAAATGTAGCAATACTACATTATTTCTCAAAAGATAACCATCACAAGATTAATTATTTCGTCAAGTTCCAAGGAGAAAAGTACTAGCCCGAAGACAAAAAAATGAAAGGTACACACAATACCGACATATTGGCTGTATGGCGATACAAAGTACCGTCTCAAAACGTTACTTTTGATCTTCCTCTTATATTTTTGGTATGTGTTGAGTGCTGCCAAGCCCACGCCGTGATAAAATCCCCAGACGGCGAAATTAGAGGTCTCTCCATGCCACATCCCGCATATGATAAAGGTGACGATGATGCTGATATTCGAAAGCAGGACGGGCCGCTTTCGGAAGTAATCCGCTTTCCGTAATTGTTTGCTCAACGGCCAGTACACATAGTCGGTCAGCCATCGTGTCAGGGACATGTGCCAGCTTGCCCACAATTGCTGGATGTTTTTCTTAAGGAACGGATTATTGAAATTCTCCGGCAATTCGATTCCCATGATACGCGCGCTTCCAATGGCTATATCCGAATAGCCTGAAAAATCGAAATAAAAATAAAAAGTGTATGCGTATAAACCAAGTAAAATCTTATAAAAACCGAATTCGGCCACTGAACCTGTCATGTTGATTAAGGCGTACGGATAGACAATGGCACAGAGAACGAACTTCTTAAATAAGCCGTGGATTACCCGTTCGATTCCGGCAGACAGGTCGTTTTTCAGCCCTTTTCCGCTTTTCCCGTCGAGTTGCTCGGAGAAATGATTGTACCGGTTGATAGGGCCGCTGATAAAGGCCGGAAAAAAGAAGATGTAATTGAGAAAGTTGAAATAGTTCAACCCGACAATTTTCTGCTTATAACTTTCGGCGATGAAATGCATCATCTTGAAGGAAGAATAGGAGATGCCGATTATGAAAATATAATCAGAAACACCAGCCCGATTCCTTACAAGTTTTGGGAAAAAGATATCTTGAATAAATGTATACTTAAAGAACGCCAAAAGTCCTATGACTGAAAAGATGCCTGCCATAGCCAACGCTATTTTTATCGATTTTGTCCGGATTGTCACGTCGGAATTGATCAGATACCCTATGAGAAATACCAGGGAAGATACGGAAAGCAAAAACAGGAGAGAAAAGAAACCGAACCTGGGCAGCGCCAAAAGCATGATTATGCTGCCGATAAGAAGAAAAACATTCCTTACTCCATGATTAATGCTGAGAATTCTAAAAGCGATTACGAAGACAATAAAGGCAAGCCAGAAATGTATGTCGTAGTAAAAATTGAAGGTCAGAAATTCACGGATAGATACGTACATGATAATCGATCCTTTAAGGGAATAAGTGAACAGTTATTATTTGTCGGATGTATGATTGATCTGATTAGCGAGCGTATTCCACACACCTGAACGGCATTGTTGAACGGAGGTACCGATTTTGTAGAATTTCGAGAATCTTCTCAATTATATCGGGACAGTTAATTAATGGCTTCGTGAAAAAATGGTTGGTGCAGGATGTATTCCATTCTCATTGTGATTGAGCTGTAGAGAACCGAATAAATCGTTAGAAATTGACATAGATAAACTGCGGTATTTCTACTGCGTTATTGTTTGATATTCTGTCCAGTAAAAAAACAATAATCCAGAATATTTCGACTGTTACCAGAATCAGTCTTTTATTCCGAACGAAATAATCTTGAAGTTTTAGAAACATGCTCAAAAAATCCTTTATTTTTTAGGTAGCTGAAAAGCTAGCACCCACACATTGTACTTGAGGAGGTTTAAACGTACTGCAGAAATAGAAAAATAATATCGTGATTATTTACACCAATCAAAAGTCCCCAATACTGATTGTTTTTCCAGCAATCTTGAGATGGGTTGAGATCGATTGAAATCGGATAACATGTATGATTTCAAAAACAAAGTTAAAAAACATGATGAATAAGATATTCACCAAGAATTCGATTAGTGAATTTGTTATAATGGGGATCTAATTTAAAGCGCAGTTCTGTCCCCTGATCGTAATAAGATTGTAAAACAGGTCTTAAATTGATGAATTTTAATTGATTGCGTTTGCAATAACTATCCATCAATCTTTCATAATAATCCGTGTCGTAGTCATTTACATTCTCACCTATACTAGACAAAATATCCGGCAACCGATAGCTGTCTGTTAAGGGGGTATATACATATATGGGTTCGATATTGTTTGTAAAACAGTATTTATTAAAAGAATCTAAATATGCTTCGAATCGCTTCACGTTCGAAGTATCGTGCATCCGATTCGATTTAGAGTATATTTCTATAAATTCGTGAGAATTACCTCTTGGTTGAAAATTAAAATATTTGGTTTGAAACTTACGAACACTATCTCTAATAAAGCAATAGGCTGAAGAAAAATTCCCAATCATACGTCGGATATAAGCTATTTTCCAACTGTCTTTCTTGAACAAAAAACCGCTCTTTATGATAACGTGGTCATTTCGTCTATCAAATTTTGGAATATGTAAAGCATTCACGCAAAAGAACACTTTTTCAGGTTTTCGATTCGTATTGCTAAGAAAATCTTTAAATAAGCTTTCTTGATCGAGGAAGTGATGTCCCCCAATTGCCATGTTAAGGACTTTGATCCCATACCTTGACACAAAACCATCAAATATACCGATAAAGGTTTCTTCATAATCCACCCCATTGCCGAAAACCTCCGAAGCACCTAAAAAGACATAATATGGGCTGTTGTCAATATCTCGTTCACCGATGGATTTATCCCTGAATCCAAAGGAGTTGGTACAAACAGTGTAGGAAAAAGCCGGCCAATTAATTTCCTTTACAACATTTTTCTTTAATCTGTAAGAGCTACCGTATTGTTCATTAATACCGCTAATCATGTTAGATGGAATTTTCCCGTTGATACGAAGTCCAATTTCTAAGATGACTATGCTTAGGAATATCGCCAAGATAATAACAGATAGTTTCTCTAACAGTATCTTTATCGACATTTTATTTTTCATATTCTCATCAAATAACGTTATACATTACAACCGAATGCTTTTATTAAGAATCAAAAAGTTTGTGTAGATAAATTGCGGAATTCCTATTACGCAAACACTGACCACTATGTTTAAAATAAAGATTATGATCCAGAAAAGTTAATCAACATTAAATTATAAATCGTATTTCTATGTTTATATTTATCTCTTCAGATACATTTTAAAAGCCTTACTGGGTTATGATTTTCTTTTGAATACAATGTCGTCAAAACGATACTCACCTTGACCAACACCGCTTATTCTAAATCGTATATATTTGATTTTTTCATCATCTATTGAAAAGCTATTAACTAAATTATTCCATTTGTCTAATTTATCCGATTTGATCTTTGAATAACACCATGTGATTATCTTCATGTCTTTATCAAATGAATCCACACCGATGATTGCTACAGGATCGCCATTAGAAATTTTAACTTTGGCTTTATAAGTAAAATAATCGCCGGCATTAACCTCTATGAATTTATTATGAGATATGGACCAGTTTTTTGCGTCCCTGTTGATAATTAATAGGCATCTCGATGTATCTCTTTCATTTGGAGAAATAGTCTGTATTATCTTTCCTTCTCCCTCAATGTAAACACCATGCCAGTTATGAAATAATCTATATGTATCAAAATTCTCGTTTAATAGGACACCTTTCTGATCGATACCAATAATTTGGGGACCATCCAGGTATTTAAAAGGAAAATAATTGCTTAAACTGAATGTCTGAAAAAAGTTTATTCCAATCCGGTTCTTTAGCCAATAAAAAGAAAGAATAAAGGATGCTATTGCAATAGAGATCAAAAATAAATATTGCCATCTGATATGTGTACGGTTTGGCTGCGACATAGGAACCATATGGAAATAATCCACAGTATTTTGTGCCCTTAAATCATGGTTAATTCTTGATATAATAACCGCTTAAAATACTTGGCATTCTATTGCCCGGCAAAACAAAATGGAGCCATTAAAAAAATGCCGAACAAATAGATACAATGAGATTATAAATTTTATATACAGAAGGTTTTTGAAGTTAGATATGGTGGAGATGATGGATGGTAGGAATTAAACCTTGAAAAACGGCCTATGACCGTTTTTCAAGGTTTTAAGGTCTTTATCCTCCTGGTGTCGGAGAAACTTTTAAATTGTCCGGTGGCGGAGGTGATGAAGGGACTACCTCGCTGAGCGTTGCAGCTACATAGAGCGTAGAACTCGCGAAAAGCGGATAAACCCTCACATGCAAAGAACCGCCACTAATACCGGAAATGGAATAGGGCGGATCGTAATCAGCTCCAACAGGTATTCCGTTCTCATACACAATCACTTGCCGTACCAGTGCAGAGTCATTGGGAGTAACTGTTACCGTATTACCGGCAACGGCATACGTCGCCGTTAAGTTACTGGTACTCATGTACTCATAAGCACCAATGTCAGGAGTTGTATCCTGGTGACCGTAATATACTCCATCGTTATTTGACCACGAAACAGAAGAACTGACTGTGATAGTATTTCCACTAATGTTGTTAATTCTTACCGGGGTATTGGAGCCAACTTTGATCATATCGCCTTCGACAATTCCATAACCATCACAAAAAAAGCCTGCATCTGCGACATCAAATCTTGTACCACTACCATTAGGACTAGTTACTGTTGTGATTGCCCTTCCGGTGTTTCTTGCCGGGGAACCACTCCGAATATGAAAATCTTTACTGGAATAGTTTACAAATAGTGGATCACTTGTTGATACAAGCCCACCACCAGCAGTCGCATTAGTGTTATAGCCGAGATTGTTGGAAACCGTCGCTGAACATCCGCTTTCGACAGAAATCAAAGTAGAGCTTACATATGTATTGTAAAAGATATTGTTAAAGGCGGAATTGTTTATGGAAGGATCACCGCCTTCAGGATTAAACCTCAATATAGTTAAGCCGTTGGTTTTCCAGGTGTTTAAGTCAACCAGTGTATTATTGATGTATCTCACATTATCCACGCCGCCAGCTTGCAGACCATAGCTCCCATGGTTATAAGCGACATTAAACCTGAATAAGATATCATGATCGTCAGAATCAGTGACGATACCGCCACGCATCTGCAGAACGTGTGAATTCTGCTCTACATTATCGCCCATAAAATTAGCTTCATACACATGATATTGTGAAGGAGCGATGCTAAGACCAGTAGGTTGAAACATATCGGCATGTAAACTTACTGAAAAATAATTGTCCGAAAAATCGTATAAATAATTGTTACGAACAATATCATGATGTCCGTGAAGATTCATAAAGTCACCAACTCGGTGCGCTTCATTATATTCAACTACATTATGATGCCCACCCGCAAATTGAATTGCCCATCCATTCCCGGTACACGGGCCACCTGTTGGACATGAGATTAAAAAAAATTCATTACCGCGCACGGTTACATAGCTGCAATTCTGGTTCCACCATCTGACTGCCCCACCTTCTCCATTTATATTATGGATATAGTTATCCAGAATCTCGATGTAAGTGCACGTGCCATATAAAACAATAGCACGTGAATAAGCTGTACTATTATGGGTAATTTCGAAACCGATAATTCTGATGTAGCTTTTACTGCTGAGATCGAATCCGCGCATTATGACTGTCTCACCAGGATACGCCACATAGTTAATCCAACTCCCGGTCGAACCCGAGCGATCAATGTTTACTCGTTCATTATATGTTCCAGCATGAACATAGACGGTATCGCCTGCCGTTACAGTAGAGGCAGCATGGTCGATAGTTAACCACGCACCTGCAGGAGAATCAATAGTGCCGGTGTTCCCATTGTTCCCATCGGTACGAACATAATATGTCGTAGCGTGCGCGATCTGGGCGAAAAAAATTACGGCAAAAAACAGTAAACATCCCAACTGAAAACACTCTCTGTTTTTTTTGGCTTTCATAGTACCACCTGCTTTATAATTAAGAATGTTTAACCCAATAATATCAAATTGAAAGAGAAAGACAATGAAGGGTATTACTGTTCAGGTGTGAAATATTTCATATCATTTGTAGATTCATAAATAGCTATTACTTTTTACAATTCTGTCTCTTGGGTTGCTTTTAATTACTATCTTTAATCATCAATGAACCCTATCGTTAGATTGTAACAAAGGTCGAATATTCCAAATATGTTTAACTAATGATACTACCTGTTCCAACAAATCTCAAGAAAATAGAACAAAAGGTTCGAAGTTGCCAGCATACCAGATCACTCATTATATATTGGAAAATACCGTATATGGGAATATTAATCGAAATACATCACGAAAAAATTAAACGATAGGCTTTGTCGATAAGCGATATTTTATTTCTCATAATATCAGTTGCGTAGCAACAAAGTATCAGCAACAGATTAATCAAGATAAAAACAAAACAATGTTCAACCGTTACAGACGACGATTTAAAATCAACAATTCTATACAAAATCTGTAGAATAAAGATTTGCGCAAGATAGAGGTATAATGAATATTGTCCAAAGGTGATTATGTTTTTAGTGATCATATTTGATGGATTCAGATACGTACCAAGCATATAAAGGTTAGCTATTATTAGATTAACATATAAGAAGAGCAGAATGTAATTCCCTCTAACATTTATGCCGGAGGGAATTAATATTACCAGATAAAGCACCAATAATGAGGTGCAGGCATATCTAATTAATCTTTTGTTTAGAATCGATGCATTATCTTTATAAATAATGCCGGAATAGACCCCCCCAATTCCCATTAACGTATAGGATACGTTATATGTAAGCTTGATGTCAGAAAAGGATAATATACAATATAATAAAATTAGTAATGTATAAAAAATATATTTAAAGGTATGTAGCTTTAGCAACAAAACAGATATCAAAAGAACATAGGCTATGGGTAACAAGATGTCAAAAGCCATGAAAGCTCCGCCACCAATAAAAAATATTGAATATAAGTTATTAAAAATAAGATCAATTCCGAATTCTTGCCCGTTGTAGTTACGCGTAAATAAGAGATTGATTATAATATTTACGATGAAAAATAATGCAATAAGTTTGAAGCTGCGGATAATGAGCCGAGAATAAACATATCTTCTGTCATTGTGAATTTTAGCGAAATATATTGTGCCGCATATAAAACCGGAATAAAAAACAAAAGATTGAGCAACATAATAGACATATCCGTATATTACTAAGGGATACCCTTCAACGAAATAGTTTAACGTATGGTATGCTACCATTACTATCACAAGAAATCCTTTTGTAAAATCAATGCCGTTGTTTCTTTGAATTGCTATCATAGTCTATACAAATAAGTAATTTGCCCGCCGTGAAACGAGGGGCTTTATTTTACGAGTGAAATCCTGAATTGAACGAGAAAGACCAGTATCTACAATTTTAAATTTTGGATCCTCCCAGACAGAGGAGTGAACTATACAATGTATATGCAATATTTAACCCATGCTATTTCGATTTCATGAAAAGAGGTTGGTTACCGTTTCAATGACGGAACCATTTCGCTAAGGATGGAAAAGAATTCTGACACCGGTTTTATGCTCTTGTAAAAAGAGCATATTAAGAGCAGATACGTAGACATACACATAACACTGGCTACAAGTAGTCTCATGAAGATATTAAAATCAGCAAAGATGTTAGAAGTAAGATCATAGAAATACAGTATAAACCACCAGAATACTCCTGAAAGACATGCCGCTACCCAGTATTTCCATATCGCTGATATGAGAAAAGAGAATGTAAGCTGTATTGGCCTTCCGGCATACCATATGCCCGGTCCAAGTAAAACATAGAAAGACGAAGAATAAGCGACAGCAACTCCTACTGCTCCGAATGGTAATCCTATTAAAAACAAAGTAACAGTAACTATTAACCCAATAATACTCCAACGAAGTAATCTATCTGCCCTACCCATTGAGAAGTGAAGCCAAACATGAGTGCCATATATCAGCATAATCCCTATCCCTGGTCCAAAGGCGGAAAATATTTGGCCGGCATTATCCCACTGGGGCCCCAAGAGCAGAAGAATCAAATCATTGCCGATTAGTGTAAAGATCGCACTCAATGGCATTCCAATGAAGGCAATCAAGGAAAGTATTTTTAAATAGTAATAAAGGCACTTCTCGGGATTGTCGCGTAATCTGCTTAGTGTAGCAACGGCTACATTTGCAAGAGGCACTGTTAATTGATTGTGAAGCATGGATGATAGATGGTAGGCCCTATCGTAGTTTCCTAACTGTTGGGTGCCGTGGTAACGTCCAATAAGCATTTTATCAATATTCCTCGAGAAATAGGTTATACAGAAATTACCGTAGACATTGAAAGCAAATTTCAGCATAGGTCTGACCCCAGTACCTCGCGCGGGCAGCCCTGGGCACCACCTGCACAAAATCCATGCGCCTATAGTAGTTGATAGGGGAAGGGTCAATCGTCGGGCGATTAAGGACCAATATCCGCATCCTCCCAGTGCCATGACAATTGATACAATGACACTAAGAAGAGTAGCCACCACCTCATTAACAGAAGTTTTATAAAATTGAATATTGCGTTTTAGCAGAGCTAAATGTTGTGTAGATAGGCCAGCAATAATAATAGAGAAAGCAAGCGCAACAGTGATTAATTCAAGACGCGGCTCTTTGTAAAACCATGCGATAAGAGGAGATGAACATATAAGAAAGATTGTTAGAGCAAAACTGATTCCTATATTTATCCAGAAAAAAGTACTGATCTGTCTGTGATTTATTTCTTTTTGCTGTATTACAGCTTCCGTAAAACCATTAATGCCAAAATTCTGAAGAAGCAAACTGAAGATTACAACCATTGCAATCAACCCGAAATCATCGGGCATAAGTATTCGCGCCAGTATTACGGTACCAACCACCTGGATTCCATAATTTACAATCTGGGCGAAAACTGTTGCACCGGCACCTTTTATAGCCCGTGCTTTTAAACTCTTCAGTTGAAAATCTTTATTAAAATAAATATCCGCTTTCGGTTGTTTTTTCAAATCACCGGCCGTTTGATGAGATTTTGTTCTGTTAGATTAATGATAGGGTTTAAGAAACGTCAAAATAATAAAAGCGTTCAGTTGCTGTAGATGTTTAAATACTATTTATTATGCACACATAAAGTTAAGAAATTTCTCTATTGCATGGATATTCGACGGCAACGGTGAGAAGGAATACAAACCACAGCACTTGTGGCCCACTTAGAGTGGCTTCTGTAATATTATACGCCAAGGTCATGACAAGAATCGCCATTCGGAATCTTCCATAATTAAAGTTATAGGCTGTCAACTCTCTTTTTGCATTTTTATACCCGGAACCAATTACCATTGCCAAAAGTATCAGTCCTATAAGCCCAAGGTTAAGATATGTTTCTATGTAGCCGTTATGTGCCTGAATTAATTGTACGCCGAGTGTGTCCCAAAGAGTTGCCAATCGCTCTCCGCTCCAAAAACCTTTATACCCGGCACCCAACAGAGGGTTAATATCTATCTTCAAGACTGCTTCCCATATCTCAGTTCTTCCGGTCAGAGTTAGGTCGCGTCCTAAAGAAGATATTAAGGATTGCCATATATTAAATACCCATTGAAGAATGATAGTTAAGAAAGCCGTAATAAATACAAATGCTCCTATGTTTTTCAAATTATTTTTTATGATAGGAAGCCCCAATCCTAATACAGTAAGACTGCCAAGAACCAGACAGACAAGCGGAGTTGCGCTATCTGCCATTTTAAGCACCCAGAATATCATGGCAAGGAATAAGACATGTAGAAAAGCTTCATGTTTGTTAATAGTAACATTTGATTTACGGAAATTTGTGTATAAATTCCATAAGAAATAGAATCCGCAGACTAAGCACAATATGCCAATGCCGTTTTTCCCGTCGGCTACACCCTGATAAAATGGCCTGCCGGTAATAGGTGAATACGATCTGCCAATTTCAGAAAAATACTTATTAAATACAATTGATAGAGGAATAAGGGTATACGTGAGTCTTCGAAATATTGTTTTCAAAGCCTCGAGTGGATCATTATCTGATAATATAATGAGCACCATAACGAGATTACCCATATCTTTAAACCATCTTTTAAAGCTTACAAATGGGTAATCGGACCACTGTGTGCTGATTAATGAGTAGAGAAAAAATAAAAAGACCCACTTATTGCTTTTTAAAAACACTGACCATTGTAGTTTTCTTTGAAATAATATGAGCAAGCCAATAACTATCAGTACCATGAAAAGGCTTCTGTCAAGAGGACTGCCTTCCAAATAACTTCCCGGAGATATGGAAGAAGTCGCACCTGAATCAAACCACATCGAAATTGGTCTTGAGCCAATATATAACATCCATATCAAAGGCGCCCAAAGGGCTATGGAAGACTGGGGATGGTGATTACTATCGGTCTTTAATAGATATACGATGAATGCAATGCAGATGATGAGTGCTAAAAGTGGCGGCATATACTTATATTATTTCTATTTCATTCAAGATAACGTTGAGTATGGATTTGGGGGGAATTTTTTTACTTTAAACAAAAATGTAATCTTAGGTCATCCAGAATGGATGCATTTATGAAAGTACATAGGGCTAAGAGATTATACTTGCTCAATGAGAAGCCTGTGAAGTAATTCTGTCGTCAGTACCATTCCTATCTCATTTGTATAGTTTTGATCACCAGTTATATGCCCGTTTACCATCTTTTCAAGAAATTTAGCATTCAAATACGGTCTGTCTGCTGTTCGTTTATCAAGTAAAATTTCCTTTACATAGGAAGATAATTCGTCGCGAAACCATACCCTGAAATGGTTATATTTATGTCGTCCTAAAAACACCTTTTCCATCTTTAAGAAAGAAAAGGCATGATCAAGTTTTGCCAGCCATTGAGGCATCCCGTGATTATAATAATAGTCCATCTTGAATAAAAACTCATAGTATGCTCGAGCACATATTGAAACAAAAGGGTTGGCTTGTCCGCCAACACCTCGATCCGTTGTGATTTCAGCTAAGGCAGGATTAAAATTGGATATGAAACGCAAAGATATTTCATTGCCGGTAATTGCTTCTTTTGGCGCCTGAAAAACGAGATTCACCAAATCATTGTCCATATAAGGTGAGCGTTGAGTTAACTGAGATTGTTCGACAGATAGACGATTATATAGGTGCCAGGGAGCCTGCTTGAAAACAATAAAAGATACCGGATGCCCTGCTTTAATATTTGCGTAGGTATTTTTTGTATGTTCAATGTGTTTAATAAAATCAGAATGAAAAAGGAGTTCACATGGTGATGATGGTTTGAACATAACAGCACCTCGGAGCACTTCACTTCCGTAATTACCGGTCATGCGAGCCGAGGCAAAATCTCTTGCTATTTTGTTAGTGTACAAACCTACGGACTGTGTTACATCAAGATTTCCATCGGAGATGTACACTGTTTTTGCTGCTTGTTTTGGGAAATCCGAAAGGAACTCTTTCCCGACCGTCAAAACTTGATGAGATTGTTGACAGGCATTTGCAACCTTACGGGCGAATTTAACATCAAAGCTGTCGCGATATATACCGCCATGTGTATAACAGGGTAATGTCCCGGGCAGGTTTTCTCTGCACGCCAGTATCATACGAGTATCCAGTCCTCCAGTCAACGAGAAAGCTATCGGACCATTTGAACTGAAGTAAGGTGGCAAAATATTAACAAATGTCTCTTTCAGTTTTTTAAAAAATATCTCCTTACCAATGGCAGATTGATTTTCCCAAACATCAGGCGAAAAATAGGATTCTTTCCGTATGGTTTTGCCATTGTCAAATGACCATGCAGCTCCTCCCGGCAACAGAAAAATATCATGGAACAAGGTCCGATTTTCCAGAACGCAACCACAGCTAAAAAATTCCCCCAAACTTTTATAATTGATTTCACGCAACTCCGGACGAACTTTGAGGATCGACTTTGCTTCTGATGAGAATAGAAAGTTTTCTTTGCTTTCATGAAAGTAGATTCTCTGCATACCATATCTGTCGTTAAATAGAATTACCTTTGGCTTTCGAAGATCCACTAAGATACCGTTGAAAAAACCATTCAGATGCTGAAGGAATTTTTCTTCACCTTCATCTTCATAGAGGTGTATCAAGTAGCTCGCATTGGAGTTATCGAATGTATGACCATTGTGTTTAAGCCGAATAAATACCTCTTCATCTACGAAATTTTCTCCCCAAAAAAGCAATACCATATCCTTTCTTTCATTGAATATGGGCATACAGTCTGAAAATGAATCAATAGCGGCAACTCCCCCTATATAAATGCCAAGTTTTTGGTTGATATAGGTGCTGGATTTGTAGAAATTTTCATGCATCATACAGCCTATCATTAGATCCAGCTCTTTCTCGTTTTTTTCCCGAGGTAATTTATTAATTATTCCAGCAATTCCCGGCATTGATACTCTCCTTCTTTTTATGCCATTCTTCGTTTAAATAGATGTGTTAGCGAGTTCGTAAGGTACAATGCTTTGGGGTATTATATTTTAAAACTTATTACGCTTATTCATTATTAAATTATAAAATAACTTGCTAAGTAAACTCGAATCTTGAGTCAAGTCTACACTATATCAAGAGCTTGACAGGTTTTCATCACTGGTAGAATGATCGAACCGGTGTTCACTGAATAGCAGACAATATCTTCAAAAAAATTAGGAGTACACCCAAACGGGGAAGGATTAATAGTAACATCGTGGGTTACAAAAATAAGCCACCCACACGTGTGATTATTTTTGTCGATTAAGCCTTTTATAAATGAATCATTATCCATCGTTCTACTATCCAACATACAAGAATTTAAAAGATTAAGATCAATTATATCAGTATTATTTGTCCACTTGCTACCACCTCGGCAGCAAAGAAAATGCCTGCCAGCTCTGAGTTTTGTTTGTGGATTGGGGTCGCTTTTGGGGTAGGAAAAAGTAGTAAATCGAGCATCAGGTAGGATACTTTCAAGGGCTCTTTGATTCTTAAGCAACGAATCTTCAAATAGATCAGCTTTTACATCCCATGAATGAAGATGGTCGAACGTATGGCAACCCAATTCGTGATTGTCTGCTAATATTTTTTTAAGGTCTTCTTGAGAGAATATTTTCCCAACAGGCGAATCCTGCCCAATTAGGCCAAGAGAAACATAGTAAGTACCTGTAAGCCCATATTTTTTTAATATAGATCCGCCTGTATAATACGAAGACGTAGGACAGTCATCAAATGTAAATGAAATGAAGGGGCGAGAATTCTTCATTTTAAAAGGATGTTTAGCAAATCGAGTGGCCCGAAATCTTCTATATTGTGTTTCTATCCTATTCAACAAGTGAAAAATATTTAACATGGTTATCCTTTAAAAAAATCCCTCAATAATAATCTCACTAAACCCTATGGCTAGAAAGAATTCCATGAGAGATATACGAATAGTGTTCCCATTATGGCCTTAAATCAAACATGTTAGAACGTATTGATTAGTCTTCTTATTTCCAATAAAATTCTTTTTTGTTGGTTTAAGAAAATGTACTATCTCTAACCCATTGCATTTGTTCGTCCAACTGTTGCAATTAAGAGATCAATGTTAGACGAGATCTGAATCGGCAATAGTAAAATGCCATTTTGCATCTGTTTCAATGATCCTCTTCCCATATTCTGTTCCAGCGTATACAATAATTGGCTGACGCTTCTTTGGACCCAAATCATAATAACCTAAATTAAGAAGAGTCTGAAAATATGGGGAATCCTCAACGCAAAATAACTGTATAAAGTCTACTCCCGCCTTTTTGAGCATTTTTTCGGATTCCCGAATCAATGCCGCAAACACATCCATGCGATCCTCGATCGTAATAAAATCACATATTGTACCGATCTTTCCATCCTTCGATAATTTCGTTACTGCATATCCGAGAGGTTCACCGACCTCTTCAGCAATGAGAACCTGATAGGTGTCAGGATGGTCAAAATATCGCCAGTTTAAATAAATATTATCTCGGATAGTAAAAAACAGATATCTGGGAACACCCCATAACCCATCTATTTCATGTTTGAATTTATCAATCAAACAAATATCAAAGGATTCTTTCGGGAGATGGCCTTTCGAGCGAAAAATAAATAATTGGGACACCCATTGTTGCCAAAGTGCAATCAGGGATTGATACTGATCCTGTATATCCCGAAGTAAAATCAATTTTACAATGCTTTTTATGGTGGGCATTAATATCTTGAGGTTCTTTATTAAATTATTAACTTTAACATACGAGCAAGTTGGATATCCTAATTTATTTTGATATCCAGGCAGGGATTGGGAATTAGGTGTTCCATAGATGACTTCAATTCCTTGAGAAATTGCAAATCTTGTACAAGATTTCACCCCACGGGAAAAGATTCCGCGCTTTCTGTAATCCGGATGTGTAAAAGTATCTCCAATTTCAGCGGCGAGAAGTTCTTCACCAAAACAAGAGATCTTTTTAGGGGTAATCGTAGTTGATCCAGCTATTATGCCGTCTTGCTTCTCAAGATAAATCTGCCCGCGCTTAAAACAGTTTTGTACTATCTTCCACTCATAATATTCAGGCTTAATTGACCTTAGACGATTCTCGCCAAAAAGTACTCTGAAATCGGACATCAATTTCGTTTCAGGCATATTATTTCCTCCTTTCAAGATGCTCATTAGGAGACCTTTGAATTATTTGGATAAAGCGAAAACAAGAGTGGTACCTTGGATTAAAGGCAAGCTTTGGCCTTATCGCTTTTCATTGAACAATGAACAAACAAAAAATTTTTACACGGATGTATCATTTTGAATATACTACAAAAAAGTTGTAGCACAGCTGAAAAATTATTTTCCACATTAAACACTATACATCGCAAATTTATTTGCAGGGTGATCTGAACATTAAGGAATTTGGAGAAAATCAGTACTATGCTTGGAAGGCTCAACTCCGTACAAAATTAAGATCATATATATTTCTATTTTTTATATTTTTTTGTATACCACCTTGTTCTTAGATTTATTAAAATTCTAATCATTTTTTCGGGTATGAGTCCAGCTAATCCTTTGTGCAAATGAAAATATATAATAAATTTACCCTTATTAGTTAAGGGTATATAGTACCTTGGGATAGATAACTTCTTAAACCCATTTCTGCGTCTGAATTCAGTCAGAAGTCCTCTGGTCCACATACCATAGACAAGATAGGGTATGCCTTTTTTAGTGCATATTTTCACAGCCTCAGCTATTAGCGCATTATTCGGTGATTTATCCTGATGACTTACTTTAGAAATAATTTGCGTCATCTCCGCATATCTATCGGAGTAGGTTAGAAAAATAAACCCGATTAATTCATTATTATAATATGCTCCAATGTGTTCCTGTCTATTTAAATACTTTGAAAATTCCCGTTTAACAGTCTCAAAACTCTTTCCATAATTCCAATTAGGTTTATTTTGTTTGAGTGGTTCCTCGTTAAATATTTCGACCATTCCTCTTATAAATTCGTCATCAAAATGGACATTCTTAATAGTAACTCCCTCTTTTAAGGCCTTTTTAATACCTCTCCTTGCATTTTCACTGATCTGCTTCTTAAACCAATGTTCATAACTATCGAGATGAACAGCGGCAATATCATCCGATTCCATATAGAAATTAAAATTGCGTTTCGTTTCAGGAAATTTTTGACGAAATGTAAAAACATCTGCTAACTTTCTAATTTTATTTAATTCTTTTATAAACTCCAAGGGATTTTCAAGTTCATTGAATCTTTCGTCATGGATACTTGCTATTTTAATTAGCTTACCGTTTATAATTATTTGTTTATCCCCAATACGAACAGTCTTTACTCTATAAAATTTACCTCTGAGGCCAACTTCCACAGTTTCATTTTGCATCCTTTTTTTCTCCAATATTTAGATTTAATAAGACCTTTGAATATTCTTGGAGGAATCAATAATGAAATATACCGCCATAAGCAGGGGGGTATTCAAAAGATTATGATATGAAAAGATCTAGAATCACTCCTATTGTTTACACATTCTCATCATGATTATTAATAAAAAATAACCTAATTGGGTATATTAATAAACAATAGCATCACAGGGAAAGCTCAAATAGTATGTACGGTTGAGTCTTATAGGGTATCAGAAATTGAAGGAAAATAATGCTAAACGTAAGAAACCGAGTTGATCAGGATTATATTCAATTTATCACTGAACTCAAATTTTATCTTTACATGATGATTATTTAGTTATTGAACTTTTTATTTGTGAGAAAGTCTACCGTTGTTTACAGTTTTTCGGGGTAAAAATATTCAAGCAGTTTTTCCTCCGGGGTCAATCCATCAATTCCTTTGTGGGGTTTGACACCGTTATAGTAGTTAATGAACCG
>Ga0116164_10001633_pt1 | contig 16760 bp, 14 predicted proteins | sample AD_UKC109_MetaG_FD_89888 | JGI IMG/M metagenome (GOLD analysis project Ga0116164, IMG submission 89888) | Active sludge microbial communities of municipal wastewater-treating anaerobic digesters from Hong Kong - AD_UKC109_MetaG | ecosystem: Engineered > Bioreactor > Anaerobic > Digestate... | reverse complement strand
CATGGCCGTTCAACTCAACACGCTTCAAATAGCGAAAGCGCAATGATCCGACCAGGGCGTTACCATTCCACTGGGGATATTTTGAGCTCGTTACAAATGCCAATCCGCTAGGTGCAATACTAGGTCGCCAGAATAAAATGGGCTGTTCCATACCGGCCATGACGGTATCCGGGGAGATAACCGTACTGTCGTAATTGATACCATAGGTTATTTTAGGCCAACCGTAATTCTTCCCTTTTTCAATCACATTCATTTCATCCCCACCCATGGGACCATGTTCATTCTCCCATAACTCACCAGTGACCGGGTGGAATAACAGTCCTTGCTCATTTCGATGGCCATAAGACCAGATGGAGCCCTGAGCACCTGCTGAATCAACAAATGGGTTGTCCTCCGGAATACTTCCATCATCACGAAGCCGATGGATTTTACCACTATGGTTTTCCAGGGTTTGCGCATTATCCCAGTTACCTCGCTCGCCGACCGAGAAGAACAGATACCCATCCTTATCGAATTCGATTCTGGACCCAAAATGATGGCTGGTAGTGGCATGAGGAAGCGCCCAGAATAATTCTTCAACCTGGACCAGCTCATCGTTAGCAATTTTAGCCCTTGCGATGCACGTGTTGCTTGAATCGCCCGTGGCATCTGCCTTCGAATAGGAAAAATAAAGCCACCCGTTGTGAGCATAATCCGGATGCAATTGCAGATCGAGTAGTCCTCCCTGGCCTTTCGCCCGTACGGCAGGAACGCCCCCGATCTCATGGATGGTTGTCCCATCGTAACGCAATAGTTTCCCATTGCGGTCTGCAACCAGCAAATCTCCGTTAGGTAGCCACTCCAGGGACCAGGGTACACCCTCAAACTCGAGAACAGTATCCAGAGAGAATGAAACTGGCGTTCTTGTCTCCTCCATATTTTCTGACTCATGGGTACAATGAAACATGGCCAGGGAAACGAATAACAGAGTAACTAAAAGTTGCTGGTAATTGCGGTTCATTTTTTGAATTTGATTGATCAACTCAAAGATAGTCCGGTCTGAATATTTTCCATGTGCTGACGATAGATAATCCGTTCTAAAAGCCGGATCCATTGCACTCAGGAGCAAATACTGATTCCCTGCACTAGACAATTCCCGGCGGAAATTGTATTTTTTGGCAATGAATCCACCTCAATCGTTTCAATCCCTGCATGAAGAAGCCGAATGGCTGGTCCAGCGTTATTTCCCCCGTTTGGGAACGGAATTGGTCAACCTGTTCCTTCAGGAAGGTAAACTGGTATCGGTTGAGTCTCAGTCGACACTCATTCGGGAGGGACAATACATCAAGGTTATTCCGGTGGTATTAAGAGGGTTGGTCAAAGTATTTATCGCCTCCGAAACCAAGGAGCTTCTGCTTTATTACATCGAAGCGAAGGAAAGCTGCATCATGTCATTTGCTGCCGGATTGCACAATGATCCTTCCCGAATCAATGCCATCACAGAAGAAGATAGTTTGCTTTTGTTGTTACCTACTGAGAAGGTAAAAGAATGGACGGAAATTTATCCGGCGTTCAATAAGTTGTTTATGGAGCTTTTCGATCAGAGGTATCAGGATTTATTGCAGAATATTCAGCTGGTCCTTTTTCATAATTTGGATGAACGCCTGCTACACTATCTACAGGAGCGTGGCAGACATACCCATAAGCCCGTCGTTGAATTATCCCACCGCAGGATAGCGCAGGACCTTGGTACTGCACGCGAGGTGATCACCCGTACCATGCAACGGCTAGAAAATGAAGGTAAGATTCGTCAAAAAGACAATGGCATCGAATTGGTCTGACGGAGGAATGGTTCGCTGCTGCCTGTCTGCGTATCACATCACGTCAAGTAACCTCAACTCCACAAAACCACAAAACCATAAAACCACAAAACATTATGCATTGCCCCCATCTAAGCAACCTCATCTATTAAAATCCACCTTATCACAAAACCATAAAACCACAACACCACAACACCCAAAGCCTTATGGAGCTAAACTACCTGCCATACATCCCCTGGCTCCCTTCATAGGTGGAATAAGGCCTGATTTTATGGAACTACAACCCGAAGCACGAAACCTGCCATATTTCAGAATTGTTGACACACCCTGGACCACCAAATGACCTAGCCAAGTTAACCCCGAAACAACTAAAAACGTACTAGTGACTCAAGTCACCGGTTCACGCCATAAAGGCGTTTTATCTTTGAATTATGGATCTGAAAACAATGAAAACCGGCCCCAAATTAATTCTGGTATGCATCGTATGCATAAGCATTGTCAGCATCCTCGTTTGGATCATTCATTTATTTAAAGCATAAAAAATCATTGGATATGAACAAGAATATGGGTAGTACGGATCGAATCGTCCGCATCATTGTAGCCATTGCATTTGGCTTGTTGTATTTCACCAATACGGTTACCGGCACCTTCGGCATTGTGCTCCTGGTCCTGGGTATCGTGTTCTTATTGACGAGCATCGTCAGTTTTTGCCCCCTCTATGCTCCCTTTGGGTTGAGCACTCGTTCAAAAGAGAAAGCCTAATTCCAAACATCAAAACAGGCCCGGGACGTTTGCATGCTTTTCGGGTCTGTTTTATTTAGGAATAAATCCGGATAATTTCTCCGGTACGCGCGCCCTCCAGGCTTTTTAAATACCCAAAGCCGACTTTGTTCATTGGTACCGGAAAATGGCCCGGGAAAAAAGGTCCGTATTTCCCCAGGGAAGGCTCCACCAATCCGGGACAAACAGCGTTGATGCGGATTCCAGCCGGCATTTCGATGGCTGCAGCCTGTACGAAGGCATGCAACGCACCGTTGACCATGCTTAGCCCGACACCATGACGGATCGGATCGTCCGCCAGAATTCCGGTAGTTAATGTAAAAGAACCGCCTTCATTCAGGTAGTTACGACCAATCATCACCGCATTAATTTGACCCATCATTTTACTGCGGATGCCAAGATAGAAGTCTTCCTCCTTCATAGTGATAAAATCCCCAAAATAGGCATTCCCGGCGGTGACAATCACGGCATCAACCGGACCGACTTCTTCATACATCCTGGTGATGGAATCCGTCGAAGTTATATCGACCTGTACCGGGCTTTTGCTTTTGCTGGCGGCAATAAGATCATGCCTGGCACCAAGAAGGATGGCCAGATACGACCCTATCGTGCCGGTGGCTCCGATAAGCAATACACGTTTACGATCCATAATTATCCTTTTTCTTCACCCAAGATTTTATATCTAAACCGCTCGGTAACTGCCGGCATATGAGCGGAATCCATGGCTTCCTGGAGCTTTTTTAGGATGTCCGGATGATCCCTGCTGACATCGTTTAGCTCCAAAGGGTCTGCCTCGAGATCATAAAGTGCAATGTGCAGGCTATCCTGAAACAAATGGTCCCTGATGCCCTTCCATTGCCCCATTCTAACCGCTTGCTGACCGGTATACTCTGCCAGCTCCCAATAAAGATACGGGTGAAATTCCTGCCGGTCATTTTCACCCAAAAGGGTTGGCAAAAAACTGATCCCATCGGTATGCGTTGCCGCCGGAACCCCGGCCAGATCGCATAAGGTTGGTAATACGTCGTAAAAGGCAGATGGCAAATCCGAGGAAGTTCCAGCTGCAATATGTCCCGGCCATCGTGCGATCATGGGGACCCGGATTCCTCCTTCATGCGTAAATCCTTTGCCAAAACCATAATCGGTGGCAAAAGGATGGGCGCTGTCAAAATACCGGGTATCTGCCCCACCGGTATACGTCGGGCCGTTATCGCTGGAAAAGATGACGATGGTATTATCCTCCAAGCCCTGGATCTTCAACTCCTTAAGCAGTTCTCCGACCTGTTCGTCCAAATAGCTGATCATTGCTGCATAGGTGGCATGCGGATACCGATTAGGGAAATATCCGTTCCGCCCGGTATAAGGCTTTTCATCGCCAAATTTTTCAATGTAGTGGCGAACCCATTGCTCAGGCGCCTGCAAGGGTAAATGTGGCAGTGGCGATGCATAATACAGAAAGAATGGCTCTGCCTTGTGACTACGGATAAAATGGATTGCTTCTTCATGCATCCTGGTAGGCGCAAAATCGGTCTGTTGATAAAGCGCATAACTGGCGGGATCCAGGGTATCCGCACCGGGCTCCAGCTTTGTCCCGGGAGGAACTACCGGATTGTGCAGCCATTCCTTCACGGTATCCTTCCACAAGAATGGCGGATACAGGTTATGAGCCTGACGCTGGCAATTGTACCCATAAAAGAAATCAAAACCCTGTTTATTGGGTATGCCATCGGTCAACGGCGCTCCCAGGCCCCATTTCCCGACCATCCCTGTGGCATATCCGGCCGTTTTTAACAACTCGGGAATCAATATCGAATCGGGTGAGAGAGGTCGCTGCCCCTCCAGATTAGGGTCCTTTACGGCTTTGGCATAATCCCAGACCTCCCCTCGTTCCCGCCATTCATCGTTACCGCGGATAAAGGCATGTCCGGCATGTTGACCGGTAAGTAAAACACATCTGGAAGGTGCGCATACCGGAGCTCCCGCATAATGATTGGTGAATAGCATACCTTCCCGGGCCATCTGATCCAAATTAGGTGTCTCGATCAATTTTTGACCATAACACCCCAACTCACCATAACCCAGGTCGTCGGCAAGTATGTAAATGATATTGGGTATTTTCTCTTCCGGTGCTTTTTGACACCCGGTAAAAACTGCCAGTGTTATGATCAACCCTGCTATGCGTAACTTCATCATCCTGCTAATGGTTTTTTCTTTATGCAGGCTGACAAGATAATAAACTACGTGTAGCCTTAAGCCTTAAAACCAGATTGTTGAAATCAGGAACGCATGGCTTCTTTGACCAATGGAAGGATTTTCTTCCAGGCATCACTCCAGGGGACTATGATCTCAAAATGTCCCGAATCCGGAATAATGATCAATTCTGATTCCTGATTTTTTGCCTTTGACTTTTCGTTATACTGCAACCCGATGAAGGGTGGCACTGCCGCATCAAATACCCCGTGGATGAGGTATTGTTTGCCGTCAAATGGAAGCAGGTGATCCGGTGAGGTATCTTCCAGTGCAGCTTCTTTGCCCCGATTGGACCAGTCAATTAATTCTTCCACCGTATTATCCCCACATGCCGGCGCACCAAAATGGGAGAAGTAAGCCAGGTCTCCAATGCCCGCCAGACTGATGACATTTTTCACCGGCAAAGGATCCGTCCTATAGAGGGGACTGGAGGCAGGTATGTTCTTACGCATGGCCAGCCATAATGCCAGGTGGCCTCCGGCGGAATGCCCCATGGTTACGATCCGGTTCAGGTCAAGCCGGTGTTTTCCGGCAATGGTTTGCAAGTAATCCATCCCACGGGCAACATCCAGAAAAGTCCCCGGATAACCACTGCCCGGATAACCTATACGGCGGTATTCCAGATTCCAGACGGCATAGCCCCGTGACCTCAGGTCATCGGCGATGTAATAAACCAGCTCGGCACCAGGATACTGATCCAGCCAGCACCCACCATGGATCAGGACGATCACCGGATGGCTGGCACCATGCTCAGGCAACCATAGTTCTCCATACTGGAGGCTGTCATCGCTGGCATATGAATAGACAAAATTGGGTTGAGGGTGGTCGTTTTCCAGACGCTTTAAAATGTCCCGCCAAGACAGCCCCTGAGCATCCAGCGTTGATTGTAACAATGGGATCATAACCATGGTTAAGTAAATTATCCGGAATCCAGCCATTGCCTGTTAATCTGATTCAGGCACAATTTACAAAAGGTACCGTCACTTATGAAGGACCGAACTACCGGTCAGGGTTTATTGACAAAGAAGACTTTTGAGATTCGTCTGGCGCGGCATTTGAAAGGGCAGATCCCGATCCAATTATCCTCATGAAGGGAGGGTCCGGGAACGGGACCTGCCATTAGGTGGTTTCCTCTTCCACCCATCTGGATTAACCAGAGTAAAGTTCTAGAACCTCCATCGAACTGCCAGGATCAGATTGCGTCCTGCCGCGCTGATCCCTGAGGAATACGGCCGGTACCGCTTATCCAGTATGTTTTCCAGTCCGGCTTGAAGTACGATCCGGTGAGCGAAGGAATAACTGGCCTTCAGGTTCAGCGTCATCCATGCAGGGGAATATGGGTTGCCATCCGCATCCGGTGCATAGAGGTAATCCTTGTCTTGTTCGGAAGGGGCAAGGTTCGTATTCGAAACTTCACTATTAAACTCAGAGTACAATTCAGCCCTGAATTGTTTCCGCTCATAGCGCAGGCGGGTGACACCAAATAAGGGAGCGGCATGCCGTAATGGAGCAGTCGAGCCATTGTCCAGTTCTTCCTCACCTTTCTGATAATTTACATGGCCCAGGAGTGACCAGCCGGTCCCCAAATCAGCTTCCGCTCCAACCTGTATCCCATAGACGGTAGCTTGAGCCGCGTTCTGAATGGTTTGAACCTGGCTGAGCTCTCCATCATACAGGATGCTGTCCTGACCATTGAACCGGCTGTCCCGGCGGACCATGGCCCCATTCAGGTAGTTGTAATAAGCCGTCAGATCTACTTTAAGGAAAGATCCAATGACAGCTGCAGTACCTACATCCACACTGTACAGGTACTCACTCTTCAGGGACGGATTGGGCAAGACTACTGATCCGGGTTCGGAATCAAATACCTTACCGACATCATCTATATTAGGCGCCCGGAATCCGGTTGACAAATTGGAAAAAAGTTGCCAGGTTGGTGTCGGATTAAACACCACGCCAATACTTCCGGTCAAAGCCCCAGACTGGTTGTAGATGTCTGTCACTGGAAAGGGATAGAACCGCGTATCCAACATGCCTTCTATGCCGTAATCGGAATATCGCAGCCCAGACCGGAGTACCCAGTTCTCCTGCATCTGATACCGGTGAGTCGCATACAATCCCAAAGATCGCCAGGTAGACCCATCCGGATAGCGGGAAGGGCCAGCCTCTTCGGTTTTGTTCAGCACGTTCACTTCGCTACCCAGGCTGGTCACTCCGTTCCAGATCCATTCCGCGCCGTATTGCAGTTGATGTCTTTTACCTATCACTTTGGTTGCATCTGCCTGAAACGACCAGGCATCGACATTCTCTTCACGCACATGACGTATCGCATCGTTCAGATCACGATCCTTCCGGCTTTCGGCAAAATACTGGTAAGCCACACTTAGCTGCAGGTCATCCAGTAACGCCAGGCCACCTTCATAACTGGCACTGAGGCGATGCATCATCCACGTTTGTGGGCCGTAACTCCATTCTCCGGAACGCAGTGTGCCCCGCCGATAACGAATCAATCGATCGTAACGACTGTAATCAGAAGTTGTCGCGTAATGTCCACCATATTCAAAATCCCAGGCATCAGATGCTTTGAATCTGATCTTTTGCATCAGTTGAAGCTGAGAAAAACCGGACGGTATTTGTACCAACGGATCAGGATTTGCTACCACAACGTCCTCCATTCCTTCCCGGACTACATATTCCGGCCGCAAATAAGCCTCTGGCCCGCGACTACCCTGACGCAAATCCCCATAGTTATTCCACGTCGCGCTTGTCACCATACCCCATTTCTTCCCACCGATCATAAGATCGGCATGCCCTGTTTTTTCCGAATTCGCTGAAGAATATCGAACATCGACATTGCCGGCAATCAGCGATTTCCCGCTTGCTGCTAGTTCCGGTTTTAATGTATAAAAACTCATCACCCCTCCTATGGCATCACTGCCGAAGAGTACGGAGCTGGGCCCGAAACTTATCTCAGCGGATTGTAGGGTAAACGGGTCAATGTTGATCACATTCTGGAGATTGCCACTGCGGAAAATGGCATTATTCATCCGGATACCATCAACGCTAAGGACCACGCGATTCGTAGCAAAACCACGAATCATGGGACTTCCTCCTCCCAACTGACTTTTTTGCATGAATACGTCTCCCGACTGGGCCAATAGGTCAGCTGCGGTCTGGGGATTCCCAAATTGGATATCCCTTGCCGGGATGGTGGTGATTTTGGTGGGTATCTCCCGCTTTTTTTGCTGCCACCGGCTGACGGAAACCACCACTTCATCCAGGAGTAAGCGGTTTTCATGCAGATACACAACAAATCCATCTGCCTCCAACTGTTTGAGATCCATCGATTCCAGGTCAAAGCCTACCATCTGGACCAGGATCGTATCTTCTGGTATAAATCCTGTTAAATCCGCCTGGCCCTGAACATTTGTTTCAACGGTCTTGCCGGATTTTGAGCCGTGAATGATTACCCCCGCGATGGGCTCCTGGTTGGACTCATCGCGCACCTCAATGGTCTGGCCCCTAAGTACTACGACCATGCTCACCAACAGCATGGCCAAAAACCATTTTTTCATGTTTTGAAAATTAAGCTATTGAACTAAGATGTTGCTACTACCTGGTGAGACCAGGTGTTGAATAGAAAATCAACATCGAGCGTCTGGCGGGGGAACATCCGGAGAAAGGCCTTCAAAACTGAGAAAAACCATCCTGTAGTCAGGTCTGTTTTCTGTCTGTGCCAGAGACAATAGGGTGAAAATATTGCATTCCGGCTCCAGCCATTGATGGTTGAGCAGATCCAATAATCTGACCGTTAAAGGCTTCTGTCCATTCGGCTGATCACTGGTGGCCATCAGATCTTCCAACTTTTTTTCAATATCATCTTCATAGCTATCTGCCACACATACATAGCGGATGGTGTCCCCGTTTTGCTCCTTACGGACCACATCATACCAGTGGCCATTGTAGCGAAACTCGTGGTCTTCCACCCATTGGACCTCGGCCTGACCGGAAATTATCTGGATGGTAGTAAGCTGCTCCGGTGACAAGTCGTGCATGAGCTGCTCATAAACCATAGCTTTCCACTCCATTCGTTTCAAAGAAAGAAACATCCAGGTTCCGGCTGTTGGCAATACCAGCAACCCAATGAAAGCTATGCCAATCCATCTGCGCATTGCATCAAAGATAGCTGATTTAACGACTGGCAGTCGGGTGGAAGAAGGAAAAGCTCCGTAGAAATGGAGGACAGCTGGTATAGTCCTTGAAAAGAACCGGAATGCGAGGGATTTTATTGGGGATAAAGGAGCGACCTTCGAACAGGTCCCGGCCGAGAATCTTTCAATTTATGGATAGAGATCGCCATTTAAATACCTCAATCCGGTATCAATAATTACGGTAACAATTTTTTTACCCGGGCCAATGGCCTTGGCTCTTTGCATTGCAGCCCAAACATTTGCTCCGGAGGTTATACCCCCGAAAATTCCTTCATGACTGGCAAGTTGTTGTGCAATTCGATAGGCATCTTCATCCTTGACCGGCATTACCTCGTGGATTAGATCTGCTCGCAGGATGGACGGACGAAAGGACAACCCGATGCCTTCCAGTCTGTGTTTTCCGGAGGTGTCTCCACCGGAAATATTACGTACATTATAAGGCTCACAGGCTATAACCCTTAAATCAGGATTTGCTTCTTTTAAGATTTCAACATTGCCGGATATACATCCTCCCGTCCCGGCAACCGAAACGAACTCATCGATTTCTGAACCTAATTGAGCCAATATTTCCCTTCCCATGGGATGGTACCCCAATTTGTTATCAAGGTTATGAATCTGATTGGGCCAGAAAACATTTGGCTCGTTAATTAATTCTTTGGTTCTGGCTATCATTTGGTCAATTACTCCCGCGGTGAGTACGCCGTTCTTCGCATGGATTAATTCTACAGTTGCTCCAAATGCCCGCATGGTCTGGAGCTTTTCCTGGGCAAATCCATTGGAAGACACAAAGTGGGCTTTATATCCCTTTAGAGCACAAATCATCGCCAATGAACTACCAGTACTTCCTCCCGTATATTCAACGACTTTTCCACCTGGTTTTAATTCGCCCCTGCGCTCGGCTCCTTCGATCATCGCCAAAGCCATCCGATCCTTCATGCTCCCCGTTGGGTTGACTGCTTCATACTTTACATAAATTTCAGCACAGGATGCATCGACCAATCGATTTAATTTGACCAAAGGAGTATTCCCTATTAACCGTAACATTTGCAATAATTAGACTTTTAATAAAAATGTCGTTTGGCGCTTACTCAATGGCAACCAGTAATTTCTGCTTCGGAGGATTACAATCCAGCTGAATGGTAAATTTGAAGAGCGCGTTCGTCAAAACTAAATGCACGTTGTTGTTTTTCCAGTTTCTCGAGGGAAGACAAAAAATGCGGATTGTCCTGTAGCATCGCTTGTACGGCCAACTGACCGGCATTCCAGACGCGTTCAAATGTTACCAGATTATTCTGCGCCTTTTCCGAGAGTACGACCATTTTTTTTCTCGAATCAGATTGATCCGACGCAATAAGCACATAATCCAGCTCCGCCATTTTTTTGATCATTTTTGTAATCGCCGGCCTGGATAAATGGAGGCGCTTTGCCAGGTCAAACATGGATATTTTTTTTTGATCTTTCAAAATCAAAAAAACCAGATGCCAACTAGGCTCAATGGTAATTCCTAGCTGCTTGTACAACTCTTTGATGCTATAAAAGAACGTGTCACTCAATCGCTTTATCCGTGCTGTAACGCCCAAATATTCCAGTCCGACCAAGAAATCAGTTTCCATATTCCTATTAGTTAACCAGTTAACAAAGCTACTAAACATTTACTATTTATTAACCGGTTAACTAAATTAAGCCGGACTGAGGGTGTTGCGATCAAAAGTCAGGGTATCGAAATAAATGGTCAGCGCTGTTAACTGACCGTCCTTTGCTTCCCAAATCTCGGCAACATCACCGTTAATACTTTCACCGTTTGGGAAAACGAAATCATAATTTCCGATGACACAAGCCTCATCGCCGTCCACCATCATTTGCTTCACCCGCATGGACGAGAACGCCCGAGAGAAGCGTTTGATCACTTCGATATAGGCCATTTTCCCGATCGCGGGCTGCCGGTTATTCATATCGCCTCCTCTAAAAATAAAATCATCAGAGATCGTGGCTTCCCAGCCTTCTTTTCGAGCAAAGCCTGAATAATAGCGATCCAATAGTTGTCGGGTTGAAAGTGTATTTTCCATGGTCATGTTAATTCTACTAGCAATTGATATCTTAGTACTTGCATTTTGCAAGCTCCAAGATAATAATGCACTTGCATAATACAAGTACTTTTAGGTTTAGATTTTCACTCATGGAAAAAGTAAGATCCGACTGTCCCATCAGCTGTTCACTGGATGTATTTGGTGACCGTTGGTCGTTATTAATTATCCGGGACATTATGCTGAGAGGTAAACTATCCTACGGTGAGTTCCTTGGTTCCGAAGAAAAGATCTCCACGAATATTCTGGCTAACCGCCTAAGTGTCCTGGAAGCGGAAGGTATCATCACCAAACAGGTAGCACCGACCAATAAATCCAAATACCTTTACCACCTAACCCGAAAGGGAATCGATCTTTTACCTATAATCATTGAGATCATGGACTGGGGTGCAAAATATAACGCGAACTGTCCACGGCGCGAGCTCGGCCAGCGGATCAAAACGGAAAAGGCAACCGTCATCGAAGAATACCTTATGAAATTAATGGAGAATCTGGAGTAACCCGGACGGAACCAGCTCGCTGTTTACTCATAGCCAAAAACACCACAAAAGTCAACGCGTTTCGTACCTTGCTACAAACGATTACCAATGAGGTTTGTCAACAGTCTGACGTTACTAATCCTTTCCATCCACTTCCTATCCGCCCAGTCCTGGCATATTATGCTTAATGAAGCTTACCACAACTACAAGGAATCAACCATTACCGATCGCCGGTTCAAGCACCGGGACATTGAGCCCCTCATCGCCAAAACAGCAACCCATCCTGAATTTTCGGTCAAAACACTTGGCACATCGGTCCAGGGTCGGCCCATTTACCTGGTCCGCGCCGGACACGGTCCCCACAAGGTATTTATGTGGTCTCAGATGCATGGAAACGAATCCACCGCCACGATGGCTCTGATGGATCTGTTCAATTTTTTGCGCGCCAATGATGAATTTAATGGCATCCGGCAAACCATTTTTAATAACCTCACTATTTACATGATCCCCATGCTCAACCCGGATGGCGCAGAACAATTTACACGGCGTAACGCCTACGACATTGACATCAATCGGGATGCCCTGCGCTTGTCTAGCCCAGAGGCCCGCATCCTCAAGGCAACCCGGGACTCCTTGCAACCGGAATACGGATTTAACCTGCACGATCAAAACCGGTACACGAGTGTGGGCATCAGTGGCAAAACCGCGACCATCTCCTTCCTTGCCCCGGCATTTGACTGGGATAAATCCGTAAATGACGTACGCCGCCGTTCGCTCCAGCTGATCGTAAGCTTAAACAATATGCTTCAGAACTACCTGCCCGGACAGGTAGCCAAATACGATGACACCTTTGAGCCCCGCGCTTTTGGGGATAACATCCAAAAGTGGGGTACCAGCACCATTTTAATTGAATGCGGAGGTCAGCCTGGTGATCTGGAAAAACAACTCATCCGTAAAATGAATTTTCTGCTTTTCCTGACTGCGTTTGAATCGATAGCATCCGGGGAGCACCTGAAAAACAACACCGAAGATTATTTCAGGAAAATACCTGAAAACGCCCATTACCTGCATGAATTGATTATCCGCAACGGGACTTGCAATACACCATACGGGCCAGTGGTGCTGGATATCGGCTTTGCGATGAACGAACGGGATAATGCCGAAGCAACCCGGTTCAGCCAATCCACGTATATTGCTGATCTGGGTGACCTGTCCACTTATTCCGCCTACGAGGAACTCAATGCAGCCGGATACACCATTTTGCCCGGTCAATTGTATATACCGAATGCTCAGGAGTTGAAAAACCATCAAATCCAAGAAGAGGATCTGCTGACAAAAGGATATTTATGGCTCCCATTGTCCCTAAAAAGTGAATTTCCCGATGTCAAATTGATGCAATGGACGCCTGCAGATGCTTTCAGGCCAACTACAATCAATATGGGGCAGAATCCAGGTTTGATCCTGGTTCGGGATGGGACCCCGGTCGGAACAGTAGTAAACGGGGTCTGGAATAAAAGTGAATAAAGATGGACCAAAATGTTTTGTGGAAACCGACTGCTGAGTTTGTGCAAAACTCCAATTTGCTGCATTTTCTGGATTGGCTGGCCCGTCATAAAGGACTGACATTCGTTGATTATGCGTCGTTATGGCGATGGACTGTTGAAAATCTGGAAGACTTTTGGGAATCCATATGGGATTATTTTGCAATCGTAGAACACACTCCTTACGAAAAGATCCGTACCAAAGATCCCATGCCTGAAGTTGAGTGGTTCCCCGGAGCCAGCTTAAATTACGCCGAACACATTTTCCGGCAATTTTCAAAGGATCGCCCTGCTCTGGAATTCATTCATGAATCGGGCGTCCATCGAATCGTTGGTTGGAATGAGCTGCAGGAACAGGTGATAAAAATACGTGCTTTCCTGAGACAGCAGGGAATCACCAAGGGAGACCGGGTAGCTGGATTTCTGCCGAATATACCGGAGACAGTGGCCATCTTTCTGGCGGTCAATTCTTTGGGTGCCATCTGGTCTTGTTGTTCGCCGGATTTTGGCGAACGAACGGTGATTGATCGATTTTCTCTCATCGAACCCAAAGTCCTTTTCACCGTCGACGGCTATCAGTATGGCGGAAAGGCTTTCCCCCGCTACAAGCAAGCACTTAATATTGTCAGTCAGGTCACTTCCATCGACAAAGTTGTGGTCATACCGTATCTGGACCTAGATTTTAACTGGCCGGGAGAAATGAGCTATTCCTGGAATACGGTTATGGATCAGCCCGCAGATCAACCCATTGCCTTTACCCCGGTCCCTTTTGATCATCCCATTTGGGTCCTGTACTCTTCCGGCACAACCGGTAAGCCCAAAGCGATCACGCATTCACATGGGGGAATGTTGCTGGAACACCTTAAATACCTCTCCCTGCAAAACAATGTCAAACCGGGCGAACGATTTTTTTGGTTTACGACCACGGGTTGGATGATGTGGAATTTTCTGCAAGCCTCTATGCTGGTCGGTGCCGTACCTGTCTTGTATGATGGCAGTCCGGGCTATCCTGACCTGAATGCGTTGTGGAGGATCGCCAGTCGCCTTCCCATTCACCATTTTGGCACGAGTGCTCCATATCTGGTAGCATGCATGAAAGCGGACCTTCATCCGGGAGAAGAAATGGACCTATCTGCACTGGTGTCCATCGGATCGACCGGTGCCCCACTGCCTCCGGAAGCATTTGACTGGGTTTACGAACAGGTGTCCGAAAAGGTCTGGCTGTGTTCGATGAGCGGTGGCACAGATGTGTGTACGGCGTTTGTCGGCAGCAGCCCCATTTTGCCCGTTTACCGCGGATACATCCAGTGCAGGGCGCTCGGATGTGCGCTCTATGCTTATGACGAACAGGGTGCGAGCGTGACGGGATCATTAGGTGAAATGGTGATTGAGGAGCCGATGCCCAGCATGCCCATCTATTTTTGGAAAGACCCGGAAGGAGAACGTTACCGGTCCAGCTATTTCGAAGAATATCCGGGTAAGTGGCGTCATGGGGACTGGATTCGTATCGAAGCAAATGGTTCGCTGCAGATATTTGGCCGCTCGGATGCTACCCTTAATCGTAAGGGCGTACGGATTGGGACGGCGGAAATATACCGGGTGCTGGATGGTTTCTCCGAATTGAGAGATGCGCTGGTGCTCAATATTGAATTACCGGACGGTGGCGATTTTATGCCTTTGTACATCGTCCTGGCCGAAAACCAAATCCTGGACAGCTACCTGATCGAAGCCATCAACCAGGCTTTGAAAACGCAGTGTTCGCCACGCCATATCCCCGACCGCATTTTGGTCGTCCCGGATATCCCCTACACCCTGAGTGGGAAGAAGATGGAAGTACCGCTCAAAAAAATCCTCATGGGGATGGATCCCGGCAAAGCTTTAAACAAAGATGCAGCCAGGAATCCAGCAGCATTGGAGTGGTTTGTAGAGCACAAGGAACAGCTATCCCGCTAGGATGCAAATCAGAGCCCTGAAAGGGCGACATATCACAGGATAGGTTGACAACCCTGTCTTGAAAGGGCAACATATCACAGGACAAGGTCCTATCCCTATGTAAAAATCCCGCAATCACCCGCCCTGAAAGGGCGTGAGAACACAGGACAGGTGCATATCCTGTCCATATCGTCCCAATCCAAATCAGAGCCCTGAAAGGGCGACATATCGCAGGATAGGGTGATAACCCTGTCCTGAAAGTGCGACATATCACAGGAGAGGGTGATAACCCTGTCCTGAAAGGAAGGCATAATTTTAATCCCAGACATACCGATCATCATATTCGACATGGGATTCATCCAGGAACTTGACATACTCTTTTTGAAAAGACAATTTTTTGTGATGAGCTTCCTGATTTGCAATGTATTGAATGACAGGAGCAATATTGGAAGAGTTCACTGAAAATGCACCATATCCGTTCTGCCAATGAAAATTGTTAAGATTAATGTGCTTGGTTTTAATCCATTTCGATGAATTCGATTTCACCTCTCTCATGAAATTTGCCAGGGCAATATTCTTTGAAAGGGAACAAAGAATATGAACATGATCCCGATATCCTCCCACTTGAACTGCAGGTGATTCCAGTTGTCGACAAATCCCTCCTAAATATTGAAATAATTCATCTTGAATAACTGGCGTAATCCAGGGAAATCTATTCTTCGTACTAAATACGATATGCAGATAATTCTTAACCAGTGACTGGCCCATAGGTACTATTATTTTATTAAGACATGACTTCTAAAATACCTGAATTCTCTGATAATAAATAATTATTTATGACGCCCCTCCAGGGCTGTCTGGATTGGTTACTCCCTGCAATGGGTTGCACCCATTGCTCAACTGAATTCATAAAGCCCTTTCAGGGCTTAACCCTTAGTTCCGCTTATTACCCTAGTTCTGAAAGGGAGATTAATCATAGGAAAGGGAGATAATTCTGCCCTGAAAGGGCGTGAGAACACAGGACAGGATGCATCCTGTCCATATCGTCCCATTGCAAATCAGAGCCCTGAAAGGGCAACATATCAAAGGACAAGATCCTATCCCTATGCAAAAATCCCGCAATCACCCGCCCTGAAAGGGCGTGAGAACACAGGACAGGATGCATATCCTGTCCATATCGTCCCATTGCAAATCAGAGCCCTGAAAGGGCGACATATCACAGGATAGGGTGATAACCCTGTCCTGAAAGGGCGACATATCACAGGATGCCTGTTCTAATTACGATTATTTCTTTTCATGCATCACCCCCTCCGGATGCATCGTATACATCCGGAATCCTTCCCCATCCGGCACCAATATGCCACTGGATTTATTTTCTTCGAGGATGGGATTTTGGTTGTATTTCGTCCAGTGGATTAGATCCGGTGATACGGCAACGTTGGTATTCCAGATACTCCAGTCCGGTTGGGGTGTCCCGTGATAATAGCCGTAATACAAGCCATTGTATTTGACGATCTGATTTAGGGCAACACCGTATTTGTCATACCACTCGGGCCCTCGGTCAATGACCGGATCGTCCTGAAGATTGGTCCAGGTATTCAGGTCCCGCGAAGTGGCCAACCAGATCGCGGAATCGTTGCGTTCGTAAAATAGGTAATACATCGATTCTTCCTTCCAGACCGTT
>Ga0116164_10001632_pt1 | contig 16772 bp, 15 predicted proteins | sample AD_UKC109_MetaG_FD_89888 | JGI IMG/M metagenome (GOLD analysis project Ga0116164, IMG submission 89888) | Active sludge microbial communities of municipal wastewater-treating anaerobic digesters from Hong Kong - AD_UKC109_MetaG | ecosystem: Engineered > Bioreactor > Anaerobic > Digestate... | reverse complement strand
GGGAGGGGGAGAGCAGAAGGAACAGAACGATCAATGCAACGAAAAAACGCTTCATGGCACTATTATAAAAACCGCGCGCGCCTGTGTCAATGAATGAACAAAACGCATATACACCAAATTGCGCTAAGACGCAGGGGAACGAAACCGATTGGAGCAGAACGGTGTAGCGAAAGGATTTTCCAGCATTTATGCCGGATTAGGATGCTTTGAAATCGCAAAAATGAATGTGGCAATTGCTGAAAACAATTGAAAGTCGTATGCACAATTTGGTATAATCATTCGACGATCATACAAAAAAGCCCGAACACAGAAGATAAAGTGATGAACCGATGAGCCCAATAAAACGTATCTGCATCATATTGCTGGCGCTTAGCCTGCCGCTTGTTTTTCCGTCCGCAGCGTATGCGCAAGGGAATACTTCGCTATGGGCGGACTGCGACTATAAATGCTCGAACGAAACGAACGACGGCCTAAGGAAGATCAAGGACGACGACGGAGGGTCGCATCTCGTCGTCACCGGGCCGGGAAGCGTTACGGTATCCTGGGAAGCGGACGTTCCGGCAAGCAAGCTGTACATCGAGTGGTATACCCTCCCGGAATGGTTCGCCATCACCCAATATGACGAAAACGGCGAGGTCCTCGATACGTCCTACGGGGCGACGACGCAGATCAACCAGCTGTATACGCTGATTGACGGCGTTCGGAGCGTCAGCGTCCGGTCCGACGTGGACATGGATATCAGTACGCTGCAGCTCTACGACGCGGACACGCTTCCCTATAACTATCACGAATGGAACGATTCGCCGGAAAAGCTCGACTTTCTGGTTATTTCCGCGCATCCCGACGACGACGTGCTGTTTATGGGCGCGATCGTGCCGATTTACGGCGCGGAACGGGGACTGTGCGGAAACATCCTATATGTTTGCTCGAAGGACCTCCGGCTGCGCTGCGACGAGGCGCTCAACGCCGACTGGGTGATGGGGCTTCGGAACTATCCGATCTTTGCCGGGTATATGGACGTCGCGAACACGAAGAAGCACGAGTGGGGTCAGGATTTCACGCTGGACGCAATAACGCAGTATCTCGTCGAACAACTGCGAAAATACAAACCGGAAGTCGTCGTTACGCACGACCCGAACGGCGAATACGGCCACTGGCAGCATATTTTGATTTCCGAAGCGGCGCAGCAGGCGGTCGTCCTCGCGGCCGACGCGTCCTACGATCCGGAATCCGCCGCGGAATACGGCGTATATCAGGTTAAAAAACTCTATCTGCACCTTTATACGGAAAATACCATTACCCTGGATGTGGACGCGCCGCTGTCGGCGTTCGACGGCATGAGCGCGTATGAGGTCGCGGTGCTCGCATACGAGGAACACCGTTCGCAGATCGAAAACGGGTATCATCGCGTACGCAACGAGGGCGTGTACAGCCTCTCGGATTTCGGCCTGTATTATTCGGCCGTCGGCCCGGACAGCGGAATCAACGACATGTTTGAAAACATCGACGAAACGCTGCTGAGCACCTATGTCGCGCCGGAACCGACGCCGACGCAAACGCCCGCCCCGACGCCGGAACCGACCCCGGAAGCAAGCGAGGTTACGGAAACCGTCGTCCCGTCCTCCATGTGGGCGCTCTATCTGGCCGCGGGAGTCCTCTTCGGCGTGCCGCTGGCCGTTCTGGCGGCGGCGAAGATCGAACGATATCTGGCGGGCAAACGGAAGCAGACCGACGAAAGCGACGGGGAGCAGGACGACTGACGCATCCGCTCTTTGCATACTGCGGCGGAAGCCATAACATTTGGACTACGATTCGCCGCGCTTTTGCCCGGCTTGAAATAGAAACCGTACGATTGGATCAAGGGAGTTTATCGAGTGAGAAAGATTTGCCTGTTTCTGGCCACGCTGTTCCTCTTTGGCGGGAGCGATCTGTCCTTTGACAAACCCGACATCACGGTCGAAACGGCCGGCGTCGATATCATGCTGGTCGTGACCCATCCGGGCGACGAATATCTCTATCTCGGCGGCGTCCTGTCGTACTATGTTTCGGAGCTCGGCTATACCGCGGTCGTGGTCTATATGACCAGCGTGGACGAGACGCAGCAGCAGGAAGCGGCGAAATCCCTTCGCGCGCTCGGCGTCAGCGAGGAGCCGGTGTTCGGCGATTTTGAGGACGTCTATTCCGACGACATCGACGTAATTGAGGAATGCTGGTCCGAGTCGAAGGTCCGCGAGTTTCTGACGGAGGCGATCCGCAAATATAAGCCCGCCGTCGTCTTTTCGCACGATCTGAACGGCGAGTACGGCAACGCGGCGCACATGATGACCGCGCGCGGCGTCCGAAAAGCGGTGAAGGACGCCGCAAGCAAGCGGAGCTTTTCGGATTCGGCGGAAAAATACGGCGTGTGGCAGGTAAAAAGGCTGTTTTTGCATCTGTATACAAGAGGGGACGCGAGCATATCGATCGACCGCGACGCTCCGCTGGAGGTGTTTTCCGGAAGGACCGCGATAGAGGTCGAGGAAGACCTCTACGAGTCGTTTTCGGAGGAATACCGCTATCCGCTCGACGTCGGGGACGAAACGTACAGCGTTGCCGACTACGGACTGTATTATTCCGATCCCGACCTGGACGTGCTCCCGCAGGACGACGACATCTTTTACGGACTGAGTTCGCTCTTGCTCAACGGGCCGGACGCAAAGGGCGTTTTAGCGTCCGTCACGCTGCGGCAGGACGCCGAGCCGCTTGAAGTTGCGTCCGAAGACAGCTATTACCGCTCGGAGGACGATCCGGAAGAGGTCGTGATCGAAGACTGGGACAACGAGCACTGGGAATACCGCACGGACACGCTGTCGATCATCATCGACCGCATCCATACGACCAACGCCGAGGACGAACCGATCTGTTACTGCGTCGCCCACGTGCGCATGCGGGGTGAGGACGCGTTCCGCGCGGCGGTGCGCGGCGAAAACGGCGGAACGAAATCCACCGAGGTGCCGACCGATATGGCGCGGCGCTATCAGGCCGTGCTGGCGATCACCGGCGACAATCTGAGCGTGAACGAACCGGAGCTCAAGGGGATCATCATCCGAAACGGGAAGGTATACAACAACGGAGACGCCGCGGACACCATGGCGCTGATGCCGGACCTCTCGATGAAGATCTATTCGCCCGGGGAGATCACGCCGGACGAATTGCTCGCCATGGGAGTAACGAACGCCTTTTCGTTCGGGCCGACGCTGATTCGCGACGGAGTCGTCAACACCAACGCATACCGCGCCAAGATCGGCGGGCTCAATCCCCGCACGGGCGTCGGAATGATCGAACCGGGCCATTTCGTCGTGATCACCGTTGACGGGCGGCTGCCGGATTACAGCTATGGAATCACGCTGAACAACTTTATGCAGCTGTTTTATTCGCTCGGCTGCAAGCAGGCATACAATCTCGACGGCGGGAGTTCGACGGCGATGCTGTTTATGGGAGAGTATCTGAACCGCCACCGCGAAATCGAGGGGATGTCCCAGGGGCAGAGGACTCTTCCGGACATGCTCCTTTGGGGCGAATCCGACCTCGTCCCGTCGGTTGACGATCCCGTGGTGCACAGCGTATACGGCGACTGAGGCGCGTTTTTTGCCGTCTCTTTCCACAAAAACGAACCGACAGGACGCCGTTTCCGCCGACGGAGCGGCGTCTTTCCGCGGACTGCGGCCGGAATCCTCTTGAATTTCACACAAAGTTCGGCCATAATAAAGCCAGAGGTGCGATTATGATGTTGGTATCGACCAGAGGCCGTTACGCGCTCCGCGTGATGATCGATCTTGCGGAACACGACGGCGGATATATTACGCTGCGGGATATCGCGGCCCGGCAGGAGATATCGGAGAAGTATCTGGAAAGTATTATCTCCATACTGGTGAAAGCGAGCTTTGTCGAAGGCATGCGCGGCAAGGGCGGCGGATATCGCCTTACGCGAGAGCCGGAACGTTACACGGTCGGCAGCGTGCTCAAGCTGACCGAAGGCACGCTTGCGCCGGTCGCCTGCCTGGACGACAAGTCGAAGGACTGCAGCCATTCCGTCGAATGCAAGACGCTGCCGATGTGGGAAAAGCTCAATACGTTGATCGACGACTATCTGGAAGGCATTACGATTGCGGACCTTGCCGACCGAAGCGGGAAGGATTACGATTTTGTGATATAGCGGCGCGGAAACGGCGCCGTTTCTTTTTACACAATAAACCTATTGACGCGATATGTAAGTGGGTTTATAATCATACTATACAGATAGGGAATATGTGGAGAACGAAGGGAACGCGGAAGAAACGAAAAAGGTTGTTTCGTCAAACCGCATGGAACCCGTTGGACACAGTTAAAAACAGAAAGGAAGTGCGCGGGACATGTCTCGTATCTATACGTCAATCGACCAGCTCGTCGGCAAAACGCCGCTTGTGGAACTGATCAATACGGAAAGGAAACTTGGACTGAAAGCGAGGATATTCGGCAAGCTGGAGTCCTTTAACCCCGGCGGGAGCGTCAAGGACCGCATCGCAAAGGCGATGATCGACGACGCGGAGCAAAAGGGGCTGCTGAAGCCCGGCTCCGTGATCATCGAACCGACCTCCGGCAACACGGGCATCGGGCTTTCCTCCGTCGCGGCCGCGAGAGGATACCGCGTGATCATCGTCATGCCGGAGACCATGAGCCTTGAGCGCAGGACGCTGATGAAAGCCTACGGCGCGGAGCTTGTGCTCACGGAAGGATCAAAAGGCATGAGAGGCGCGATCGAAAAAGCGGACGCGCTCGCAAAAGAGACGCCGGGCAGCTTTATTCCCGGGCAGTTCACGAACCCGGCGAACCCGGAAATCCACAGGAAAACGACCGGACCCGAAATATGGGACGACACGGACGGCGCAATCGACATCCTCGTATCCGGCGTCGGGACCGGCGGGACGATCACGGGGACCGGCGAATTCCTCAAGGCGAAAAAGCCGGGCGTAAAGGTCGTCGCCGTTGAACCCGCAGGTTCGCCGGTGCTCTCGGGCGGAAAGCCCGGCGCACATAGGATTCAGGGCATCGGCGCGGGGTTCGTGCCCGCTGTGCTGAACACGTCCGTTTATGACGAGGTCATCGCCGTAACCAACGGGGATGCACTTTCGACCGGACGCGAGATCGGCAAAACGGAGGGCATCCTCGCCGGCATTTCGTCCGGCGCGGCGATCTGGGCGGCCGTCGAGTTGGCTAAACGAAATGAAAACGCGGGCAAAAACATCGTCGTCATCCTCCCGGACACCGGGGAGCGATATCTCTCCACGCCGCTGTTCGCGGGATAACGAAAGATTTTCGTCGTCGCATGCGCGGAGCGATTTTGCGCATGCGGCTTTCTGCCGCCGACCGGCTTGACAGACGGCGGCGGCCGCCTTACTGTGATAGAGGATGAACGCGGGAAAAGCCCGCACGCACAAAGAGAAAACGGGACAAATTCGAGTAACGGAGATAGAAAGCTATGAAGCTGGTTTTATTGAGACACGGCGAAAGCGAATGGAACAGGGAAAACCTGTTTACCGGCTGGACGGACGTCGACCTTTCGGAAACCGGACGGACGGAGGCGCATAACGCCGCGGCGCTCCTGAAAGGGGACGGGTTCGACTTTGACGTCTGCTACACCTCCTATCTCAAGCGGGCGATCCACACGCTCAACATCGTTCTTGAGGACATGGACCGCGAATGGCTGCCCGTCGTGAAAACATGGAAACTCAACGAGCGGCACTACGGCGCGCTGCAGGGCATGAACAAGGCCGACACGGCGGCGAAATACGGCGAGCAGCAGGTGCATATCTGGCGGCGCTCGTTCGACGTCCGCCCGCCGGAACTGGCAGCGGACGACGAGCGAAATCCCGCGCTGCAGGCGCAATACCGCGGCGTGGAGAAGGACGAACTGCCGCTTTGCGAAAGCCTGAAGGACACGTCCGCGCGCGTTTTGCCGTATTTTGAGGATGCGATAGAGGCGAGCATGCGCCGCGGCGAGCGGGTGCTGATCGCCGCGCATGGGAACTCCCTGCGCGCGCTGATCAAGCGCTTCGACGCGCTGAGCGAGGAGGAGATCACCGGCGTCAATATCCCGACCGGCGTCCCGCTTGTCTACACGTTTGACGAAAACATGCGCGTACTGGACAAGCGATACCTCGGCGACCCGAAACTGATCGATCAAAAAATGGCGGCTGTCGCAAACCAGGGAAAAGCCAACGGATAATCGCACGATAATTATGAAACAGAGCGAACGACAATGATCACGATCAACAATCCGGATTTCGATATCCAAAAGATTGCCGACAGCGGTCAGTGCTTCCGGCTGAACCGGACGACGGAAAACGACTATCTTCTGGTCGCGCAGGGACGCGTCCTGCGGCTGGAGCAAACGCCGGACGGCACCGCGCTGGACTGCACCAGGGAGGCGTTTGAGGCGATCTGGGAATCATACTTCGACCTTGAAACCGATTATGCCGCAATCCGCGCTTCCATCGACCCGAACGACGCGTTTCTCGTTGGCGCGGGCGCGTTCGGCGCAGGCATCCGCATCCTCCGGCAGGACCCGTGGGAAACGCTGATATCGTTCATCATCTCCCAGCGCAAGAACATCCCGGCGATTAAAAAGAGCGTCGAACTGCTATGCAAGCGGTACGGCGAACCGATCGGCGACGGCGTGTTCGCCTTTCCGACGGCGGAGCGGATTGCGGGGCTCGATCTGGAATGCCTGCTGGACTGCTCGCTCGGCTATCGCGGCAAATATATCCAGGCCGCGGCAAAGATGGCTGCGTCGGGCGCGGTCGATCTGGACAAGATACGCAAGCAAGGCGACGACGCGCTGCTCGAAACGCTCAAGCGCGTGCCGGGCGTCGGCGAAAAGGTCGCAAACTGCGTGATGCTGTTCGGATACCACCGTTTGTCGCGGTTCCCGGTCGACGTCTGGATCGACCGCGTATTTACGAATCGATACCCGGACGGATTTCCGTTTGAGCGGTACGGTTCCGTCGGCGGCGTACTCCAGCAGTATATCTTTTATTACGCCAGAAGCGGCGCCTCGGTTTGATAAAGCGAAACGACAGTAAAGCCCCATGACGATGAATTCGCCATGGGGCTTTGCGGTGCTATGCTTCTATTCGGCTTAGCCTTCGTAGCGCAGCGCGTCGATCGGGTGCTTCTTCGCCGCCTTGTTGGCGGGATAGAGCCCGAAGACCAGCCCGATTGCGGAGGAGAAGCCGACCGCGAGCACGACCACGCCGAGCGACATGCCGAACGTGATCGACCCCGCGATGGCGGTGACGATGCCGAGGATCAGCCAGGACAGCAACAGACCGAACACACAGCCCATAAGGCTGACCATGAGCGCCTCGATCAAAAACTGCATCATGATGCTGCGCCTGCCCGCGCCGATGGCCTTTCGGATACCGATCTCCTTCGTGCGCTCGGTGACGGAGACGAGCATGATGTTCATGATGCCGATGCCGCCGACCAGAAGCGAAATCGCGGCGATTCCGCCGAGCAGGAGCGAAAGCGTCCCGGTGATGGTGGACATCGCGTCCGAGATGCTGGACATGTTGCTGATGGAGAACGCGTCCTCGTCCTGATTGAACCGCGCGAGCATATAGTCGGTCACCGCCTGCTCGGTTTCGTCCGTATCGCCGGCCGGGGAGACATAGACCGAGGTGATATACGGCTGGCCCGCCATGCGCGACTCCACCGTGTACGGGATATAGATCGAATATCCGCCGAGGAGCCCCGCAAAGAGGGAGTCGTCCTCCTCCAGGATACCGACGACTAAAAAGCTCCGGTTGTCGATGGTGATACGCTCGCCTACGACGTCCTGCCTGCCGAAGAGCTCGTCCGCGGTGTCGTAGGAAAGCACGGCGACATAGGAACTGTTGTCCACGTCCGTCGTCTTCAAAAACCGGCCGTATTGCAGCGCGAGGCCCTGAATATCGTAGTATGCGCTCGTCGTGCCGTAGACGGTCGCGGACACGTCGGAATAGCCTTGCTTGGCCGTGGCGGTCATGCTGCCCGCGGGCGCGGCCTGCAGCACGGCGGCGTCCTGCGTGAGCTCGTCCAGATCCTCAAGCCGGATCGGCGAACCCTTGTCGTCGCGGACGCTGACGGTGATCATATCGTTCCCGAGCGCGTTGATCTCGTCCGTAACGGCGCCCGTCGCGCCGTTGACGAGGGACACGAGCACGACCAGCGCAACAACGCCGATAATGATGCCGAGCATGGTCAGAAACGAGCGAAGCTTGTTGGACGTGATCGCTTCCCACGCCATCTTGATCGATTGGAGGATCATGCTTCCACCTCCGATACGCGGCCGTCCATGATGCGGATGCGCCGCTGCGTACGGCTTGCGATGTCCTCGTTGTGCGTGATGAGCACGATGGTGTCGCCCGCTTCGTGCAGTTCGGTAAACAGCGCCATGATGTCCTCGCCGGTTTTGGAGTCGAGATTGCCGGTCGGCTCGTCGGCAAGCAGGATCGCCGGATCGGTCGCCAGCGCCCGCGCGATCGCGACGCGCTGCTGCTGACCGCCGGAGAGCTCCGTGGGCTTATGTTCGCTGCGGTCGGCTAGGCCGACGCGCTCCAGAGCGGCAAACGCCTTATCTTTGCGTTCGGCAAGGCGGACGCGCTGATAGATCAGCGGGAGTTCCACGTTGCCAAGCGCGCTCATGCGCGAAAGCAGGTTGAAATTCTGAAACACGAACCCGATTTCGCGGTTGCGGATGCGCGCGAGCTCCTCCTCGCTGTACTGCTCGATGGACTGGCCGTCGAGGATGTATTCGCCGCTGTCGGCGACGTCCAGACAGCCCATAATGTTCATGAGCGTGCTCTTTCCGCTCCCGGAAGGGCCGATAATGCTGACGAATTCGCCTTTGCGGATCGTCAGGCTCGCGCCGTCCAGCGCGCGGACTTCCTCTCCGCCGATGTGATAGATTTTTGTGATATCCCGCATGGAGATGATCGGTTTTTCAACCGTCATGGTCAGTTACCTCCATTGGAAAGCGTGCTGTGCTCCTCGATCGCAGCAGCCCGGCGCTCCGAAAAGCTCATGCTTGCAAGCGCTTCGGTCAGGGTGTCGTCCTCATACTGCAAAATGTCGCCCTCCTGCAGCCCGCTCGTTACTTCGGCATACGTGCCGTCCGAAAGGCCGGTCTCGATGTCGACGCGGACGGCGGTCTGATCGTCACCCGAAAGGACGTATACGTATACGCCGGTGGAATCCTCATAGATCGCGTCGATCGGGATCAGCAGGACGTCCGTCACCGAGTCGGCGAGGATGACGGCGCTGCCGCTCATGCCCTCATACAGGCGGCTGTCGTAGTCCAGCGTGATTTCGACCGGATATGTCGTGATGCTGCCGGACGAACTGCCGACTTTGGCGATATGCGTTACAGCGGCGTCGAACGTTTCGGAAGCAAACGCGTCCAGCGTGACGGAGACACTCTGCCCGAGACTGACGGAATTGATATCCAGCTCGTCAACGTCGACGGTCATCTTCACCGCACCGCCGGTAAGCAGGGTCAGCGCGGTGGCCGTTCCGGAATCGTCCCCGGCGGCGGCCGCGGTCTTTTCGCCGCCCGAAATGGAGACCTCGCTGACGACGCCGTCCTCCGGCGCGATCAGCCGCGGGTCGGCGATATAGGACAGGACGCTTTGATATAACGCGGCCTTTTCCGTCCTGTCCGCAAGGGATTGCTGATAGCTTGCGGTCGCAGGCTCGTTGTCCAGCGTAAAGAGCTTGGTGCTCGCGGTCACGGCGTCGTTTTCGCTGCATCGGACGGAGGATATCGTCCCGCCGGCGGCATAAACGGCCACGGGCGCGTGGATATCCAGGACGCCTTCGCCAAGAAGCGTGTCCGCGTCGTACACCTGCGCGGCTTGCCGATACGGCGTGCCGTCGTCCGTAAGCGTCACGATATACCCGCTTGCGGTCTTCTGCGCGATCGTGCCTTCGGCGGAGCCGTCCGCCCAAGTGACGGTGACGGGAGAATAGAGCGACAGCGCCGCGTCGGTTTCGATCGCAACCTGCATCAGCTCGTCCGACGAAATCAGCGCCAGCGCGCCATACTGCGCGATTGTGCCGACAACGTCGTCGCCTTCGGCGGCGGGCAGGTATTTGATGCGTCCGCGGACCGGGGAATAGACGCTGCCGGTCGTGCTGCGGCTTTTGATCTGCCGGTCCAGCGTGCCAAGCTCGCTTGCAAGCGACGCCGCGCAGTCGGAAAGGGAGCCGAGGTCCAGCGTGGCGAGCACGTCGCCCGCCGCAACCGTGTCGCCCGCCTCGACGAGCACGGATTCGACCGTGACGCCCTCGGGCAGTTCAACGTCCAGACTGTCCGCGGAGGCAAGCTTTCCGCTGCCGGTGATCGTGGTTTCCACGCTGCCGCGATTTACGGTATAGTTTGCATAGAGCGTCAGATTGCTGCTCGCCGCAACAGCGGACAGCGCCAGCGCCGCCAGAATGACGACGACAAGGACCGCCGCGACGATCCAGATCCATGCTCTCTTTTTTCTCTTTTTCTTATCCATACAAAAGATGGCCTCCTAATTTTCTACGGCGCTTACAATACCCGCAGAATATAAACTGAAAAGAAACAGCGGGTGAAAATTCCGCGATAAATTTCTGATTTTACAATATTGCCGCATAAACGACACTTCCTATAAAAATTGTCGGCGACAGGACGATCCTGCCGCCGGCCGTTCAATCGTTTTTTGGGGCCGCCGGAGCGGGAAGAACGACCGTAAACTCCGCGCCGGAATTTTCCCGGCTTCGGCATTCCAGTTTGCCGCCGTGCAGTTCCACGATACGCAGCGCGACCGAAAGGCCGAGCCCGTTGCCGCTGACGGACCTCGACGGGTCGCCCTGGTAAAACTTGTCGAATATATGCGCGAGCTGGTCTTCGCCGATGCCGCAGCCGTCGTCGCGAACGACAAAGCGGACGCCGTCGTCCGCCTGAAACAGACGGATCCCGATGCTTCCGCCGATATGCGTGAACTTCACGGCGTTGTCGATCAGGTTCAGCCATACCTGGCTGAGCAAATCCTCGTTGCCGGAAAAGGAAATCTCCTCCAGATCGACCGAGAGGTCGAGCCGCTTGGATTCCCACTTGCTCTCAAAGAGCAGGATACAGCGGCGAATCTGCTCCGTCAGGTCGAACGGCTGCCGATCGGTCAGGATCACCTGTTTTTCCACCTTGGAGAGGTTGAGCACATTTGTCGCAAGCGTTGCGAGCCTGCCGGATTCCGCAATGATGATATCGAGGTATTCGCCGCGCTGCTCGTCGGAAAGGTCGTCGTGCTTCAGCTCCTCGGCAAATCCTTTGATGGAGACGATCGGCGTTTTGAACTCATGGGAAAAGCTGTTGACGAAGTCCGTCCGGAGCACTTCGATGCCGCCGAGTTCCTCCGCCATACGGTTGAAACTGGTCGCGAGCTCCTGAAACGGCCGCGGCCCCGGCAGCGTCAGGCGGACGGAAAAATCGCCGCCGGCGAGCCGGTTGATCGCGTCGATCATGCGCCGCACCGGCCTGAGCGGAAAATGGCTGACGATAAACGATACGACCGTGCCGACGGCGACGCTGATCACCAGCATGATCACGACCGGAACGACGGGCGCATGCCGGGCGATGTTCACAAAGCTGATCGCGCCGGTCTGGAGCAGGATCAGGCTGATTCCAATGACGATCGCCGCCGTGATCAAAAGGATCAGAAACACGATCGCCGTAAACAGAAACGGCAGGGCAAAACGCCCGCGCGGGCGCCGGTGGAGCAGCTTCATTCGTGTTTCACCGCCTTGTAACCGAGCCCGCGGACGGACACGAGCTCAAATTCCGGATAGCTTTCGAAGCGCCGCCGGAGACGGTTGATATGAACGTTGACGGTCGTATCGCCGCTTTCGGATTCCATGCCCCAGATTTCGTCCATGAGCTGGATCCGCGTAAAGATCTTATCCGGATAGGACAGCAGCTTGTAGAGCAGATAGAACTCCTTCTGCGGAAGCGTCTGCTTATCGTCTCCGCGCGTAACGCTCAGCGCGTCGTAGTCGAGCACGACGCTGCCGACGACGAGCCTCCGCTCGCTGACGATCTGCGAACGGCGCAGCAGGGCCTTGATCCGCAGCAGCATCTCTTCCGTGTCCACGGGCTTGGTCATATAATCGTCCGTCCCGACAAGAAACCCCTTCTTTTTGTCGGCGGGGAGCTGCTTTGCGGTGACCATGAGGATCGGGACCATGGAGCCCGCCTGCCGAAGCTCGGTAGTGAACGCATATCCGTCCATGCCGGGCATCATGATGTCCAGTATGATCAGGTCGACATGCTGCGTGTCGAGAAGCGCCAGCGCGATTAGTCCGTTTTCCGCTGTGGAAACGGTGTACTCCGCGCGTTCCAGAACGGTCTGCAGGAGCTTTCGTGCGTTTTGGTCGTCCTCTACAACTAAAATATGGAACATAGCCCTTTCCTCACTTTTGCCGGCTGATATGGGTTGCATGTGCCGCCTGATAGTAGTTTAAGCAGGGAAAATAAACCGAAAAGAAACCGGCGGGCAAAAGCGGGCGAACGGGTTTCAGCCCTGCAGGCCGTTTGCCTGCCGCTCCATATTTTCCACGACGATGTCGTAAATCTCCCCGAGCGACGCGCAGTACGCCAGCACCTCCCAGGGCCTGTTCGTATGGAAATGGATTTTGATCAGCTCCTCGTCGCCGACGGCGAGCAGGCTGTCGCCTTCGAGGTTTTCCGTGATGTAGTCGTTGATCGTATCTTCCGAAAGGTCCTGTCCTTCCAGCAGCAGCTGCGTGTCGAATTTGTATTCCAGCATAGCGTTCTCCTTTAATAAAACACCGCTTGCGCAAAGCCCCGGCGTTCTTTTCGTCAGCATAGCATTTAGCCGGCGGGAGTGCAAGCTTAAAGCCGCGCGCGGCAATCGGCCGGTCAATCCGGCGACCAGCCGCTGCCGAGCGCGAAATGGAAACCGAATCCGGTTTTTCGTTTTTTCATGCCGCCGTCGACAACCAGCGAGCCGTTGCTTTCCAGACGTTTTACACGGGAGTTGGAAACGCCGAGCTTTTTGGCGATCACGGCGCAGACGGGGAGGTCCAGATAGTATTCGGAGACGAGCGTCACGTCCGCCGCTTCGCCGGAGGGGATATCGAAGCCGTCGATCTGCAGATCTGCGGAGCCGAAATCGATTGAAACATGGCTGCGAAGGAGCGTCGCCCGATCGAACGCAATCCGCCGCATGTGAAGCGGATCGTTTTGCATGAGCGCGGAATACTCGTTTCGGGGGAGACAGGCGCAATCGACGCGGTCGTATACGCGCATATTCCAGGTGGATTTGCACGCCGCGCAGCGGAAGACCACCCAGACGTCCAGCTTGCCGCCGTTGGCGTTTACGCGGAAGCGGCCGCTGTTTTCGTATCGTTCGCAACCGCACCGCGGGCAACTTTTCATAATAAGCGGCAAATTCCGGACAAAAATCGTCCATTGCACCGTATGCATAAAAATCTCTTCCAAAGTCGGTTGGCCGCGCGGGGAACCGGCGTTGCGAAGAGGAAATACACGGGCGCCATAACGCAAAAAAAAGCCTGCAGAAGATATCCTTCCACAGGCGCAAAGCGCTCCTGTATCGATACCGCCTGATTCCAAAACGCGACAAGAATCGCCAAAGCGCAGCTTTGACCCTAAGTCGCCTGATCAATTGGAATCAGTTGCTTTCCGGCATACGTTACATCCTTATTTTACTGCTGTCAGTATAACGTGAAAAACAGGATTCGGCAAGCGTCTGCCGAATCCTGTACCTATCCTGTACCTATAAAGAAGATGAAGCTCTCGTTGAAAAATCCGAACGGAGTAAACGTTCCCGCGCAAGCGGTTTGCGCGTTACTTTTCCGGGCCGGACTCCGGCGTTAAAAGCTTGATGCCGCGGTGCGAAATGACGCGCAGGTAGGACTCCGGGAGCGGCTGGTCGGTGACGACCGCGTACAGGTCCTCAAAGTTACAGAACGTCAGCAGCGCGTTGTGTCCGAACTTGGTATGGTCGGCCATCAGCACGAGGTTTTTGTTTTGCCTTGCGACGGTCTGCTTGACTTCCACCTCGAAATAAGTCGTGTTGGTCAGCCCGCGCTCCAGCGTAACGCCCGTCGACGCGAGAAAGACGAGATTGATCGCCATCTTCGACAGTTCGTCCAGCGTGGTTGCGCCGACAAACGACGACGTGACCCAGTTATACATGCCGCCGAGCGCGATCACGTTCAGGGAAGGATATTTCGCCGCTTCGTAGAGCGCCATGAGGCTGTGCGTAATGACCGTTACGTTGTGCTTTTCGGAAAGATACGGCAGGATGCGCATCGTCGTCGACCCGGAATCCAAAAAGATGCTCATATCGTCGTGCACGAGCGACGCCGCAAGCTGGCCGATCGACTGCTTCGCCTGATCGTTTCGCATGTAGCGTTCGGAAATCGGGATCGCGAGCGGCGCGGCCGGACGGATGCCGGCGGAGACGCCGCCGTATACTTTTTTGAGGTGCCCGCGCTGGACCAAATCGGCGATATCGCGGCGGACGGTGTTCATGGATACGTTGAAATGCCGGCAGAGTTCCTCCAGAGAAGACGATCCTTTTTCCAGAACATATTCTTCCATGTCGTTTAATCGATCAAGTCGCACGGGCTCATTCCTTTCAACATCCGCGTAAGTTCGGCAGAGTTTCTTCGCGGCGGATGATTGCAGCGTTAATTTAATACATTATACCAGCATTTTGGGTAATTTGCATCAATATTTTAAATAACTTATTGGGCAATCGATAGGCGCAGATGGTGTTTTACCGCATTTTGGCACAAAGTATCTTCGAAAGCCTCTGGACAGAAGGAGCGCAAAGCGTTATGCTAAAAAAAAGCCGTTGCAACCTTCCCCGGAGAACGGCGGGACGCCATAACGGCCGATTGAAGAGAAGACTTGGAATTGGGCGATTCGCGGCGAACGCACCGTTTGCTGCGGGGAGCTCAATCAGGTGCGTGTGTGTTGTGTGTTTGAGCATGCCGCGCTTGGCTGTAAAATCCCGCCCGCGAGTAATCGCGGGCGGGATTTTTTACCTGAAATGTTTATAGCTGCCAAAACGGCCGGGTACGGTCAAATATGGGCCCAAAGGATCAAAACAATGCGATCCATCCCAAAATTGACAGGACACCCCTCTCGGAGCGTCCTAAAATCCGGCTTGCGCGGCTGGGAAAAGGTTTTTATAACGGGAATGTAATCTACGCATGACGTCTGCGCCGCTCAAACCCTACAGTTTGGATCATATCAGAGAATCATGAACAATACATCAACACATCGTTACGATTTTTAGACAAATCGTGGCGGGAATGTCTAACGAATACGGCAAAAGCGCCCTCCGGCGGGCGGAAGGCCTTTTCTCCGGATTTTACAATGAGTTACTCGGCGTCGTCGGTCGGGACGAATTCGAAATTAACGTTCGTTCCGTCGGACGTGACGCCCGTGACGGTCGTGCCGTATATGGAGTACCATTCCGCGCAGCCCGTCGGGAAATCGGACGGTTCGCCGCCGGTCAGTGCGGAAGGCTGCCCCGCGTCGGACGTGATGCCGATGGTGCCGTTGCCGTCCGTACCGTCGATCGCATACTGATACAGCGCCGTGGTGCCGTCGTCGTTGATCAGGTAAAACTGCCCGACATAGCCGAACGAAGTCTTATAAGCTTCGGAGTGTATGTTTTCCGTGCCGTTGGTCGAACCGACGCAAACAAGCGACCCGGCCGGATCGTAGGTTCCGCTGAACTCGCATGGCTGATCGTTGGAGTCCAGATAAGTGACGGTGTAGCTGTTCCCATCCTGCGTATAGGTGACGTCCTTTGAACCGAGGATGGCGAGCGCGTTCAGGACCGCCTCCTCGCCGAGGCCGAAGTAACTCGCCGGGAGCATATACAGTTCCGCAAACGAAACGCCGAGGAACGAAAGCGAGGCCATCGCCGTGTCGGCGTTAGTGCTCAGCGCGTCGACCAGCTTGTTGAGCAGCGCTGATTTTGCCTCGGCGTACGCGCTGTAAAACTCGGAAGCCGTCACGTCGGAAACCGCCTCCGAAAGCGCCTCGGCGGCTTCGGTGCCGGCCTCTTCGGGCGTGTCGGCCGCCTTTTGGGAAGACGAACAGCCGGAGAAAACCGAGAGCACGATCAATGCCGCCAGTAAAATGGACAAACTTTTTTTCATAAGATCATATCCCCCCACAAAATATCTGAGTGTCCGCGGAAAATGCGGAGTCCGTCGATGCATCCATTTTACCATTTCCGGATGTATTTTACCACATTTACTCTGCGGTTTGGCCGCGGAAAGACCGCGGCGGGGCGGTTCACGCAAAAAGAAAAAATATGCTGCAAAAAATATGCTACAATAAACGAGCGGATTTCCCATTCTGCCGGCGATCGTGTCCGGCGTTTTTCAGCGGAGGTAGGGCTATGGACGCACGACCCATCGGCGTATTCGATTCCGGCATGGGCGGCCTAACGGCGGTACGGCAGATGTTTCATCTGCTGCCCCGTGAAAACATCGTATATTTCGGCGACACCGGGCGCGTGCCGTACGGCGGACGCTCCGCGGAGACCATCGTCCGCTATGCGCGCCAGGACGTGGCGTTTTTGCGCAGCTTCGACCTCAAGGCGATCGTCATCGCCTGCGGGACGGTTTCCACGACGGCGCTTTCCGTTTTAAAAGATGAAAATGCGATTCCGATCCTCGGC
>Ga0116164_10001631_pt1 | contig 16779 bp, 15 predicted proteins | sample AD_UKC109_MetaG_FD_89888 | JGI IMG/M metagenome (GOLD analysis project Ga0116164, IMG submission 89888) | Active sludge microbial communities of municipal wastewater-treating anaerobic digesters from Hong Kong - AD_UKC109_MetaG | ecosystem: Engineered > Bioreactor > Anaerobic > Digestate... | reverse complement strand
GGATGGCGACCTCCCGACCGGAGGCCGCCGGGGATCGGACCGCCCGCCCTCACGGCGCCGGTTCATCCCCTCGGCCTCATTTTCAGCATCAAACCCCGAAACTCCGCTAACCTCCCGGACCCGACCCTGCCTCTCGTCGGAGAGGCCCGAGGGTCTTCCCGCCTGATCCATCCCTCCCGGATCTACCGGGCGAGGACGAGAGGGAGGACCGCGCGGTGGCGGTCGCGCTTCTCGGCCAACCCGCGCGCGTTTTTCCGTGAGGCGGAGAGAGAGCCGCCACAGATCGAGGGGGGGGCGTCGATTTCAGCCGCCATCGTGCAGAGGATATCACAAGCGGTCATTCAAATTATCGGGTGATTAAAATAAACTCTAAACTATAATACAGGCGGCGGAGACCACCCTTTGGCCACTCGGCGCCGACCACTTTCGGTCCCACCAGCCTGGTCCGATCGATCAACAGCAGGTGATCGCCGAGCAGAAGCTACCTGGGATCGATCCAGCCCTTCTGCGCCGGTGACCTGCTAATATATTTCATCAATTCGTTACAATCCTTTTGAAATGCATCTTTACTTTTCCAATGATCTTTAACATTGATCGTCCAAACATCATTATTTTTGGATAAATATTTATCTAGTCGTGGCAATTTTCTAACTTTCCGCCTTCTTCTCTTCACACCTATTTTGTTCCGAGGAGTTTTACAATAATTCCGTAAAAATTTGTTGATTTTTCTACTGAGTTCAACTTTGAATATCTCATCTAAATCGTCCCATGTAGCCCCGAATATGTCTTTTGCCAAATCCCTTGTTTTAAATACGGTTCTCTTTAATTCTACCCTCTGCATCAAATCTTGGATGACATATGGAGCGATATCTTCAGGAGTACTGTTATTATCAAATTTAATAATATTGAGTGGTTTCCCTTTGATATTAACGGCTTTACCAAACATGCTGTCAAGATTAGTATCTTTAAAAGCATCCCCAAACTTTTTCTGTATTTTTTTGTCAATTTCCACCTGTGGATATGATACGCCATCCTTTTCTAATATACGTGTCAAAATATTAATATTATTATTCCCAAATATAACTACATCGAAAATAGGATGTTCTGCAATTAGGTCTATGCCTTTTTCAGATAAGTGTCGCCCCGTTAGCATACTATATTTTTTAATATTTATACCAGCATTAATTGCTGCGCTTTTACATTCAGCAATTAAAACAAAATCACTAGACATAAATACTATATCTGGATTTAATGTCTGTGATACGTCTAGTTTAAATTTCGGTTCGATACGTGAAATTTTATATCCCGCTTTATGTAAGTGGTTGGGATAGGATCTCAAGTTATAAGCCAAACTGAGAACTGCATTCATCATTTCACGGTGATCAGAAAATGGTTCCTGATTCATCAAAAATTTTCACCCTCGGATCTAATGAATGTTGGATATTTGTATAAAGCCGGAATATCAGATTTCCACAAGCATCTTTTGGTAAATATATCCTTGCATAATCAGGCATCAAATCCATATCAAATTTGTCTCCTGTATGCGTATCGACCCCCGCAATCCTTAAGAAATCATTTTCAACATCATGAACTACTCCCCATGTCCTAAAAGGTTTTGTCGAATTCGTTAATTTTTCTGCAAGTTTTTCTATATCCTGCTCTTTTGAAAATTCAAATTCAAATGGAGCCCCAATAATTTCGAATTCGTTAGCTGACGACACAAGACACATTCTATTTCGTTCAATTCGATTCATTATATCAGAATACGTTAGTATCACATCATTTACAAAATGAATATGTTCTTCTATATCCGTTCCTTTTATTACTGTTATTTTTCCATCGTAATATGCTTCATCTAGAAATCTTAGTTCGTCATCACATATATTTAATAATCTTGTTGATGTTTTGGTGGTCGGATATCCATTTGTCTCTAACAAGTGTATTATCCCCTTTGATGGTTTAGAGCCTTTCGACCACAATCTCATGGATAATTGAGAGACTTCTTCATCAGATAGGTCGTCTTCTTCGAGAATCTCTTGTTTATATTTAATTGAGAATCCTACATTTATGTAGTCTTCTTCTAAAGTTTCTAGCATTTGGTGTGGCATCCAAAGTGTATCGATTTTATGTAATTGATTTGAGAATTGATTGAGAAATGCATCCACTGTTTCACTTTTCTCGATATTATGAATTTTCCAGAATCGTTTATTTATGGTATCCAAATATAGAGTGAAATTTTTATTATTTGATCTAACTATAAGCACGTAAAGATACTTATCTACAGTAGATCTTATTTCGATCGAATACCCCAAAAATTTTTTTGGAATTTCATCTAACCCACAGTTTGATTCTATAATATTAGTTTTTACGGCATATTCTGCATATTCCTCCCGCTCTTCCATGGATCGAAGATTCTTATTGATGGTTTTTTCCATCAAATCGTGAAGTGCGGTTCGTGAGGAAATAATGTTCTTTGTTGCCATAATTCCACTTTTATAATTCTAGTAGTCAACCGGATATTTTGCCGAATTAGTATAAGAGAATAATGCTGTAAAGTAGTATTTAGTTCTTTTTGGATATCTGCTAAAATTGCATTTTAGAAACCCTCGAAATATTCTCTACGCTCAAAGACACCAGCGAAGCCCTTGCAGCCCCCCATGCCGCGCCGCCGGGTATATAAGTCAATTAGAATAAAAAGTTAACCAAAAATATTTGAAGGGGAGAGCCCCTCACCCTCTCCTCACCGTCTGGTCCCGATCGGGCCCCACCGAGACGATGGTGATCTTGACCCCCAGGAGCGCCTCGATCCTCTCGACGTAATCCTTGACGGCTTTCGGCAGCGCCTCGTAGGACTTCGCCCCGGAGATATCCTCGGTCCAGCCCTTCACCTCTTCGTAAACGGGCGTGCACCGGGCGAACTCGACGGTGCTCTCCGGCGGGTAGTTTAAGGTTTTACCGTCGAGGTTGTACCCAACGCAGATCTTGATCGGATCAAGGCCCCCGAGGACGTCCAGCTTCGTTATGGCGATCTCGGTGTAGCCGTTCAGGTACATCGACTTCTTCGCAAGAACCGCGTCAAACCAGCCGCACCTCCGGGGGCGGCCGGTGGTGGTGCCGAATTCTTTGCCGATTTTGCTGAGATGAGCGCCGACCTCGTCCTTCAGCTCTGTGGGCATCGGCCCCTCGCCGACCCTGGTCATGTAGGCCTTGACGATCCCGACGACGTTGTCGACTCTCGCGGGCCCGACGCCTAAGTTGGCGCAGGCGCTCCCGGCCGTCGTGAAAGACGAGGTGACAAACTTCTGGGTCCCGTGGATGACGTCGAGAAAGGCTCCCTGTGCCCCCTCCGCCAGAACCTTCTTCCCGGCGTCGAGAGCTACGTTGATCTCGTAAGAGACGTCGGCAACCCTCGGCGCCAGACGGCGGCCGATCTCAAGATACTCGCCGATGAGGGCCGGGTCCCGAACCACCGATGGGTCGCCGCCCAGGTCCTCGATCGCCTTCTCTCTCGCCGGTCCGATCTCGTCGAGCTTCGCCTCCAGGAGGGCGGGGTCGGTCAGGTCCTTCATCTGTACCTCGTCTCGGGAGAACTTGTCAATGTAGGCGTAGCCGATCCCCCTCTTCGTCGTCCCGATCTTGTCCTTCCTCCCCTTCTCCCGGAGCTCATCGAGGGCGATGTGGTAGGGCATGATGATGGAGGTCTTGGCGTCGATCCCGAGATTGACGGTTATTCCTTCGGCCTCCAGCGCCTCAATCTCGCTCCATAAAACCTTCGGGTTCAGAACAACTCCAGGCCCGATGAGAAGCCTCGCCCCGAAGACGACGCCGCTGGGGGTGAGGTGGAGCTTGTAGGTCTTGTCCCCGACGATGACGGTGTGACCGGCGTTGTCCCCGCCCTGGAACCGGACCACTATGTCGTAATTCTCAGCCAGGAGATCGACGACCTTCCCCTTCCCCTCGTCTCCGAACTGAGACCCGGTGAGTATGGTGAACATGATCTGCCCCTCAAGTTGCATGGTAAATAACCGTTCCCCCACCCCGACAGGTCCAGCGACTCGCCGACCAGCTCTCCCACCAACTCGTCACCTGACTATCCCAGCCTTTCGAGGATGTGAGCCGCTATCATCTCGCCGGCATCAATCCCCCAGGCCTGATAGATCCCCCGCCCCGAGGGGGTCCCGTTCACCTCCAATACCTTGAGCCCCTCGACCGTCTCGATCAGGTCGACGCCGCTGTAGACAGTCCCCACCGCCTCGTTCGCCCTCAGGGCCAGATCCTCCATCTCACCCGTGAGGGGACACCTCTCGGGCGCTCCCCCCTGGGAGAGGTTGCTGATCCAGCTGCCAGGTGGTGCGACCCTGTAGATGGCTCCTGCAGCCCTTCCCCCCACCACGAAGACCCTAATGTCCCTGGGCTTTGGGGCCATCGATTTGAGAAACTCCTGGAGGTAGACAACGCCGTTTTTGTCGAGAACCTCTCGAAGGGGGCCCAAATCCTGGGGGGTCAAAAGCTGAAGGCCCCTGCCCTTGTAGCCGAAGAGGGGCTTTGAGACCGCCCGACCGTGCTCGGCGACGAACTCGGCGGCTGCTTCAAAGCTTGTGGTCACCAACGTCCTCGGATGAGGTACCCCCACTCGATGGAGGGCGACGGACGTGGCGAACTTGTTTGCAGCCCTCGATATCGCCGATGGCGGATTTATGATCGGAAGGCCAAGATCCTGGAGGGCCGATAGGGCCTCAAACCGGAAGGCGACATCAACCGAACCGCTCCTCCCCAGATCTCGAACGACGAGGCCGCCAAGCCCCAGGAGGTCAGCGCCGTTTCCACGCAGACGAAGGTCAGGCCCAATTCTGGCGGCAAGCGCAGAGAAGTTCAGAAAATCGGCCTTCGCCCCCAGCTTCGATAAACCGCCTCTTATCGCCCTCGCCGTCCAGTCGTCGGGATCGGTGACCACAATTCCAAAACGCATGAAAAGGGAGGAGTCGGCCCGGATATATCGGGCTATCGGCCGACGATCGGTAGCCCCTCACGGTGCCACTGACGGATCCCGCCGACCATGTTGATGACGTCCTCAAAACCGAGCTTTTCCATCATCTCCGCCGCGTTCCTCGACCTGACCCCCACCAGGCAGTAAACCAGATAGGTCTTGCCTTTTTCGAGCTTTTCCAGCTCTGTCAGGAAGGCCGGGGAGCGGTAATCGATGTTCACCGAGCCCTCGATCCGGGCAGTCTCGTGCTCCTCAAAAGTCCGGACGTCCAGGATCACAAAATCGGCGTCTTTCGCCCTCTCGCGGATCAGAAGGCCCGACTCTCGTGGGGCGAGGTTTTGAATCGAAGATCCAGATTGAAATGTCATTCAAACAGCTCCGACGGAGACGGCAGAGCCGATTACTTGAAACATTCCATCGAAATCCATCGAAAATAGAAGACGGCGGTTGATAGAAATCGGATGGCGGGTCGTGGTGAAGGTCTCACCACGACCTCCCCGATCCCATCTCAAAAAGTCAGTTGGCTGCCGTCGCCGGAGGCCTACTCGATGCCTTCTTCATTCAGTCTCTTCGACGACTGCGTCTTCCTCGACGACCACGCCGTCCTCAGTTTCGACGACCTCGGTCTCCTCAGTGACCTCTGTCTCCTCCCCGGCAAGCGCGAGGTAGTATTCCTCGGATCCCTGGAGGGTCACGGCCGCGATGCATCCGGTCTCGTCGTCCATGACGCAAGCGCCAAAGACCTCGACCGTGTCACCGATGGTGACGTTCTCGTCGTAGGTTCCCCAGGGTCCAGGAGTCGCCTGGTAGACAGTGACGTTGATTATGTCGCTGCAGAAGTCATTCTCCTCATCGGCGGAGACATCTACAGCCCAGACGGTGGGGGCACCGGGCATCTCTCCAAGGATAAACTCCGTCGCAACTCCAGTGAAATTGACCGTCACGGCATCAACGATCTCCTCTTCGCTCATCTCTTCTGCCATTGCCACTCCTGCGGATAGCAGGAATAATGCAAACACCATAATGAGGTTTTTATACATTACCTGATTCCTCCCTGAGAGCAATAACCGCATTTCCAGTATAAAGATGTATTCTATGTTTTGTCAGATAAGCGTTAAATATCGGTGTTGAATCGTCCCATATTGAGGATTACATCCTTAAGTAACAAGTATTATGAGATCGAGAAGGAAAAGAGTCGATCAGACATGACTCGAAGGTGCGAGGAACTGGGAGAGCGGGGGCTGGTGAGGAAAATCACCGATTTTTTGGGGGTCGGGGAGAGAGACGACTGCGCCATGGCGGAAGATGGCGAAAGATATCTCGTCTGGACTACAGACATGCTTCACCGGAAGGCCGACTTTCCGTCCGTCGCGACTCCCTGGCAGATCGGCTGGATGACGGTCGCCGTGAACTTAAGCGACGTAGCGGCGATGGGAGCCGTCCCCATCGGCCTCCTCGTGGCCGCGGGGATCCCTCCGGAGACGGAGATCAGCTTCGTCGAGGAGATCTTCAGGGGGATGAAGGACTGCACCTCACGATACGGAACAAGAGTCCTCGGCGGCGACCTCGACTCTCACGATGAGCTGACCCTCACCGGAACCGCCCTCGGCTGGGTCGAGAAAGAGCTCGTCCTCCGACGACGGGGCGCTCGTCCCGGAGACCTCCTCTGCACCACGGGAACTTTGGGATCGGCAGGGGCTGGGCTGAGGGTCGCTCTGGAGGCGGAGGGAGAAGGAAGGTGGAGGAGGATCGAAGAAAATCCGATCCTCTTGGCCCTGACCAAAAAGCTTCTTGAGCCGACCCCCAGGATGAAAGAGGGGCGGGGCCTCGCCCTCACCAAATCCGTCACCTCCATGATGGACAACAGCGACGGCCTCGCCCTCTCGTTATTCGACCTCGCAGAGGCCAGCGATGTCGGCTTTTCGGTCCGGAAGGAGAATATCCCCATCGACCCATCGGTCAGAAGGGTGGCTGAGGACGAAGATGACGCCATCGACCTCGCCCTTTACGCTGGCGGCGACTTCGAGCTGGTCTTCACCGCGACGCCCGACCGGATCGAGGATGCCGCCAAGGCTTGCGAGCTCACCATCATCGGGAAGGTGCTGGAAGAGAGAATGATCGTGATCGAGTCTGATGAGGGAAAAAAGGCGTTAGAGCCCAGGGGCTACCAGCACATGTCGGGCGTTTCCGAAGGAAACCGTTAGTCTTCGCCACGTCTCCCTTCACAGAAGAAGGGGCTTCTGAGGAGGGTCGCCTTCTCGATCAGTCGTTTCGTCCCCTCCAGATCTGCGGAGCCCAGATCCACCAGGTTGTCGTTTCGAAGAAGGCAGGGCTTCAGCTTGCCGTCGGAGGTGACCCGCAGCCTGGTGCAGTTGGCGCAAAACTCAGTGTTGTCGATGGGCCGGACCACCTCAACCTCAGCGCCGTCGATGAAGTACTTTCGCCTCCGGTGCAGATCTCTCGTGACGATCTCGTCCGCTCGATCCTCAAGCTCTCCCTCGATCCAGGAGAGATCGCCCCCGAGACCGTGGCCCGAGAGGTCCACCAGCTCGATCAGCTGAAGGATGACGCCCCTATCCCTCGCAAACTCCACCATATCCCAAACCTCTTCCTCGTTCTCCTTCAGGACCACCATGTTCACCTTGACCGGAACGAGCCCCGCCTCGATGGCAGCGTCGATGCCGAGCAAAACCCGCCGGTGATCTTCCGCGGTCCCGCCAGTGATCTGCGAGTATACCTCGGGATCGAGGGAGTCGAGGCTGACGTTCACCCTATCCAGGCCAGCCTCAGCAAGAGATTTCGCCCTCTCGGCGAGAAGGGTCCCGTTGGTGGTGAGAGATACTTCGAGGCTATCAGGCAGCCTATCGAGGATCGATTCGAGGTCGGCCCGCAGGAGGGGTTCGCCCCCGGTGAACTTGATCCGTTTCACGCCGAGATCCGCTCCGGCGCGAATCACCTTCACGATATCGTCTCTCGACATCTCGGGCGATCCTTCGCCCAAATCCTCCCCCTCGTGGTGACAGTAGCGGCAGCTCATGTTGCACCGGGACGTAACAGCGATCCTGAGGCCTGTGACCTTCCGGCCGAAGGGGTCTCTCAGAGTCATCGGGGGCCATATCAAGGCTGATAGTATTTAGAGTTTGGATCGGAAAGCTTATGATTATGTAAACCTCCAAACACTGCCATGGTTGACGATTCGGGCCTAGTGGGGCTGGCGCTGATTGGATACCTCTTGGCCATGATGGCCGTCGGCGTCTTGGCGGCGAGAAAGTCGAACTCCCTGGAGAGCTTCTTTCTCGCTGGACGAAGCCTTTCGCCTGCCATCCTCACCGCCACCCTCACCGCCACCATCCTCGGAGCCTCCTCGACCCTGGGGATGGCGGGGCTCGGATTCAGCGAGGGGATGACGGGAGCCTGGTGGCTCCTCTCTGGAACCCTGGGCCTTCTCATCCTCTCCTTCGTTCTGGCGGAGAAGGTGAGGGGAGCGGGATGCTACACCCTTCCGGAGCTGATGGGCGAAGAGTATGACCAGCGAGTCAGGTTCGGGGCCTCGGCCCTGATCCTCGTCTCCTGGATCGGTGTCATCGCGGCCCAGATCGTCGCCTCGGGAAAGCTCTTGGCAGTCCTCTTCGGTCCAGGGATGGAGGCGTTCATGATCGCCTCGGCAGCGGTCTTCGTCCTCTACACCGCCCTCGGAGGCCAGAGGTCAATCGTGAAGACGGACGCTGTGCAGCTATTGATCCTTCTTTTGGGGCTTGCCGTCGTCTCCTGGAGGGCTCTTCCGCTGGCAGGCCCAGAGATCCTCGCGGAGACGAGCTTTCCCACCTCGGCAGCCCGGGACGGGATCGACGTCCTCGGCCTCGTTCTAGTGGTGGGGTCCGCCTACCTGGCGGGGCCCGACATCTACTCACGCCTCTTCTCGGCCGAAGACCCAAAAACAGCGAGACGGGCGGCCCTGGCAGCGGCCCTGGTCCTCATCCCCATCGCCTTCGTCATTACGGGCCTTGGAATCTCCGCCCGGATCCTCTTTCCTGGGATCGGAGCCGAGGAGGCCCTCCCGGTCCTCATGGCCGAAACCCTCTCGCCCCTTGGAAAGGGGCTGGTTGCCGCAGCCCTCCTCTCGGCCCTCATCTCCTCGGCGGACACCACCCTTCTGACGGCAACATCGATCTTCGCCCTCGACCTCTACGGGGCTGCAAGGCCCGAAACCGGCGAGAGGGAGATGATGATGGTCTCAAGAGGCGGAACCGTCCTCATAGGGGCCATCGCCCTCCTTTCGGCCCTCCGACTCCCCGAGATCATCGGATCCCTCCTTTCGGCCTACACCGTCTTCGCCGGAGGGATGATCGTCCCCCTCCTCGCAGGGTTCTGGCGCGAGAGGCTCCGGCTCACCCCCGAGGGGGCCCTCGCCGCCCTCCTGGGAGGAGGTGGGACAGCGCTCTTATTCGGCGATAGGTGGCCCCTCCTAGGGATGGTCGCAAGCGTAGCACTCCTTTTTTCTGTGAGCTGGCTCGTCCCTCAGTCAAGAAGGCTCATCAGAGGATAGTCGAGCTTTGGGTCGTACTCGAGCTTAGCCCTGACCGCCTCACCGTCGTAATCGATCTCCACCAGGGCTCGGATCATCTTTCCCGCCAGCTCGCCATACCCGAAGAAGTTCTCTCTCAGCATATCCCGGTCGATCTCCACCGAGACGGACCGCACATGAGGCTGGAGGGATATGCTCTCTCTAATAGCCTTTTCCAGGCTCTCCGCCGTATCGACGGATACGGGCGAGCCCACGAACTGATGGTAAATCGCCCCCAGCTTTATCCCCGCCTCGAAGGCGGCAGTCTCCCTCTTCGTCGGCATACCTCTATCACCACCGGTGATATGAGATAAACAATCAGGGCTAAAAATACGACCCCCGCCGACAGCCCGACCACGCCTCGGTGCCAAGCCACCAAAGATGCCGCCCCCACCACCAGAAGGGGAGAGAGGACCTTCGGGTCTCTGATCTTGGGATAGGGGACGGTGCTGACCATCAACAGTGAGAGCGATCCCATCAAAAGAGCCGTCAGAATGGGGCCGTCCAGAAAGACGCTGGTGGCCACCAGCGCCCCGGCCCCAGGAATCGGCATCCCCTGAAAGTCGCCCACCGTCTTCGCAACGTTGAACCGGGCGAGACGGAGAATCCCGCAAGCGATGTAAAACGCTCCCAGAACCGAGAAGATGAACCCGAATTCAGAGCTGAAAGCCGCCCAGACGAGATATGCCGGAGCCAACCCGAAGGATATGACGTCGGCCAGAGAGTCGATCTGGGTCCCCAGGGGTCCTGCTCCCAGCCTCCGGGCGAGGAGGCCATCGAGGCCGTCGGCGGCCATGGCGAGAAGGATCAGAGCCGCCGAGAGGGCGTAGGCCCCCTCGGACGCCATCAGGATCGAGGCGTAGCCGAGAGAGGCGTTCAGGAGGGAGGCTCCGTCGGGAAGCCGAATGAGCCCAATGATGCTGGTCATATCTCCTTCACCGCGACCACCGTCTCTCCGGCTCTAACCCCGTCACCTTTCGAAACCCTGAGACGATAGCCGGGGGGAATCGAGAACTCCACCCGGCTCCCAAACCTGATCATCCCTATCCTCTGCCCCCTCGTGACGAACTCGCCGGGCCTGACGTAGCAGACGATCCTCCGAACAAAAAAACCGGTGATCTGGGTCAACCGGACCAGCCCATCCGGGGTTACCAGGACTATCAGGTTCCTCTCGTTCTTCGACGACGACCGAAAGAAGGCGGGCCGGTGACCCCCGTCTGAATGCTCGACTTTGGCCACTCTCCCCTCCAGAGGCGACCTGTTGACGTGGACGTTGTGATGGTTCATGAATATGGCCACCTTTTCGCATGTCGCCTCCACCACCAGGCCGTCGGCAGGAGAGACCATCCCCTCGCCAAGGGGGGACCGTTCAGGGTCCCGATGAAAGAAGGCCATGAAGATCGAGAGGGCGAAGGCCGCCCCCGAGAGCGGCCCGATCCCAAGACCCAAAAGGAGGACCGAAGCCAGGAGGGGACAGCCCACCCAGGGGCCGGAGCCTCTCGCCAGCCTCAGGCCGGCTCACCTCCGCCACGCCGTATATCGGTGGCCAGCTCATCGATCATATCGAGAAGTTCCGGTAGGAGGATAAAGACAACGTAGGCTATGGCAAAGAGGGCGACGGCAGACCCCGCCTTTGCGATCACGTTGTGGGCGAGGTAGAAGCTTTCATCTCCAAACCACTCCTCGCCGTAGGCCACAACGACGAACGCGTTCCGAAGGAGGTTCAGGCCATAGATCACCGGAACAGAAGCGAGAAGGGCCGCGCCTCTTCTTTTTATGGGAGCCCGAACTGAGAGGACGACCCCGGCGAAGAGGGCCATGCTCTCGATGGCGGTGCAGGCGAGGACGACCTCCACGGAATGGCCGTAGAGGGTGATGACGCTTCCGCCCCCCGAAACCGCCGGAACTCCCAACACGTTCAGGAGGTGGAGGGTCAGCTCGGCAGTCCCCCCGATCAGCCCCTCCCTGAGAGGTGCTAGCTCTGCGAAAGGAAAGTAAGCGAAACCTCCTATCGCCACCGCTGATCCAGCCCAGTCGCAGGAGCGAGAACGGCAACCTCTGAAGAGGACCAGCCAGCCTAAGTAGAAGGAGAAGAGGGCCACCGCTAGGGTCAGGCCGACGTTGAAAAGGTCTCCGATGGCCAGATAATGGGCCGGCTGCTTCAGCCAGTGGACCCCGAAGAGGACCCAGCCGAGCCCCGCAAGAGTCCGCCGCCCAGAGAGGGCCGAGACCAAAAAGAGGAAGAGCCCGATCCAGAGGACGTTCGTCATCAGCCAGCCAAGAATCATCAGAGATAGAAAATCCACAGGTTTATTTAGCATTATCTACTAACCGGGACATCCATGATGCCCCAGACCCGGGGGGGCCGCGGGCGTCTTAGGGGGAGTGGTCGGACTTATGGAGACAGAGATATGGAGGCCGATTTTGGCGATTGGCCTTTTGCTCGGCCTAGCAGCGATAACCGCGTCGGCTGAATCGAGCCAGCCATCGGGTTCTGCCGAGCCGATCAGCGAAGCCTTTGGTCTATTTTCAGACGATGAAATTGGGGGCGGCGACGAGGATCTGCCGGTGATAGTGATCTTCAAAGACGGAGCGAAAAAAGAATTGGAAGGCCTGGATGTCGAGAGGACCTATGCCATCATAAACGGAGTCTCCGGAACGGCAAACTCGTCGGTCCTCGAAAAGCTGGCTGCCAACCCGAACGTCGCTGGGATTTATCCCGATGGGAAAGTGGAGGCGTCCCAGCTGACAAACGCCACCGCCGATAACACGACCATCTCTGCCACCGACAAAGTGAACGCAAAGCCCCTCTGGGACCGGGGCATAAACGGGTCCGGAGTGGTGGTAGCTGTCCTTGACTCGGGCATCGACAAAAACCATCCTGACCTGGCGGGAAAGGTGGTGGGCGAGGTGAACTTCGTCGACACTGAGAGGACGACCGACGACCTTCTGGGCCACGGGACCGCCGTGGCGGGGCTCATCGCAGGGTCTGGGACCGCCTCCGGCGGAGAGTACATGGGGGCGGCTCCGGGAGCAAGCCTTCTTAACGTGAGGGTCATCGACAGCCAAGGCTCAGGCCAGATCTCTGACATCATAGCCGGGATCGACTGGGCCGTCGAGAACGACGCCGACGTCCTCACCATGAGCCTCGGCGGCCTCAACCTCGGCGAGAGCAATCCCCCAATATCGATGGCTGCAGACAACGCCATGGACGCTGGAACCGTCGTCTGCGTCGCCGCGGGAAACCTGGACGAGAGGCTTCTTCTTTTGATGCTCGTCGCCTCCTCGGTATCCCTTGGGGGCATCGAGTCTCCCGGCGACGGCGTCAAGGTGATCACCGTGGGGGCCACCGACTGCGACGATCGGATCGCCGACTTCAGCGGGTCAGGACCCCTCAGGGACGGCAGGTACAAGCCGACCCTGGTGGCTCCGGGGGTGAACGTGGTATCGACTGTGCCGCCAAACCTCGATATCGAGGGGAAGATCAACAACTATTACACCGGCGCTTCGGGGACGAGCCTCTCGACCCCCGTGGTGGCTGGTGTTGCAGCCCTCCTCATCCAGGCAGAGCCAGACCTCACCCCCGCAGGGGTGAAGGCTGCCCTGACGAGGGGCGCCTTGAAGCTATCGAACACCCAAGACGAGGAGTATGAGGCGTACTACCAGGGGGCGGGCCTTCTGGACGCCGAGAGGTCTTTTGAGGTCCTGGGAACTGACAGCCTCTGCGGCGTCGTTCCAGACCACTGGTCGGCGGGAAGGTGGGTCTACGGCGACATCTGGGTTAGCGGCGACGACACCGTCTACGAAAGCCTCGACACCGGAGCCGACCGGTACCAGAAGAAGATGTACGCCCTCGCCCCAGGCGATGTGGACTGGAACTCCCGGTTCCTCTTCTTCACCGATAAAAATCTATCGAAGGTCACCACCACCGCGTCAAGAGCCACCGCCGACTGGACGATGGTCCAGCCGCTTCCCGAGGAGATTCCTGCCAACGGTCAGAGGGTCTTCGGGGCCTCGATCAGCGTCCCCGAGGATGCCGCCCCAGGCCGGTACACCGGCTCCATCGACGTGGCCGAGAACGGAAGCACGATATTCTCAGTGCCTCTGACCGTCGATGTCGCCGAACCGATGGAGATGATCGAGGGCCGGGGCACGGCCCCAGGCACCCTCGACAAAGGCGAGTGGGACTACTATTACGTTGAGGTTCCGACCAGCACCGACGAGCTGAAGTGCACCCTCTCGTGGGAGGGAGAGACGGACCTGGACCTATTCCTCCTCTCCCCCACCAGCGAGTACCACCCCGCAAGCCAGGAAGACGGTGCTGAGACCGTCTCGGTGGAGACGCCACCCACTGGCCGGTGGCTGGTGGCGGCCCATGCGAGAAACACCACAGGAAAGATCGATTATATCCTGAAGGTGGAACGGACCCTCCTCGACACCACTCCCAAGAGGTGGTCCGTCGGCTCTGCGAGCCCCGGCGAGACGAAGGAGACGACCTTCAGCCTCAAAAACGGCGGCCCAGCCCTCACCAACGTCACTTACGTCGGGATGATGGAGAACGTAGAGAACGAGGAGTGGACCGACACAATCGGAGACAAGGTGATATGGACGGTGCCGATCGAGGTTCCGGAAAACGTCACAAGGCTTGGGGTGAGGCTTGACTGGGACGATCCGGATAGCGATCTCGCCCTCCTTCTCTTCAACGAGAACGGCAAGCCCGTGGACGTCTCCTACGGCGGAGAAGTCCAGGAGGAGGTGGGGGCCTCCCATCCATCCTCCGGTCGCTGGAGGGCGATAGTATACGGGTACCACGTGACCACGAAGGCCAGACAGTCCTTCGACCTCGAGGCGACCTTCTACGTCCAAGACACCTGGTCCTGGGTCGCGGCCACAGGGCCCGAAGAACTCGATTCCGGAACTGAAGGGACGATCAACGCCACCATCACCGTCCCCTCCAACGCCTCGAGCGCTGGACTGGAGGGTTACATCCAGATCCGATCTGACGAGGATCGGTTCACCATCCCCATCAGCCTCACCGTGGGAGGCGCCTCCCTCACGGGGACGAGCACCACCGACCTCATCGACAGGGACGGTGACGGCCTCTATGAGAAGCTCTGCGTCGAGGTGGGGGTCGACGTCACCGTCCCCGGCGAGTATCGGGTCGAGGGGAGCCTCCTGGACGGGAACGGGTCTGCGATAGGATGGTTCGGAAGCACGGAACGGCTCGAAGATGACGGGTCGATCGAGATCTGCGTCAACGGGAGCGAGATATGGAGCAGAGGGCGATGTGGACCGTTGAGCCTTGAGAACCTCTTCCTCTACAACGGCAACGGGGATATAATCGACCGATACGAGGGGAACATAACGATACTCAAGTGCCCCGAGGACTTCCAGCCCCTATCGGCGGGGTTCACCGGAGAGTTCGCCGACGAGACACCGTCAGGAACCGGAACGAAGCCCGACACCTTCATCATCTCGGTCGGTGTCGCGGTCCAGACCCCTGGATACTACGAGATCGCAGGAAAGATCACTGACGACGACGGCTTTGAGATAGACGAGACGGAGGTGACGGCGGAGCTGGAGGAGGGGGCCCAGACGGTCGCCCTGACCTTCAGCCCCATCAGGTTCATCATGAAGAAGACGCCGTCCCGCCTCCACCTAATGGATCTCACCCTAAGCAGAGACGGCGAGGTCCTCGACGAGAGAGAAGAGGCCTTCTCGACGGAGGCCTACAGCCCCGAGGATTTCACCACAGAGAAGAAGACCTATGTCATCTCCTAAGAGATGACGTTAGATAGGAAGGGAACAGAGAGAGATCGAGATGCTCCTACAAGCCGTCCCTTGCCTTGAAGGCAAAGAACGGAGCATCTCGATAACCCATCTATTTCTGTAAAATTTCAATTATAGCGAGGTCGAGGGCCTCGGCGGCAGATCGGAGTTCTTCATCCTCAGACCCCTTCAGCCGCGCCAGGTCCCGCCGGAGGGGTCCAAGCCGAAACGCCGCGGCCTCTCGGCGAAGCCCCTTCGCATCGCCGACCAGCTCCTCCAGCCTGGCGAGCTTCTTCCAGAGAGGGTCCTCCAACTCCTGCCCCAAAACCTCCATGAGGTTTGAGATGGCGGAAGCCGCCCTCTCGCCATGCTTCGTCAGATCGAGCCTTCTGATCCTCCCCTCGGGACGGGAGCTGATCAGCCCCTGGACCTCCATCTCGGCGAGGATCTTGAGTGTGTGAGGGACGGTGGAGTCGATCGTCTTAGCCACCATCGAGGCGTAGGCCGGATCCAAGTCCCTGACGGCGAGAAGCGCCATCGACGGCTTCTCCCTCAAAAAGAAGAACTCAGGCCCATCTTTCATCCCATCACCATCCCAACCTCGCCCTCACCTATCAGTTCCCGCCATCAAGACAAAGAGACGTTCTCCTCTTCTGGAAGGTCGGGGAGGAGGACGGTGGCCGACCTCACATCCTCAGGAAGCTCTACCATCACCGGCTCGTTGTACCCACCAAACCGCCTCACCTCCAGGGTCTCGATCCGGATCTCAAGGTTCTCAGGGGACTCGGGCGGCATCCTGAGAATTCCGGCCCCCGCCACGTAGACGGCGGAGATCCTGCTCACCGTCGGAAGGCTGGTCTCCTTCGACGCCCAGACCGTCCAGTCCAGATCTCTTCCCCTCTCAAAGAGCCCAATCATATCGATCATCAGGGGGATTCGAGGATCGACAGAGCTTATCTGACCCAGCATGATCCCGTAGGCGGTATCGTCGTCGGGCAAAACCGTCAGCCGATAGACCTCCTCGCCATCGATCGTCTCAGACCCCTCGATGACGACCTCAGACCTCTCGATCATCGCCATCAGGTGGGCCAGCTGATCTATCTTCTCGATCCCGTACTCGGGGTCTGGCTGGAAGAGGCCGATCCAATCGTCTCCCATCTTCTGGTAGAGAGTGCTGTTTGTGAAGTAGACCTCGGCCGTCTCCTCAGCAGCGTTCTCCCCGCCGAGGGCCGACCTCCTCGAGATGGAGACCTCCGTCGAGCTCTGGTCTGTGAGGTTGATCTCACCGTTCCATCGGAGGGATATCGTCTCCCCATCGAGGCTCCCATTCCCATCGAAGTTTCGAAACTCGACGGTCTGGTTCATATCGATCTCGAAGCGATATGACTCAAGGTCGTCGACGGCCTCCACCATATCCGCTTCGACACTGCCATCAGGGTCAGGCCCGTCTCCGATGCAG
>Ga0116164_10001628_pt1 | contig 16787 bp, 13 predicted proteins | sample AD_UKC109_MetaG_FD_89888 | JGI IMG/M metagenome (GOLD analysis project Ga0116164, IMG submission 89888) | Active sludge microbial communities of municipal wastewater-treating anaerobic digesters from Hong Kong - AD_UKC109_MetaG | ecosystem: Engineered > Bioreactor > Anaerobic > Digestate... | reverse complement strand
CCTGATCAGACCTTGAGTCCTGATGCGGCGGTTAAGGAATTCGGTGAGATTTTCAACGAAGTTTTGTTGGAGATGAGCAGCAATAAAAACCTGGCTTTACCGCTTTCAGGCGGGCTCGATTCCCGCAGTACGCTGGCTGTGCTCGGCAAACCTGACCTGGCTGGGGCGCAAGCGCTTTTCCCGTTCAGTTATGGCTATGCTGAAAACTCAGTTGAAACCAGGATTGCCCGTCAGCTTGCAGAAAAACGCCATTTACCCATCAAGACCTGGACCGTTCAGCCCTATCTTTTCGATAAATTGGATCAGGTCATGGCATCTGTTGAAGGTTTTCAGGATATCACCCAATGCCGGCAGGCTTTTGTGGTTGATGATCTCGCCCTTTCCGCTGATCATGTGTTGGCCGCGCACTGGGGGGACGTGTGGCTGGATTCGATGGGCTTTATTGGGCAAACGCTTCCATCCAGATCTGAACTAAGCCAGGAGATACTTCACAAGTATCAGAAAAGAGGCAGCGAAAATTTGCTTGCCCTTTTCCAAGGTGACCTGCCTGCCAACTTCAATGAAAGCTTACAGGCTGAAATTGAGATAAGCCTGGAGAAGTTCGACCTAGTCAAAGAGAAAGACTATATGGTTAAAGCTTGGAAAACTTGCCAATGGTCCCATCGCTGGACTCTTGCTTCCATTCGGATGTATCAGGCAGGGCTGTTCCCTTTGCTGCCGTTTTACGACAACCGATTGGTTGATTTCTTTTTACGTGTGCCTTCATATTTTATGGTCGGGCGCAGATTACAGATCGATTACATTAAACGAGCTGCCCCGGAGCTCGCTTCGGTACGTTGGCAGCTGTATAATGCCGATCTTTACAGCTACAAGTATTTTAACTCCTGGTTGTTGCCACGTCGTGCAGCCGATAAGTTGGCTCGGACATTGCGAAATGAACGTGTTGTTGAGCGTAATTGGGAAGTCCAGTTTTTGAATCCTCAAGCCCGTTGGGGACTATCCCAGTGGCTACTTGAGGATGGACTTAAGTTGCACGAATTCGTGTCTGTCAAACTCTTGGAAAAGCTGTTGCAGGAATTTTTCCAATCCCCTGATGGCGCGAAAGGATATTCAGTTTCTATGCTTCTGACACTATCGGTCTGGCTTGAAAAGTATGGATAAAAATATCCAACTACGCTTGCTTTTTATGGGCTTGGGGACACCCGAGGTAACCTTTCTCAATCGGCTTATTGAGGGTCTTGCCCGGCAAGGAGTCCACGTCACTATCTGCGGCCCAAATAGGAAGATGGTTGATGGCTTTCCTGCTGAAAAGGCAGACTGGCTTTTGGCTCCCAGTTGGCATGGTTCTGACTTGATTCGAGTTTGGCAGATCCTACAGATGCTGATAAGAGGGATACCAGGTACGCGCTGTAAATGGTTTGGGAAGTTGTTCCGCTCCAGGAAAACCCTTAGTGGAAGACTAGCTGCGTTTCATCGTTACCTTCCATTCTTACGCGGTGATTGGGATGTTATTTACTTCCCATGGAATTCGACCGCAGTTGATTACATTGACCTATTTGATTTAGGAATACCGGTAGTTATTTCCTGCAGAGGTAGTCAAATCAATATCAGACCATTTAGCAAGGGACAGGAAAGTTATGTTAACTTGTTGAAGCAGTCACTTGGTAAAGCGGCTGCTGTCCACTGCGTATCTGAAGACATCCTCAGCAACGCAGTTGGTTTAGGCTTAGACCCTGAGAAGGCAGTCGTTATTCACCCTGCTGTAGATCCGCAGTCTTTTTTGCCATGTTTTGATAATTCTCAGAATGATCCAATAAAACTTATTACAACAGGTTCGTTGGTCTGGAACAAGGGTTACGAGTATCTCCTGATGTCTGTGAGGTTGCTGAACGAGAGGGGGATGAATGCCGAACTGCACATCATTGGTGAGGGCGCTGAACGCAGCCGTGTTTTATTTACAGCCCAAGATCTGGATATTGCTTCTCAGGTGGTCCTTCATGGAAAACTATCTCCCGCTGAAGTGATCCAACAATTGCAGCAGTCAGACATTTTCGTCCTATCGAGCCTTTCTGAAGGAATTTCTAATGCAGTCCTGGAAGCCATGAGTTGTGGTCTGCCGGTAGTCACAACAGACTGTGGCGGCATGCGTGAAGCCGTTCAGAATGGCGTGGAGGGATTTGTTGTGCCGGTAAGGGAGCCAGAGGCCATGGCTGACGCGCTTCAAAAGCTGGTCTTGGATTCTGCCTTGCGAAAACGCATGGGTGGAGCAGGTAGGAAGCGTGTTCTTGCAGAATTCAACTCTCAAATGCAAATTGAGGCCTTTGTAAAATTGTTTGAAAGCGTTAGGGTGAATGAAGCGAACTGAAGTTGTCAAACCCTCCCCATCCTCTCCGCGCCTTGTTTTGGTCGTTCCTGCTTTTCCGAAATTATCGGAGACCTTCATTGTCACCAAATTTCTGGGCTTGTTGGAACATGGCTGGGATGTACATGTGGTCTGCAGCCATAGCGATCCAAAAGATTGGAAGGCGTTCCCACATCTCAATGTGGATCCTGAAATCAAGAAACATGTCCATGTGACCTGGCCGCAAATACCGCGTTGGCTGGCAGGCTTACTGATAATCCCGGCATTAGTTCGTGGTTTCGCCCGGTCACCCAATGCAACCTGGAATTACTTGCGCAAGGGATCTAAGCGTTTCGGATTGGAAATTTTCCGCCGTTTTTACCTCGACCTGGAGTTGATCTGTCTACAGCCTGATATCATCCACTTTGAATTTGGCTCACTTGCAGTAGGAAGAACGCATCTCAAAGAATTATTGAACTGCAGGATTAGTGTCAGCTTCCGCGGCTATGATCTCAATTTTGTTGGCCTGGACCAACCTGACTATTACAATGAAGTTTGGAATAAGGCCGATGCGTGCCACTTTTTGGGTGAAGACCTCTGGCAGAGAGCTCAGACACGGGGCTGCCCGCCTGACATGCCTTACATGCTGATTCCTCCCGGTGTAGATCTGGAAAAGTTTCCAAGGATCGAGCAATCTTCAGAGGAAATTCTTGGCACCAGGGAAACTCCTCTCAAGATTTTGAGCGTTGGCAGATTGGAATGGAAGAAAGGATACGAATTCGCTCTGAGCGCGATGAAAATACTCAAGGACCAAGGCTATTTCTTTGAGTATCGGATTGTTGGAGAGGGTGAACACCGCACTGCTCTCGAGTTTGCCTGCCATCAATTGGATATCAAGGGAAGCGTTCAATTCCTTGGTGCGCTCCCTCAAAACGAGGTGATCGAGCAATTGGCGTGGGCGGATGTTTTTCTGCATCCTTCAATTTCAGAAGGCTTTTGTAACGCGGTACTTGAAGCACAAGCCATGGGATTGCCAGTGGTGTGTACCGATGCTGGAGGGTTGGCAGAGAATGTGGCTGATGGGGTGACGGGTTTTGTCGTCCCCCGGCGTGATCCAAAAGCTTTAGCTGAAAAAATGACTTTGCTTACTGAGAACTCTGATTTGAGAAATAGTTTTGGTCTGGCTGGAATTGAGCGAGTCAAAAACTTATTCACCATCGAAAAACAATTAGACGCTTTCGAGTTTTTTTTTCAGAAGCTATCATCACGAGACAACAAAGAATCTGAGGACTAGATGAATGTTGTATTGGGTTTTGTTGGCCTAAATGCCCATTTGAATTTTTCAAAATTGATAAATACTTATCATAATCTTTTCCAACCAGATCAGAGTTTGAACATTGCCAGCTCTTCTGATGAAAATGCAATTTTTGCCCTTTCTCAGCCCGGCGGTTACTTCCCTCTAGATCAGCCATTTTTTAATGCAAGTGAAAAACTGCTAATGATGCTAAACGGTTACTTTTGGTATCGTAATCACTTTCCACTAACTGAAGCGGAGGCTACAAATCAACTATTACAAGCCGGGAAGGCTATCAGGAAAGGTGACCATCTAGCGTTGGAAGAGACGGATGGAGGGGTGTTCAACCTGTTTTCTTATGACGCAATAAAGAAAAGATTGATCATTACTGGAGATTATTCCGGTATCATGCCAGTCTACTTTCATGCTAATGATCAAGGTTTCTTTTTTTCCAGTCACATCCGCGTATTATCAAATATTCTTTCTTCTGAAATAGACCGTATTGGTGTCATAGAACGTGTTTCTTATCACTACACCATTGGTAGAAGGACAGTTTTTAAGGATGTTTATCAAAAGAATTTAGGCGAAACCATAATTTATAGTCTGGACAGCAAACGGACAAGCTTTATTCAACCCACTGCTTATTATTCCGAAACTGGAATTTATAAAAACGATATGGACGCGGTTGAAAAATTGCATCATGCTTATATGTCCGGTGTGAAAGAACTCATGAGACCATCTTTAACCCATGGTGTGTTCTTAAGTGGGGGGTTCGACACAAGATTAGTTGTTTATGGTATGCGAAAATGTAATGCAAACATTCAAGCTCTTACGTTGGGCGATTTGGAAAATTTCGAAGTAAATATTGCAAGAAAGGTTTCCAACCAAATTAAGTCCAGTCATCAAGTTTACACACCCGTTGGTGATTGTCAATTAGAAGAATCTCGTATTCAGAGCCTTATGCAACTTGTGGAATCAGTGGCATTTCCGTATTGTGAAACAGGCACTCAAATTCTAAAGAAAACTGGTTCACAAACAATTTCTACCGGGTTTGCTGGTGAAGCATTTTTTGGTGGACAGGGTTACAATTTGTTAGGGGATAAATTTTCATCGAAGAATAGGCTCAAATTTGTTTTTCGAAGAATGATCGGTCTTCCCACCGGTTTATCTGATCTAATGACAGATAGACCTCTTGATGAAGCTTTCGTGTTTTCTGACAGTTATCACCACAAATTATTCAATCGTAAAATTCGTTTTTTCTCAGACAATTTTCTGCAGGGAAATAACCAAGTTATATATGACGAAATCCAAAATGACATTCTCAATGAGTTATCTCGATATGCCAATCTTGAAGGTGCTTCTTTGTTATTCCTGCTCGAAAGGTTTTGGTATGAACATCACGTTTCCAAGGAGTTTGGAGGACAGGAAAGGACAATTAACTCTATTTCACCAATTTTGTTGCCCACAGTTCACCATTCCTTCTTATCTCTGTGCACGAATCTTCCTCCTGAGCGAAAGTTGGACCACGGGATCTATCTCAAGTTTTGTAAACGTTATTTTGGAGATTTAGCAAGAATACCCACATCAAACATCCCCTTACCCCTTAATTTGCCGATTTTGTTTCTTTGGTCAAGCAGGGCAGTCAGAGCCTATATTGATCAGAAGAAAGTGGGTGAACAGATTAGCCAGAAAAGCTTTACCGTATCTCGTACAGGGTGGTCAAATTTTGAATCATGGTTTCGTCAGGGGAATTTCCTTGACAATTCGGTTTCAATGATAAATTTTGATATCTTCTCAGAGGAATTCATCGTTTCCCAAATTGAAAAGTGGGTAAATTGGCAGAGCAAGATTTATTCCGGACAAGAATTATTGACTTTAATTACTGTGAGTAATTTGATTGCTTAAATAATGAAACATCAAAATTCGAGTGTGTGTTTTATACATTTTGCTTGGTGCAAAACAGATCAGGTTATGCAAAATCGCTTAGTTAAAAATGCATATGGCAGTATACATTGTTGCGCTGTCGCCCGGCGTGATCCAAAGGCTTTGGCTGAGAAACTCTCTCTGTTATCCGACAATCCTGAATTACGAAAGAGCTTTGCTCTTGCTGGAATGGACCGAGTCAGGAACTTATTCACCATCGAAAAACAATTGGACGCTTGGGAAGCATTCTACAGGAAGATGTTATGAGTGTCGTTGCTCTCTTTATCTTAGGTGATTCTGAGGACTTAAAGGCATGGCCAATGGGCGAGGTGGTCATTTGCTCTCCGAGCTCGGCGGTAATTAGTGCTGCAATTCAACGACACCTTTCAATAACCAACGCTGATGCATTACTTCTTTGGGACTCAAGGTTTCCGTTGCCTCCGACTGAGCTTGTGGAACAGTTGCTCAGTTCTCCGTCGGATGCCTGGCACGCGGGCCTCAAACTGGGATTATCCGGTAAACCTGAGATTATTGATACTGTCAGTCCAACCTGGATGCTCAATCGCGATCCTGACCCAGGCATAGAGGCGACTTGCTGGAGACTATCTCTGCGAGCCTGTTTGTTCAGAACTGAGGTACTCCAGCAATTGGGTGGTCCCGACCCAGTTTTCGACTCATTAGATTGTGCAGGTCTGGAGCTGGGTCTTCGCTGCGTACGTGCGGGCGTTTTTATGCGTCATGTACCTGATTTACTGCCATCGGGTTTTGTACTAAAGAGTGATGACATTCCTTTATCGGACCAATTGCGTTTCATCCGCCTGGGCTTTGGCAGTAAATGGCTTAAGTGGGCGAGTTTTAGACATTTTTTAGTTGAGCCGCGTGATCTATTTTCCATCATTCGTTTTCAAAGTGAGGTTAAAGGCACTTCTGTTCAAGAAACCAAAACAACTTACAAACGGAATATTACTCCTTCAGTCGAGTTAACATCTGTGAAGGTTAGCGTGTTGATTCCGACCATACGACGGTATCCTTACCTGAGAACTTTGTTAAGTCAACTAAGAGAACAAACCATTAGCCTTCACGAAATTGTTGTTGTGGACCAGATCCCTCAATCGGAGCGGAATCTCGATTTGCCAAAGGAATTCGCAGACTTGCCCATCCGATGGATGTACCTGGATCAGGCTGGCCAGTGCTCGTCCAGAAACGAAGGACTGAAACAAGCTTCTGGCGATTTTATCTTGTTTGTGGACGATGATGACGAAGTTTCACCTGATTTGTGTGAAAGGCATCTGCAAAACTTGTCCCTATACCAGTGCTCAGTTTCCAGTGGTGTGGCTCTGGAACCAGACCAAAAGGAACTCCCTGCAGATTTCCGATTTCTCAGGTTGAGCGATGTCTTCCCAACAAATAACTCGATGGTCAGAAAGGTTGTTCTGGAAAAATCCGGACTTTTTGATTTAGCCTACGATCACGGTCAGCGTGCTGACCACGATTTGGGCATGCGGCTTTATCTGTCTGGAGAAATGATGGTCTTAGACCCTTCAATAAGCCTTCTTCATCACCATGCTCCAATGGGTGGGCTGCGGGAGCACAAAGCCAGAGTTGACACTTATGCTAAGTCGAGAACGAGTGTCTCTCACTTCAGCCTCCTCACTGTCTCTGATTTCTACCTGGCTAAACGCTACTTTAAACCTTCACAAGTCAGAGAGCTGCAATTCATAGATTTGTTGGGTACTTTTAGCTTTCATGGTTCCGGCTGGCGCAGGTTTGCAAAGGTTTTGGTGGCTTTGTTATCCCTTCCAAAAAACCTTTATACATTGTACAGAAGAGGCAGGATTGCTGATAATTGGATGAAAACCTTTCCTCAAATCCCACTTTTCCGGACAGGAGATCTCCCTTGAAGATTCTCATAATAAGCTCGGAATTTCCGCCTGGACCTGGCGGCATTGGCACTCATGCCTACCAGCTCGCGAGAAATTTTGCTCTGGCGTCCCATGAAGTCCAGGTTTTATCCTCTCAGGATTATGCTGCTGAGGAGGAGATTTTCAACTTCAATGGTTCTCAGTCCTTTGCAGTTTCAAGGTTTATCGGTGGAAAAACAACAATATCTAAAGCCTTGACAAGAATTAGGATGTTAAATTCCACCTTGCAGTGCTTCAAGCCGGAAGTAGTATTGGTTTCAGGATCGCGTTCAATCTGGATGACCGCTTTTTTGATGCCGTTTTACCGGGATTTACCTTGGGTGGTCGTTGCCCATGGTACCGAATTCGGTCAGCTAAAAGGCCTGGAGGCATGGCTTACCAGATCTAGTGCCAATCAAGCCTCAGCGTTAATTTGTGTTAGTGACTATACAAAACAAGCTGTTCAGGCCTTGGGAGTCAAAAAACCTCCGATGGAAGTTGTTCATAATGGCGCAGATGACGCTCAGTTTTTCAAGCTTACAGATGACGAAATCAATAAGATAAGAAAAGATTTGAATGTCGAAGGCAAGTTTGTTTTGTTAACGGTTGGCAATGTTTCCCCGCGGAAAGGGCAGGAGATCGTTCTGCGTGCCCTACCAGCAATCCTGCAAGAAGCCCCTCATGTTGTCTATTGGATGGCAGGTTTGCCAACTGAACGGGAGTCCCTCGAGGAGCTTGCAAGAAATCTTGGTGTTGAAAAGTCGATCTTTTTTCTTGACCGCGTTACCAACCAGAAGTTGTGTGAACTATACAATGCCTGTGATTTATTTGTAATGACCAGTCGCCAGCTTAAGAATGGTGATTTTGAAGGTTATGGCATCGCAGTGATTGAGGCGGCCTTGTGCGGAAAAGCCGCTGTCGTTTCGGATAATTCCGGGTTGGCAGAGGCTGTCATTGATGAGCAGACTGGATTGTTGGTAAGCCAGAATAATCCTGAAGCCACTGCTACTGCGGTTTTGCAGCTTGTGAACGATCCCAGCCTACTTCATCAGTTAGCGACGCAAGCTCAGGAAAGGGCTGCCAGTTCCCAAACCTGGGACAAGGTTGCGACAAAATATCTTGCCATACTATCGGAGTTTGTGAGAAAAACACAATGAGATTATTGATTATCTCCCACACTCCCCATTATCTAAAAGGCGACCAGGTGGTTGGTTGGGGTTCGACAGTCATGGAAATTGATCAATTAGCGAGGCTGTTCAGCGAAGTTGTCCACCTGGCTCCTCTGCATAATGGTGAACCACCCGAAAGTTCATTGCCTTATCGGAATCCAAAGGTTAGGTTAACCTTAGTGAAACCAGCAGGAGGGGAAGCGTGGTTCGAGAAGGTATCTTATCTCTGGCGTTTACCTGATTGGCTGTTCATCCTAAAAGAGGAGATCAAGCAAGCAGATACAATTCACATTCGCTGCCCAGCAGTGATTAGTCTGCTTGCTCTTCTCGCAGTTAGGCTTTGGGCAGGCAAAAAACCATGTTGGGTTAAGTATGCGGGTAACTGGCTCGGCCGTAATCATGAACCACTGACTTACCGATGGCAGCGTCATATTCTGAAGCAGGCTTATCCAAATCTGGTTGTCACAATTAATGGCCATTGGCCAAATCAGCCTGATCATGTGATATCTTTCAATAACCCGTCTTTTTCCTCAGTCGAACTCGCTCAAGCGCGTTTCATCGCTGAACAAAAGCATCTTTCTGAACCGGTAAACTTGCTTTTCGTTGGCCGAACTGATGAAGCCAAAGGTGTTGGTATTGTCTTACAAATTTTACGGGGGGTGTTGGCTTCGCGCGTAACATCAGAGCTAGTACTTGTTGGGGATAGCCCTCAAAGGCATCACTTCGAACAACAGGCCGAGGCTTATGGCTTGCAGGAATTTGTTCATTTTTTGGGTTGGAAAGGCCATACCGACTTGGCTAAGGAATATGCCAAAGCGCATTTCATCCTGCTTCCGTCAGTTTCTGAAGGTTGGCCAAAAGTTTTGAGTGAGGCGATGGCTTATGGAGTTGTTCCTTTAGCCAGCGATGTCTCCTCAATTCCTCAAATCCTGGCTGAAACACAGGCAGGTCATGCCTTCCCTGCAGATCAACCGCAGCTCTTTGTGAACAAAATTCTGCAGTATACTCATGACTCCACTGCATGGAAAGTAAGCAGTTTTAACGGTGTGCAGGCAGCAAATCGCTTTACCTACGAAACTTACCTGGACTCTGTCAGAAGTTTATTTTCTGATCGCTGGAATTTGGATCTACATGATGACTGATAAAACTCTCTCAACTGCTCCTAATCGGCCTCAAACACGAATTGGTTCAAGAACCAAATTGAGTAGTTTGAAACGAGATACAGAGCAATCGGCACCAATTATTTTGCTCGTTCTTTTACATGCTGGTTTAGGTTTAGTTTTGAGGGAATCGGTACTACTCTCCACCCTGCACGCTTTGATCGTTCTAGCCTTGGGTATTTGGAAGGCATTGACCTCCAAGGACTTGGTTGGAGTGCTTCCATTTGTAGCCTATGTCGTCGGTTCGGAAGTGCTTTGGCGGATGACCCAAGCTAACATTTTCTGGGAGTTTTCCAAGTATGCGGTTGTGCTCATTCTGGTAATTGCCTTACTGAAACAGCGTAAGATAAAGGGGGGATTCCTTCCGCTTCTATTTTTTGTCCTGCTGCTTCCATCAATAATCTTAACCGTCAATTCCTTTGGTTTTTCAGAAACCACCAGGGAAGCGATCAGTTTCAATTTATCAGGCGCTCTGACATTGTGCGTATGTGCCATTGCCTTTTCGAATGTCCGTTTAACTTTTTCAGATACTCAAAAAATGATCTGGTGGACGGTCTTTCCCATTGTGGCAATTTTTTCAATTGCACTTGTAACCACACTAAGATCCGAAGAGATCATTTTTACGCCCGACTCAAACTACGTGACGAGTGGTGGGTATGGTCCTAACCAGGTATCCGCTATTCTTGGTTTGGGAGCGCTTCTTATTGGGATGCTTATGTTAATTAGCAGACGAAAAGGTTTTTCTTTTACACCATTTATTCTGGCAGTTGCTTTGCTTGCCCAGAGCTTGTTAACCTTTTCACGTGGCGGTGTTGTCAATGTGGCGATAAGCGTATTAGCGGTGATCACACAGTTACTATTAAAACCAGAAAGAAGTGCCAAACGCGTATTCCTCTTTCTAACAATAATATTGATTATCACGTTTATAGTTGCTCCAAGGCTGGATAGATTCACGTCTGGAGCGTTAAGAGAGCGTTATTCAGATTTTGATACCACTGGCCGAACAGAGTTAATTGAAGCTGACCTTGAACTTTTTAAGAACAACCAGCTCGCTGGAGTGGGAGTTGGCATGTCTTCCTACTTAAGACGCTTCATGCCGGGTACCGCAGCCCATACGGAATACAGTCGCCTGCTAGCTGAACATGGCATTTTTGGGCTTGTGGCAATTCTGCTGCTTGTCTTTATGTTTATTAGGGCGTGGTTCAAAGCCCCAAACACAATTTCGAAAGCAATGGTGCTTGCACTTTCAGCATGGGCTTTTGTCGAAATGAGTCACGCAGCTATGCGTGTTGCCATTATTGGCTTTGCCTTTGGCTGGGCACTAACAGATTGGGAGCTTACCAGTACGATTAATGAGGGCGAGACAGAACAGCCTAAAAGCCATGCTCGATTAAATCGCTCCCTTCGTAGCCGAAATTTCTTAAGACCGTATAGGAATAATTGACTGATCAATGACTTATGATGATCCGTGTTTCAAAAGCCTTCACTTACAAATTATCTTTGATATTTTCACCGATTTGTTTCTGCATGTGAATGACTAGATGAAGAAACCATATATATTAATGATCGGGAATTACCTGAACTCACCGCGCCATAACAAAAATGTGTGGCAGGCTCTGGCTGAGCGATTGCCATCAGTAGGTTGGCAAGTGATTACCACGTCCACAAAAGAATCTCAGATTCTGCGTTTATTGGATATGTTAATGACAATTGTCACTAAACAAAACAAGTATGGTCTGGCTCAGATTGATGTATTTAGCGGGAAAGCCTTCATTTATGCCGAGTATTGTGCCAGACTCCTTAGCTTACTAAAGAAACCATTTGTGTTGACTCTTCATGGAGGTGGTTTGCCTTCCTTCGCAGAACAACATCCTCAGCGGATTCACCAGCTTCTATCTTTGGCTACTGAAGTTGTCACACCTTCTCCGTATCTTCAACAAAGCTTGAGCAAACACAACAACCATATCAAGGTCATCCCGAATGGTATCGATATTTCTGGCATTCCTTACAAACCGCGAAAGTCCTTTCCACCAAATTTTATTTGGATTCGGGCCTTTCACCAAACATATAATCCTGAACTGGCGGTAAAAGTGTTATCTTTACTGACCAAGGATTACCCAAACGCCAAGTTGGCGATGGTTGGTCCCGATAAAGGGGACGGCAGTCTGCAATCTGTAAACTCTTTGGCTACAAAGCTGGATGTTCAGGATCACTTGACTATCCTACCGGCTGTACCTAACAAGAAAGTTCCCGCCTTATTGGATCAGGCAGATATATTTATCAATACGACAAATTATGATACTGCTCCAAGGAGCCTTTTGGAAGCAATGGCAAATGGGCTCTGTGTTGTATCGACCAATGTTGGAGGAATCCCCTGGATGATCACAGATGGACAAGATGGGCTATTGGTTTCGCCTGGGGATGAGCATGGAATGACAAATTCGATTAGAAAACTGCTTGAGCATTCCGAACTTGCAACAAGCATTTCAGAATCTGCCCGACGAACTGCTGAGCGCCATGACTGGTCGCATGTGATTCCTGAGTGGGATAATCTCTTTTGTGATGTGCTTACAAGGCTGAATGGGAAAAGCTGACCGCCTATATCAGCGAAGTCCGCTTTGGCTGCAAAATGCCATGGTCAGTACTTACGGTGCTTGGTGGCATTGGCTGCGCTTTGGTGGAGACTATCCTAAATTTACAGAGGAAATCCTCCAGCGCGAGTTTTTTGCTGGTTCTCAGTGGCAAGAATTTCAACAGGCTAAGTTAATCGATCTTCTCCGGATTTGTGTTGATGAAATACCGTACTATAAAGATAATTGGAGCGAATCACAGAAAGCCTCCGCTCTGGATGGGGATCTCATCAAGTTGCCTCTTCTCGAAAAACAAGCTTTGCGAGGCTTTGAAGCATCTTTCTACAGGCAGGCTTCGGGCGGCATCTTCAAACAGACTTTCTACACCAGCGGCACAACCGGCACACCTATCTCGACAACATTCACAGTCTCTGAGTTGCGCGAAAGCCTGGCAGTGAGGGAAGTTCGGTCAGCTAACTGGGCAGGGGTTTCGTTTACACAGCCCCGGGCAACTTTTTCTGGCAGAATGGTGGAGCCTGACCCTGAAGAAAAGCAACATGTTTATCGCTACAATGCGGCGGAAAGGCAAGTCTATTTTTCTGCCTTTCATCTATGTCCTTCCACAGCCAACAGTTATGTAGAAGCCTTGAAAAAGTATAATGTCGCTTGGCTGACTGGGTACGCAGTTTCTTATTACCTGCTGGCGGGCTACATCCTTGAGCAGCAAATCGCGGTTCCGCCACTCAAAGCGGTCATTACAACCAGCGAGAAGCTGACAGGCCAGATGCGTTCTGTGATGGAGGAAGCCTATCGCTGCAAGGTCTACGAAGAGTACAGCATGGTTGAAAGTGCCCTGTTTGCCTCTGAGTGCGAACACGGAAGGCTGCATGTTAGCCCTGATGTGGGCGTCGTTGAGATCCTCCGCCCTGATGGCACGCCGTGTGATTCGGGTGAAGTGGGTGAGGTGGTTGCCACCTGTCTGTTTCGTTCTTATCAGCCTCTTATCCGTTTCAGATTGGGAGACCTGGCTGCCTGGGATCCAGAGCCGTGCCCTTGTGGTCGAAAGATGCCCGTGATTAAAGAGGTGGTAGGTCGGATTGAGGATGTGGTTACAGGTCCTTATGGGCGTCAGTTGGTCCGCTTCCATGGTATTTTTACGGATCAGCCAAACATCATCGAGGGTCAAATCATTCAGGAAACCCTAAATAATTTTGTGGTCAAATTGGTTCCAGCCACGAACTTTTCCGAAAGAGATGAACTGGATGTCCAGGCGCGCATGCGTCAACGTTTGGGAATGGATGTAAACATTACCATCGAAAAAGTGGCGTCAATCCCAAGATCCGCCTCAGGAAAATTCAAGGCTGTCATTTCAAAGGTCAAATAATTGTCAGAGCAACCATTTATTTCGATAGTTATTCCAGTTCGCAACGAAGTCCGCTATATACCTCGCTGCCTTCAGGCTGTTTCTGAGCAGGATTACCCATATGATCGCATTGAAGTTCTCGTTGCGGATGGGATGTCAGATGACGGCACCTTTGAATTACTTCAGGATTGGGCTGGGCATGCTGCGAACCGTTATGTTTTCCAAAATCCTGGAAAAATCGTCCCCACTGGTTTAAACATCCTCATCCCCAAGGCAAAAGGCAACGTTATCATCCGTGTTGACGGGCACTGCGTTATTGCCTCGGATTATGTTTCCAACTGTGTCCGGCACCTTGAAGAAGAGGGTGTGGACGGGGTGGGTGGACCCATGCGCTCAATCGGTGAGGATCTTATTTCCCAGGTGACCGCTTTGGCCATGAGCTCTAAGTTTGGGGTGGGAAATTCCTCCTTCCGTACCGAAACTGGTCAAACCAAGCTTACGGATACCGTGCCCTTCCCGGCCTACAAGCGAGCAATCATTGAAAAGGTCGGGCTTTACGATGAAGAGTTAGTGCGCAACCAGGACGATGAATACAACTATCGCATCCGCGAAGCTGGCGGCAAAATCCTGCTTGCTGAAGATGTGCTATCGGAATACTACAGTCGTGGCTCACTAATAAAGCTTTGGAAGCAGTATTTTCAGTATGGTTTTTGGAAAGTACGTGTCCTGCAAAAACATCCACGCCAGATGAGCCTGCGCCAGTTCGTCCCGCTTGCCTTCGTTTTGGCTTTAATCCTCACATTGGTTTTGAGTTTGGTAGTATCCTGGGGGTGGTTGGCTTTGTCGGTTTTGTTAGCGACCTATCTTTTGGCTAACCTGGCAGCCTCTATCATCACTGCATCAGGTCAGGGCTTTAAGAATCTTTTGCTCCTGCCGCTTGCCTTTGCCATCATCCATCTCAGTTATGGATTGGGCTTCCTGCTTGGCTTGTTTAAGTTTTGGAACCGCTGGAAGGATAAGAAAGGTCAGATGCCTGTATGGCTCCCCTGATGGATCAAAACCCGGACATTGAAAGACTGCGGCAGGAATATAGCCGTCGTGCTGAAAATTTGAAAGCCAAGGATCTCTATTCGTCAGAAAATCCTGCCCATAATTGGATGATTTCTGATCGTCAGCAAAATATCCTTGGTCTGGTAAATTCAAGGCTCACAGGAAGTCTGTCTAATCTGCAAATACTGGAAATTGGCTGTGGTTCTGGGGGAGTCTTAAAAGAATTTATCCAGTTCGGCGCCACACCTGTCCAGCTTACAGGAGTTGATTTGCTGTTTAACCGCCTTGAAAGAGCCGCGGCTGATCTTCCGGAGTGTTCCTGGGTCAACGCCAATGGGCAGTATCTTCCCTTAAAGGATCAATCTTTCGATTTGTTACTTCAATTTACTGCGTTTTCATCAATTTTGGATCCTGGCACAAAAAGAGAAATGGCTGCAGATATGCTGCGCGTTCTTAAGCCCGGCGCCAGTATTCTTTGGTACGATTTCATCTGGAACCCGACCAATAAACAAACCAAAGGCATCGGACTTAATGAAATCAAAACCCTCTTTCCTTTTTGTAAGTTATTTCCGTTGCGGATTACGCTCATCCCACCGCTAACGAGGCTTTTGTTGCCTAGTTTTCCCCGGTTAGTCAATCGGCTGTCATCATTGAAAGTGTTCAATTCTCACTTGCTCGTATGGATCCAAAAATCAGATTGATCCTTTTGGTTGTGATTTTTGTTTGTCTTTTGACTTCCAAACTTTATGCTTGTTAAATTTCCTAACTTCTCTCACTTTTTTTTGTTAAGCTGAACCTCCACCATCTGGAGGTTTTTTTATCAGCCTCATAACTTAGGAAAAGTTCTCATCTATCTTTCGAAATGCTGTTCATTCAAATTTCCCTTGCCCACTTTCCTTGCATGTAGTATCATTTTTATGAGTAATTACATAATTATCGGTCAATTATCTGCAAATTTATTATCACTGAACCAAAGGGGAAGGATGCCAGAGCTTTCAGCGCCGCAATCATATGAAAATATCGAGGGGGACTCAAGGCCTTCGTTCACACTTCGCCGTCGACCAGTGTTGTCGGCTCTTAAACGTGCTGGCGATATTTTCATTTCTGCTCTTATATTAGTTCTTACCTCGCCTGTTCTTCTCTACATCGCTCTTCGGATAAAGCGTGATTCGCCCGGTCCGGTCTTCTTCAAAGGAGATCGAATGGGGCGTTTTGGTGAGCCGTTCAAAATCTTAAAATTCCGCACGATGTACGAGGACGACCACAGTCACAATGGCGCGCCTGTAACCGCCAAGGGAGACGACCGCATCACTCCCTTCGGCAAATACCTGCGCGAGACCAAACTTAATGAATTGCCTCAATTCCTGAACGTTCTAAAAGGGGAGATGAGCATTGTTGGTCCCCGTCCTGAAGATCTAAAAATTGCCCAGGACTGGCCTGAAGAAGTTAAAGCCGAAGTGCTCTCTGTCCGGCCTGGCATCACCAGCCCTGCCGCTGTTATCTACCGCGATGAAGAAAATCTGCTTCAAGGTTCGGGCTTTATGGATGATTACCTCAAAACCATCCTGCCCAACAAAATCCGTCTCGATCAGCTCTACGTCCGCAACAGCAGCATTTTCACTGATCTGGATGTGGTTGCCATGACCGTTATCACCCTCTTGCCCCTCCTCCGCAGAACCACTCTTGATCAACGCTGGCTCTTCGGTGGTCCTTTCTATCTTTTCTTCCGGCGCAATTTCTCATGGTTCCTCATAGATATGTTCGTCACTGCTTTCGCTGTTGGCATCTCGGGGGTGGTCTGGCGCTTGAGCGCGATCATCAACCTTGGCTGGCAAAATTACCTGCTCATGTCTATCGCTATCGCGTTTTTTGTCAGCCTGATCAATATCCTACTCGGTCTCAACCGCGTCAACTGGCGCAGTGCCAGCCCTATCTACGTGGTTGATCTCGCGATTTCCATCTCCATCACCATGCTGGTTCTCTACGGAGTGACCCGCCTCTGGCTCACTGAGCCCT
>Ga0116164_10001625_pt1 | contig 16797 bp, 16 predicted proteins | sample AD_UKC109_MetaG_FD_89888 | JGI IMG/M metagenome (GOLD analysis project Ga0116164, IMG submission 89888) | Active sludge microbial communities of municipal wastewater-treating anaerobic digesters from Hong Kong - AD_UKC109_MetaG | ecosystem: Engineered > Bioreactor > Anaerobic > Digestate... | reverse complement strand
CGGAACTCGCTTGCTCCGCCGAATTACTCGCTTCTGCTTTGGCTTGTCCATGCCTTTGGGTGTATTAAATTTAGCACTGAAACACAATTAAAAAATTACCATCGAGAAAATCGACAGTCTCGTGAGCGCCGGGGAAATAGAGCCTATTTATCCCCAAGCCCCGCCGGGGCGGCAGACGCATTCACCTTTTAGTGGAAGAAACACCCTTGAGCCGCCCGCCGCTTATCCGCGATAATGGCCGCACCTGCCGGGAGAGTCGAAACATGCAACCGTTATCCGATGTCCGTGTGTTGGACTTGTCGCAATTTTTGTCCGGCCCGCGTTGCGGCCAACTGTTGGCCTACCTCGGCGCCGACGTGGTCAAGGTCGAGCCGCCCTCCGGCGACACGATGCGCCTGCTGCTGGCCGCCACCGGCTCCGAGCGCGGCATGCACACCATGCACGCCGACAAGCGCGGCCTCGTGCTCGACCTGCGCGTCGAGAAGGATCGCGCGTTGTTTCTGCGTCTGGTCGATAAGGCCGACGTGCTCGTCGAGAATTTCGCGCCGGGGATCATGCGCAAGCTCGGCCTCGATTACGAGACGCTCGCCGCGCGCCGGCCGGAGTTGATTTTCGCGTCCATCGCCGGCTTCGGTCAGGACGGACCGCTCGCCGAGCGCACCGCCTTCGACATCATCGCCCAGGCGACCGGCGGCGCGATGCACGCCAACCACGTACCCGACCGCGCGCCCGGCATGTTCGTCGCCGACCTGGTCAGCGGCGCCTACGCCGCGTTGGGCGTGCTCGCCGCCTTGCGCACGCGCGAGCGAACCGGCCGCGGGCAGCGCATCGACATCTCGATGCAGGACGTCGTGTATTTTCAGAATTTCTGGGCGATGGTCGACCGCGCCGTCGAGCCCGACAAAGGCAAGATGCAATCGATTCTCGGCGCGCCGATCACCGACCTGCTCTCGAACGTGGAAAACCCGATGTGCTTCTGGCACAGCTACGCCGCGCGCGACGGTCACGTGGTCGTCGTCGCGCTCACCGACCGCCAGTGGCGGGCGTTGATCGAGGCGACCGGTCTGAGCGCCTTGGCCGCCGACGAGGGCCTGGGCGATTTCGTCGGCCGCATCCGTCACACCGAGCGCGGCGTGGCCATCCTTACCGGTTGGATGCGCGAGCGCACCTGCGCCGAAATCATCGATCTTCTCACCACCGCCCGCGTGCCCTGCGGCAAGGTCAACGACTACGCCGATCTCCAGCACGACGAACAACTCGCCGCGCGCGGCATGCTCGCCCACGCCGGCGACCACGACGTGCCGGGCAACCCGATCAAGCTGTCCGCGCACGCCTGGACGCCCACCCGTCCGGGTCCGGCGATGGACGAACACCGCGCCGAAATTTTACGCGACTGGTTGGGTGAATAGCCTTACGGCAGCACGACGGGAATTTCATCCAGCACGTCGACGCCGCGCGCGTGACAGCGGCAGCGCAGGCCGATCAGCCGCACGCCCGCCGCGCTCGCTTCGCGCAACGCCGCGGTAAACACGGGGTCCTGTCGCTCGTGCGGTGAGATGATCCGCGCGTCGGCCCGTTGCGCCACCAACGCGATCGCCGCCTCGCCCCCGGCGCGCACGAAGGCGGTCAACTCGCGCGCATGTTTCGCCCCGCGCGCGGTCGGCGCATCCGGAAACAGTCCGCGCCCGTCCTCGACCAGCGTGACCGATTTAACCTCGACCAGCATCGTGCGCGCGCCGCTGTGCAACCGCCAGTCGAAACGGCTGTCGCCCCAGCGCACCTCGGGCCGATCCGTTTCCCAATCAGCCAGCGCGGGGACGATCTTACGCTCGATCGCCTCGGCGAACAGGCGGTTGGCTTGCGTCGCGTTGACGCTCACCCACGTGCGCCCGTAGCGCACCTGCGCCAGATCGTACCGGAGTTTGCGTGCCGGATTCTCCGCCGGCAGCAGCCGCGCGGGCGCGCCGGGCACGAGCAATTCGCGCAGCCGCCCGGTGGTCGGCACCAGCGCGTCGAGTGTCCGCCCGGCCAGCGCGACCTCGGCGACGAAACGGTTGCGGCGGACGATAAATTCGGCGGGCAGCACCTGGGTTGGATATCGCATGCGCCCAGCATGACCGAGCAAATCGGGGGCGTCAAACGAATTGCTTTCTGCTATGCTGTGCGCCATGAAAATCGCCATTAACGCCCTGTTTTGGATTCCCGGCCGCACCGGGGGCAGCGAAACGTACCTCTTGGAATTGCTGCGTCGCTGGCACGACGCGGGCGCCGACGAGGTCGTCGTTTTTGCCGGTCCCGGCGGCTTCAAAAAAATGCAACAATTCGCGAATTGGCGGCACGTCGAGGCGCCCTACGACGAGGACAATCCCTTCGCCCGCCTGCGCGCCGAACAACTGGTTTTGCCCGGCCTGCTCAACGCCGAGCAATTCGACGTGATTTTTTCGCCCGGCAATTTTCTGCCCGTACGCGCCAAAGCGCCGCAGGTCGTTTCGGTGATGGATCTGCAGGACCGTCACTTCCCGCAGTACTTTTCCTGGAGGCGCCGGGCCGCGCGCCGCGTGCTGTTTTCCCTCAGCGCCAAACGCGCCGACCGCATCATCGCCATTAGCCAGTCGACGCGCCAGGACCTGATCGCCGTGATGCACGTGCCGCCGAAGAAAGTCACCGCCATTCATCTGGGCGTCGATCATTCGCTGGCCGACGTCGATCCGGCGCGGGTGGAAGCGGTGCGCGCACGCCACAAACTTCCTGAGCGTTTTTGTTATCTGCCGGCGAAGACCTTCCCGCACAAGAATCACCTGGTGCTGCTCGACGCGCTGGCGCTGCTGCGCGACCGCAATCTGATCGTCCCGCTGATCCTCACCGGCGGGGCCGACGTCGCCCACGAGGCCGTGCTGGCGCGCATCAGTCGCAACGGCTTGCAGGGGCAGGTGCGCCACCTGGGCTTCATCGATTTCAACGAGATCGGGCCGATGTACCACGCCGCCGCGCTGCTGGCGTTTCCGTCGAGCTTCGAGGGCTTCGGCCTGCCGGTGCTCGAAGCGATGACCTGCGGTTGTCCCGTGGTCACCTCCGACAAGATGAGCCTCGCCGAGCTGGTGCACGACGCCGCGCTGGTCGTCGAGCCCACCGACGCCGACGAACTGGCCGGGGCCATCGCCCGCCTGTGGACCGACGACGTGCTGCGCGCCGAAATGATCGCCCGCGGCCGGGCGCGCGCGGCGGAATTCACCTGGGACAGATGCGCCGCGCTCACCCACGCGGTGCTCGCCGAGGCGGCGCGCGCATGAGCGACCGCACGACGCCACATCGCCTGTGGGCGTTGCTCGGACTGACGATCGTGCTCGTCGCCGCCGCGGTGACGTACCTGTACGTCGCCTCGCTGCACGAGGCGCAAACCGACGAGGCCGTCTTCGGCCGCGCCGCGCTCGAGATTCTGCACGGCGATTTTTTCCTGCACGACTGGCGCGTGATGAAGCCGTACATGGTCTATTACACGCAGGCGTTGTTTCGCTTCGTCTTCGGCCGCTCGGCCTTCGCCGGCCGCCTGCCGGGCCTGCTGGCGACGCTGCTGTGCCTCTGGCTGATCTGGCGTCTCGGCCGCCGTTGGCTCGATGAATGGACCGCGCTGGTCGCCGTCGCCTTTCTCGCGCTGTCGCCCTACGTGATCTACAACTATCCGACCGGCCGCGCCGATGCGCTGGCGATGATGTTCGTGCTCGCCGCGCTCGATCGCGCCACCATGCGCCGGCATGGCTGGGCGGGATTTTTCTACGCGCTGGCCTTTTGCACGCGGCAGTTGGTCGCGTTGAGTTTCCCGCTGGTGATCGGCACGGTCTTCCTCGTCGGCCACCTCGACCGCGACGCGGCGACGCCCTGGTGGCGCGCGGCCTGGCGCGACCTGTGGCGCTTCGCCAAGGGCACGATCGCGCCGCTGCTGGTGCTGGCCGCGTGGTCGGCCTACACGAAGATTCCCTACGCCTGGCTGGTCAACGAATTTCAAAGCAAGAAATACGCGGACGGCGCGCACCTGAGCGTCGCCTATGGCGAGAAGCTGACGTACTGGCTGCATCACTCGCTGGCCTTTTTCGGTTTTGCGCCGCCGGCGATGATCGCCCTGGCGCTCGTGCCGTTGGTCGCGGTGTGGGGCGTCACCACGCGCGCGCTGGGCCGCTGGACGGCCCGCGAGAAGCCGCGGTACGCCTTCCTGACGATCCTCGCGGTGTTCGTGTTGTGTTTTTATCTGCTCAACGCCGGGCGGTTCTTCACCACGTATTTGCGTTTTCTCGTGCCCGTCGCGCCCTGGGTGACGCTGCTGTTCGCCGCGTTGCTGGTCGGCGCGGTACGCAAGCTCATGACGCGCGGACCCGCGTGGCGCAAAGCCGCGCCCGTGGTCGTCACCGCGGTGTGCGCCGTCGCGATCGTCGCGGGCGCCGCGCGCTACGTGCCCACGCTCAACCACCGCATGCCCGAGGACGACATCCCGCCCGTCGTGCGGCGTCTGCATCAGCTTCATCCGCACGGCGCGGTGTTGTGGACCAGCGATTACGGCCCGGAAGGTTCGTTCGCCACCTTCCGCACGCCGATCGTCTCGTTGCAGTTCGACCGCAGCCCCGAGCGGTTCGCGCGGTTGCTGCCCGAGCACCTGGATCGCGATCAATACCTCTACCTGGACGCGAAGGACGCCGCCAAATGGCGCGCCACGCTGCCCGCGTTGCTTGCGCCGCATTTCACCCTGCAGCCGACGGAAGAAAATCTCACGCACGCCGGTACGCTTTATCGCGTGGCTACGCAACGCACCGGCGGTGTCGCCGATGGGACGATCACCTACCTGGCCGACGGCGAGATCGTCCAGGCCGAACTGACCGGCGACGTGCTGGCGCAACTGCTGGCCGAAGCGCTTACCCGCATGCGCAAGGATGACGCGCCGCCGGTGGAGATCGTCTTTACCGAGTGCGCGCCGGGAGCGAATATTTCCGCCCTGCGCTGGACGGCGACGAACCTCGAATACCGCCGCCTGCGCCTGGCGCGCGCCGAGTTCGCGTTCCGCCGCGTCGAAGTCGACTGGCGCACGCTGGCCATCGCCCGCCGCCTGGTCATGCGCGAGGCCGACGGTTGGGCGACCTTCGCCGTCGCGCCCGACGACCTGGCCGCGTTCATCGCGCGTAAGAACAAAAACCTGCGCGACGTGCGCGTGTCCGTCGACGGCGAACGGTTGATCATCGAAGCGACGGCCGCGACGAAGCTATGGCAACCGCGCCTGCGCGTCGTCGGTACGCTCGACCGCGAAAATCAACGCCTGCTGTTTCACCTGACGGAAGTGGAGCTCGACGGGCATCGCGCGCCGGGCTTCGTTTTGCGCTACGCCGAATCGGTGATGAACCCGATCCTCAAGGTCGATCTGGCGATGTGGGGCCTGGAATTGCGCAAGGTCGAAATGCAAAACGGCGCGATCGTGTTGATCGCCCACGGAGTGTTGTAAAACAGATATATTATAAGGAAGAATAATTATGGCAGATAAGTCGTTGTTCTATAACGGCCGGCTTTACGATTCCTGGAATCGCCGCTTGACCGCGGACATTCCGTTTTGTCTGCAATTGGCCGCGCGCTACGGCGATCCGCTGTTGGAGATCGGTTGCGGCACCGGGCGCATCGCCGTCCCGCTGGCCGAAAAGGGCTATGCCGTCACGGGCCTGGATCGGGCAGCGTCCATGCTCGACGAGGCCAAACGCAAGGCGTCGGCCAAAAACTTGCCGATTCGTTGGGTGCACAGCGATTTTCATGACTACCGGACGGACGAAAAATTCGCCTTGATTCTTTATCCGTTCAACACCATCGCGCATCTGCACGAAGTTGACGACATCCTGGCGGTGTTCCGCAAAATCCGCTCCCTGCTGACGCCGCAGGGCCGCTTTTTTGTCGACATGTTCAATCCCGACCTGGCCTACCTCACGCGCGAGCCCGGCAAACGCGTGCAGGAAAGCGAATTTCCACTGCCCGACGGCGGCGGCGCGGTTCGGCTTTCTTCCTCGATCGATTATGACCGCGCGCGACAGATCAGCCACATCACGTTTTACTATGAAATGCCCGACGGCCGGGAAGAGATCGATCACCTGGACATGCGCATCTTCTATCCGCAGGAACTGGATGCGTATTTGCGTTTCGCCGGCTTTGCGATCGAACATAAATTCGGCGACTACGACGAGTCGCCGTTCGTTTCGACTTCGCCCAAACAACTGATCGTCGCCCGCGCCGCGGAGTAATCCCGCTTAAATGAAAACGCCGCACACCATGTTTAAGAGTCGTGAGTGCTTTAAATTGCAGGAGGGCGATTTCGATTTTGGGTTTCCCAAGAAAAAACCGGGCGAAGCCGAACTGCGTTGAAAAGAATTTCTGCGCCGAATCTTCAAGCCCGCAGGGCGCAGGTCAATAGCGAAGGGCGAAGCCCTGGTAAAAGATGGAGCAAACTCAAGCAAACCCCTGAAAGGGGTGCAGGTAAGATTCCTCCGCCCCTCCGGGGCTTGCCGGCTCTGAGCTGGCCGTGATTTCCAGGGCTTCGCCCTTCGCTACTAACCGACCGCCCCTGCGGGGCTTTGGCGGTCCGGGCGGATCAATTCGGATGTCGGGAAGGCAAGCGCTCACCCCGGGCTGCGGCCGATCATCTCCCAGAGGGCGAGGGTAAAATCCGGCAAAAATGGACTCCCTTCTCCCCGCGGGAGAAGGGTCGGGGATGAGGGCAAACCATACGATTTCCAGGGCTTCGCCCTTCGCTACTGACCATCCGCCCCTACGGCGGGTGGCACTGTTTTGCGAGCGACGCGAGCGAGTTTATCAGTGTTAAAAAACACTGATAAGCCTCGCTTCGTTCGGCGTATCAGCGCCGCCATTGAGTTAAATAAAAACGCCGCGCACCGGGCGCGGCGTTGTGTGTAAAAGACTATTCCTCAGCAGCCGCAGCAGCCGTCGTCGTCGTCATCGTCATCGGACGGGTTGGGCGAATCGTCGTCGGGGCTTTCGTCGTCGTCGAGCACCGTATCGTCGTCGTCCACGTCGTCGTCGATATCGTCGTCGGGACCGAATTCACCGTCGTGAATGTCCTGCTCATCGGCGCAGCCCAGGTCGAGCATTTCGGCGTCGCTGACCGGCGAGAACAACGCGCGGTTGCCGCCGGCGATAACGATGTTGCCGTCCAGCAAATCGGCCTCGGTGTCGAAGCGCGCGGTCTGCAACAGGCTGACCGGGAACCAGGCGCTCAGGTCCGGATCGTAGCCGTACACGATGTCGAGCGCTTCGTCGCCCAACAGGCCGCCGATCACGTAGAACTTGTGGTTGCACGTGCAGTCGGCCGCCGCGTACATCTCCTCGGGCAGCGGGCTGATCGCGCTCCACACGTTCTGTTGCGGATCGTAAATCTCGGCCGAGCTGAGGTTCACCAGGTCCGCACCGCCCGCGACGATGATCTTGTCGTCGATCACGCCCGCCACCGGCCGCATGCGCGCCTCGTTCATCGACGCCAGTTTCTCCCAGGTCGCCGAAGCCGGATCGAAACGCCATAGATCGGACATCGCCTCTTCGCCGTCGAAACCGCCGATCACATAGAGTTGATCGTCGTAGACCACCGTGGCCGCCAGCGCCATGGGCAGCGGTGTGGTGAAACCGTCGAGCCATTGCTCGTCGGACAGATCGTAGATGCTGAGTTTGTCGGTCAATTCGCCGCTGGCGTCGACGCCGCCGGCGAACACCAGTTTGTCCCATAGGTACACGCCGTCGGTGACGTTGACCGCCGGATCGGCCGAATCGAGCTGTTCGCTGTCGCCGTCGAGGTTGAAGCGATACAGCGTGCCGACGATCCCCGGCGCCAGGTAATTGGAAAACACGTAGATCCACTCCGCGTCGCTGACCACCGCGGCTTTTTGCACCAGCGTCGGCAACGCGCCGGCCAGCACGGACCAATCCGCGCCGGCCGTGGTGGTCAACACGTGCTGGACCTGCAAGGTCGGATGCTGCAACCACGTCGCCGTGACCGTCACCTGATCCATCGACCATTGCAGCGCGTCGGACGGCACCCGGACTTCGACGTCCACCGTGCCGCTTTCGCCGCGCGCCAACTGGATCTGGCCCGGGTCGGCCGTGGCCGTCCAATCGTTGTCGGCCGTGCTGAAGATGACCGTCGCGTCTTCCCCGGTCACGTTGCGCACTTCCAGCGAGAAGTTGGCCGTGTCGCCCGGCGCGGCCGCCGCGGCGTCGTCGTTCACGTTGAGCGTGATGTACGGCGGATGCATGATGTGAACCGCCATTTCCGTCGCCAGCACCGCGCTGTTGCAGACGATCGACAGGCCGTCTTCGCCGTCCGGGCTCATGATGCCGATCGTCGCGTTGCCGCCGTTTTCCGTCGTCGGATTTTGATACTGAAAATAGATGTCGCTGTTTTGTTCGGACAGCACCACCTCGGCCGTCAGCACGTCGGTCGACGAACCCCAGGCCAGCACGTCCTGGTACTGGATGATCAAAAAGCGATTGGGCTCCGCGCCGATCAGCTTGAGGTAAATCGCGCCGGACGATTCGGGGTCCAGATCGTCCCAGTACATCGCGATGTAGCTCAGGTACGGCGATTCGGAGGGAATGCACGGAATGTTGTACGTTTCCGGCTGGTCGACGAAGGTCAGGCGTCCGTTGGCGCTGATAAAGATCTGGTTGTAGGTTTCACCGTAAAAATCGAAATCGAAGCCCAACGGGTAGGGACCTTTGATTTCGTCGTCTTCGAAGGTAATCAACGTGCCGTCGGAAACGTCGACCCAATTGTACGTGAATGCGTCGTTCCACGTGTAACCGAATGCGTCGGGTCCGCCGGAAGCTCCCCAAGCCCCCGTGGCCGCAAGCAGAAAGACCACGAGCACGTGGCCAAATACAAATTTACGCATCCTTTCCTCCAACCCCAAATCGGGCATGCCGACCAAACCGTAGAATAATAGCATTATTTAAGGGGAACCGCAAATTATTCGCGCGGTAAAATCAATGAAGTTCCGTCTTCCAGGTCCGTGGTCCGGTCGACACGATGATCTCCCGCCCGCGCAGGGCCGCCGCGCCCAGGCTCATCACCGGCGCGATCAGCGTCCGTTCGATGCCCATGCCGAAGGCGTGACCCTGCAAGGCGCGCGACGGATCCAGCAGATAGATGCGGTCGCGGCCCAGGCAACGGTGAATTTCGATCAGGTGCTCGCCGTCGGCGGCCAGCAGCCGCCCGGTGCCGTGCCGCCAATAACCCACCGCCCCGGCCAATAGGTCGCCGCGTTCCGCCGCCCGCGCAATATCCACCAGGTACGTGCGGCGCTGACGTCCGCGATCGAGCACGGCCAGCAGGCGCTGGTTGTGCACCGTGACGAAAGCCAGCGCGCCCAGCGCCAGGCGCATGCCCGGCGCGCGAAAGGACAATTCCGTACCGTCGCGCGTGGTGCAGATGACCTCCTGGCCGGCGACCTCCACCCGGTCGGGCCCCTCGGCGATGCGTTCGTCGGTCGTCAGCCAATCCGGTTGGATCAACCCGCGCTCCAGCGGCAGAATGCTTTGATGAAACAGCGAAACGACGGTCAACGTCACCACGCCGATGCCCAGGATGATCCAGTACCAGATCATGTCTTTTTCCTTTTCAGCCACACCTGCCGACGTTCCTTGCGTTCCATGCGCCGCATCAGACGCGTTTCGCGTCCGGCCACCTTGTCCGGTCCCGGCCACGCGCCGCTGGTTCCCGCGCCCAGGATGCCGGGCAGGTGGCGGCGCAGGTGAAACACGCCGACCGCGGCGATCACCGCCTGATACACGCTCATGATCAGCAAAAACGGATTGAGCAGATCGTAGCCGCTATGCACCGTCACCAGCAGAAAAACGAACATCCAGTATTTCGATTTGAAGACGACCTTGAAGGGCATCTCCATGATGTTGCGGGCGATGATCATGATGATCATGTACAGGTACGTTGCGATGTACAGACCGCCGGCCATCGGGTAGGCGAAGCCGAACTGCATCGCCGTGAGCATCACCACCACCATGCCGGTGATGTCGTTGAGAATATCCGACAACGCGCCCTTGTCCGACGCGTAGCGGCCCAGGCGCGCCACCGGTCCGTCCAGGCCGTCCAGCAGAATATGCAGCGTGAGCACGATCCAGCACCAGATGTATTGCTTGAGGCCGAACAGCGGGAAGAACACCAGCGGCACCAGCAGGAAGGAAAACAGCGTCAGCGAATCCGAACGCACGTTGCGCCGCACGAACAGCATCGCCAACGGCCGAATAAGTTTCGTGCGTCGATCGGCGATTCGCTGGACGTACTCCTCTTCGTCCGCGCCGAAATAGTGCAGTTTGTGCTGCGGTCTCGGATTTTCAAGCTCTGGTTGCTGCATCGAAAGCAGGTTGCCCGCTCCGCGCCCGACCGTCAAGAGCCCCGCCGGGGATAATCCCTGAACCTATTCATTGTGTGAGTCCTCGGCCGGCGCGGTAGAACCGCGCGTGAATGCACGTTTGTTTGCCGTGTGCCACACTTTTGGCGAAGCCAAAGGTGTGTTGGTTCGGACGAGCACAGCTTTCGCCTTCGGCGAAAACTACGGCACACGGAAAGACAGACATTCTTTTGTGCGTTGCACTTCCCGACCTTTTTCCAAACGGTGAAATTATCTTCCAAGAGGACGCCATTTTCCCGCTTGGCCGCAACGAGGCGAAGGCATACAATCGGCCGCAATGAATGTACTGGGCATCGAAAGCAGTTGCGATGATACATCGGCCGCGGTGGTCGTCGACGGACGCCTGGTGCGCTCGTGCGTGGTCAGCTCGCAGGATGCCTTCCACCGTCGCTTCGGCGGCGTGGTGCCCGAGGTGGCCAGCCGCGCGCACATGGAGGTGATCGACGCCGTGTGCGCCGACGCCCTCGAGCGCGCGAACATGACGGCCGCCGACATTGACGCGGTGGCGGTGACCGCCGGACCGGGGCTGGTCGGCTCGATTCTGGTCGGCCTGGGTTTCGCCAAGGGCTTCGCCTATGCGCGCCGCCTGCCGTTTCTGGGCATCAATCATCTGGAAGGCCACATCGCCGCCGCGTTCCTGGACGGCGACGAACCGCACTTCCCGTTGCTGGCGCTGGTCGTCTCCGGCGGGCACACGCACCTGTATGAAATCACCGGCTTCTTCAATTTGCGTCTGCTGGGCCAGACGGTCGACGACGCCGCCGGCGAAGCCTTCGACAAAGTCGCCAAGCTCATGGACCTGGGGTACCCCGGCGGGGTGGTTGTCGACAAGCTGGCCAAACAGGGAAATCCGCAGGCCTTCGACCTGCCGCGCCCGATGGCCCATAGCGGCGATCTGATGATGTCCTTCTCCGGATTGAAAACCGCCGTGCGCACGTTGGTCGAGCAGGCGGGCGGACCCGACAAACTGCCCAAGGCCGATCTGGCCGCGTCGTTCCAGGCGGCGGTGATCGACGCGCTGATCCGTAAGACGCGTTTGGCTCTGGAAGAAACCGCGCACCAGCGCCTGGTCGTGTGCGGCGGGGTGTCGGCCAACAGTGAACTGCGCCGCCGCGCGCAGGAATTGTGCGCCGAGATGAACGTCGCGCTGACCATGCCGGCGATGACCTACTGCACCGACAACGCCGCGATGATCGCCGGGGCGGGTTACTATCGCCTGGCCGCCGGCGAACGCTCCGACCTGTCGCTCAACAGCTACGCCACCCTCGCCAAGGCGCCCTGATGGACTGGTTGAAAAGACGCTGGCGGCAGTTCTACAACCAATTCATCAGCCTCAAGGGGCCGCCGGAAAAAGTGGCGCGCGCCTTTTCCCTTGGTTTGTGGATCGGCTGGTTCCCGATCATCGGCACCCACAGCATCATGACCGTCGCGGCGGGCGCAATCCTCCGCCTGAGTGTGCCGGCGATCTTCCTCGCCTCGTGGATCTGCAATCCGCTGACCATCGCCTTCCTGTTGGTGGCCGATTATGAAGTCGGGAAATTCCTGGTCGGCGGCGCGCACTTGAGCGGCGTCGATTTCGGCGAACTGACCTTCCGCGAGATGCTCTCTCTCGGGTGGGACGTGCTGTTTCCGATGATCGTCGGCGGTTTCATCCTGGGATCGATCAACGCGCTGATCGCCTATTACCCGATCAAACTTTGGGTCATCCGCGTTCGCCGTCGCGGCGCTCAACCCAAACCGATCGAGCCGCAACCATGACCGCGCAGCCGCCGGTGGAGGCGAAAAAGTCGCTCGGTCAGAATTGGCTGCTGGACCAAAACATCGCCCGCAAGCTGCTGGACGCCCTCGCGCCCGTCGCCGGCGAAACCGTGGTGGAGATCGGTCCGGGCGGCGGGGCGTTGACCGAACCGCTGTTGGCGCGCACCGACAACGTGATCGCCGTGGAGATCGACGGGCGGCTGTTGGATCATCTGCAGGAAAAATTCGGCGAACGCATCGAGTTGCTTCACGCCGATTTCCTCGACATCGACCTGACCGAACTGGCCGCGCGCTGCGGCGGCAAGCCGGCCGTGCTGGGCAACCTGCCGTATTACGCCTCCAGCCCGATCCTCTTTCATCTGCTGGCCCACCGGGCCGCCTTGTCGCGCGCCGTGCTGACCTTGCAGAAAGAGGTCGTCGAGCGCTGCATCGCGGGGCCGGGCACCAAGGATTACGGCAGCCTCTCCGTGCAGTTGGCCCTGGCCGCGAAGGTGAAGCGGTTGTTCACGATTTCGCCGAACGTTTTCCGCCCGCGCCCGGGCGTGGAGTCGGCCGCGATGTTGGTGGATTTCACCGCACCCCATCCGCGTCAGCCCCGCGATCCCGCGCTGCTGGAGAAGGTCGTGCGCGCCGCCTTCGGCCGTCGCCGCAAGACGCTGCGCAACGCCCTGTCCGCCGAACTGGGTGAAAATACGGCCGCTTATCTGCTCGACGCCCTGGCAACAAATCCCATGATCCGCGCCGAGCAACTGAGCGTCGAACAGTTCGTCGATCTCGCCGACGCCCTGGCCGCGCGCGGATAATAAGGCCTTATTTCGGCTCGATTTTTCTTGCGGAAAACGCCCTTGTATCCGATAAATCTCGGTGGTATGTTAAGCCGCCAATTTTCGGGAGGCGGCGGAGTGTTTTGCCTGCGCTCCGACGTTTTTCACAATGTGACAAAACGAAAAGGGAGCTTGTGGACAAACCGCGGCATATCGTGGTTGAGGGGCCGATCGGGGTAGGCAAAACCAGCCTCGTCAGCCTGTTGGCTGAACGGCTCAAGGCGCGGGCCATTTTCGAACGGCCCGAGGAAAACCCTTTTCTGGAAGGGTTCTACCGCGACAAAAAGCGGTTCGCCTTTCAGACGCAGCTCTTTTTTCTCGTGTCGCGCTACCGGCAACAGCGCGAGCTGATCCAGCAGGATCTTTTCGCGCGCAACACGGTGTGCGACTACATGTTCGCGAAAGACAAGATTTTCGCGCACCTGAATTTATCCGACGACGAACGTCGGTTGTACGGTCAGATCTATGAGATTCTGGAACGCGAGGTGGTCACGCCGGACCTGGTCATCTACCTGGTGGCCGATCCGCGGATTTTGATGGAGCGGATCCAACGTCGAAACTTCCGCTATGAGCGACCGCTAACCATCGACTACCTCGAGGAACTGACGGCTGCGTACAGCAAATTCTTTTTTGCGTACGACGCAAGCCCGCTGTTGGTGGTCAACACCAGCGACATCGATTTCGTCTACAACGCCGACGATTTCGAAGCCCTGGTGCAACAAGTGATCTCCCATCGGCGCGGTACGAAACAATTTATTCCGCTTGGATCCGGCTGAGCCGGACCGGGACGGGCAAAGCGATCGGACTCGCTGTACATCGTTGCGCGATGTGTTGGCCCCTTCCGGTATATCCACGCACCGGGATGGGGTTTTTCGTTAAGAAGACCCGCCCACGAGAGGATGCGGATGCTGGTTCTGGAAACCGCCGCGAAAATGCAGGCCTTCTCCAAGGCGCAACGGGCCGACGGCAAGACCATCGGTTTCGTGCCGACCATGGGCTACCTGCACGAGGGCCATCTCGCGCTGATGCGCAAGGCGCGCGAGCTGGCCGACGTGGTGGTGCTGAGCATCTTCGTCAATCCGACGCAGTTCGGCCAGAACGAGGACCTCGACAAATACCCGCGCGACTTCGACCGCGACAGCCAACTGGCCGACGAGGTCGGCGTCGACGTGATTTATTTTCCCCAGCCCGAGGAAATGTACCCCGCCGGCTACCAGACGAGCATTTCGCTGGCGAGCCTGCCCACCGTGTTGTGCGGCAAAAGCCGGCCGGTGCATTTCGGCGGCGTGGCCACGGTGTGCTGCAAGCTGTTCAACATCGTGCAGCCGCATTTCGCGGTCTTCGGCAAGAAGGACTACCAGCAGTTCCTGGTGGTCAGCCGCATGGTCAAGGATCTGAACATGGATCTGGAGATCATCGGTTCGCCGACCGTCCGCGAGGCCGACGGCCTGGCCATGAGCAGCCGCAACGTCTATCTCACGCCCGAGCAGCGGGCGCAGGCGCCGGCGCTCATCGAAGCCCTGGGCCACGCTGAGAAGATGGTTGCCGCGGGCCATCGCGATCGCGACGAAGTCCTCGCCGAGGTGCGGCGCATCATCGAAAGCCGCCCCGACGCGCGGATCGACTATGTGGAACTGCGTACGTTACCCGATCTTGCCGACGCCGACGCCAAACCGGCGGGCCCGCACCTGCTGGCTCTCGCGGTGTTCTTCGGCAAGACCCGGTTGATCGACAATACGGTCCTTGAGTTCGGACTTGCAGGTTAAGAGAAGGGGGGACGCACGATGCAGCGCAAAATGCTCAAATCCAAAATTCATCGCGCGACGGTGACCCAGGCGGATTTACACTACGAAGGTTCGGTGACCATCGACGACAACCTGATGCGCGCCGCCGACATTCTGCCCAACGAGTTCGTTTCGATCTGGAACATCACCAACGGGCAGCGGTTCGACACCTACGCTCTGCGCGGTGAACCGAACAGCGGCGTCATCTGCGTTAACGGCGCGGCCGCGCGGATGGTTTCGCCCGGCGACATGGTGATCATCGCCAGTTGGGTCCGGCTGGATGAAGCCGAAGCGCAGAATTGGGAACCGCACCTGGTCTTCGTCGACGAACGCAACCGCATCAAAGCCGACACTCACATCGCGAGAATGAGCGCCATATGAACAAACGAGAAGAGTTGATCGCCCTGTTGCACGAGAAGTCCTTCCGCACCGGCGAGTTCACGCTCACCAGCGGCAAGAAAAGCAATTACTACATCGACGTGCGCGCCACCTCGACCGACCCCCGTGGCGCGGCGTTGATCGGCGACCTGCTGCTGGAACGCATCGCGTCCCTCGGCGGCGTGGACGCCGTGGCCGGCATGGTTTTAGGCGCGGTGCCGGTCGTCATGGGCGCGGTCGCCCGCAGCGTCGACGCGGGCGCGCCCGTTTCCGCGCTGCTGGTGCGCAAGGAAGCCAAGGGCCACGGTCGCGGCAAGCGTCTCGAAGGAACGATCACGCCCGGCATGCGCGTGCTGATCGTCGACGACGTCGCCACCACCGCCGGCTCGACGCTCAAGACGATCGAGGCCGTGCTCGATGAAGTGCCCGCCGCGAAAATCGTCGGCGTCGTCGCCGTGGTCGATCGCAACGAGGGAGGCCGCGAGGCCGTCGCCGACGCCGGCTACGAGCTGACCGCCTTGGTCACCGTCGACGAACTCTTCGCCCTCGGCGAGCGTCCGGTCGAATAGTCCTCCAGAATAACGATCCGAAGGATGCCACGGTCTTGCCCGTAGGGCATGGCCGGGCAGAATGTCGTCCTGACCTTTTTTCCATCGGGCCATAAACAATGAGGCGACCGCCGCAATGGCGATCGCCCCGTTGTCGTCATAGTTTTCTCGGTTGCTTACATTTTATGCAGAATGGTCGAGTATTTGGGGAGAGCCCAAATCGCATCTTCCACTTCGAGTTCGATCGCGTTGCACACCAGGCGCAATTCTTCGAGCGCCGCGCAGCCCGCGTCGCCGAGGTAATCGGCGCAGCCGGCCAGATCGTCGTGGGCCATCGCGTCGGCTTTGGCGAACACTTCGTCGACCGTGTTCAGGCCGCTTTCGAAACGCTCGAACAGATTCTCGAGTTTGTCGATGTTCTTCTCCAGCAGCTTCCGGCCTTTGCCGCCGGCCGAAAGCACCGCGGCCGACGAAGCCATGCCCTGTAGATGCTTGATCAACGCCGGGCGCACCTGCGTCCGCGCGATTTCCGCCAGCACGTTGAGCTCGAGCATCTTGATCTTGACGTACTGTTCGCGGCGGATTTCCACCCGCGCGTGAATCTCATGACCGGTCAGCGTTTCGTACTTCTCGAACAGCGCGATCACCTCGGGCTGCAGGTACGTGTACAACGCCTCGGGCGTGTTGCGCGCGGCGGGCAGGCTGCGTTTTTTCGCCTCGGAGTGCCAGTCGTCCGAGTAATTGTTGCCGTCGAAGCGGATGCGTTCCACCTCGTTGAGTGTGTCGCGGATGGCGGCCAGCGCGGCGTCCTTCACGTCGTCCAATTTTTCCTGATAGGCCGTGATGCGGTCGATCATCGTTTCCAGCCCGGCCGCGACCATCAGGTTCAGCGCCGTGGTCGATTCGGAGATGTTCTGCGACGAACCGACCGCGCGGAACTCGAACTTGTTGCCGGTAAAGGCCACCGGCGAGGTGCGGTTGCGGTCGGTGGTGTCCAGCGTGACGCCGGGCAGGTGACGGACCTTCAGGTCCAGGCTCGCCTCGTGCAGAT
>Ga0116164_10001622_pt1 | contig 16809 bp, 13 predicted proteins | sample AD_UKC109_MetaG_FD_89888 | JGI IMG/M metagenome (GOLD analysis project Ga0116164, IMG submission 89888) | Active sludge microbial communities of municipal wastewater-treating anaerobic digesters from Hong Kong - AD_UKC109_MetaG | ecosystem: Engineered > Bioreactor > Anaerobic > Digestate... | reverse complement strand
TTGTTTCTTCGACCCAAAAAGCGGTTTTGAGATCAACTGCTGTATATGGAGATAGATACTCAATGTTAAATAAATATATAGAGAATCCTCTTTTTGAGAAGGCGAAAGATATACATGGGGATTTTAGCACATACCTCTTTGTTCAATCTGAGGAGGGAATATTACGATATATTTGGAGTGCGGTGGAACAGAGACAAGTTCCTTCTGAATTAGGTATAACGGGACTTTCTGGTGGTCTAGGAAAAATTACAAAGGGTTACACATATGCTGACAGTATGGATAGTGGACTATATATGTTTGACTCAGAAGGAAGAAGATTCTTAAGGTTTGAAAAGCCACAAGAAAGTGTGGCCGACTTACGACATCCAAATCAGCTGTTACTACTTAAACAGTATGAATACAGAGGTGGTAATGAAGAAGAGTTCAAGAATGTAAAAGATTTTGTTGTTGATTACAAAGAAGAAAATATATACGTCTTAGATGGTAATACAGTTTGGAAAATTGCTTTGTAGTATAATAGCGCATGAAAATTTCTAACAAAAAGGCTACTTTCAATTATGAGATTATTGAATCTTTTGAGGCTGGTATAATTTTAACTGGATCTGAAGTAAAGAGTATAAAGGAGGGGAGGGCGAATCTTACAGATTCTTTTGTAAGGATAATAAATGGAGATTTGTATCTTGTAAATGCAGAAGTACCTCAATACAAATATAGTACAGATAAATTTTATGATGCAAGAAGATCAAGAAAGCTTCTTGTAAAAAGGCATGAACTTGTACAAATAGCTAGCAAACTAAAATCTAAAAACCTTCTTTTGATACCTTTATCAATCTATACAAAAGGGAAATTAGTTAAGGTAGAAGTGGCATATGCTCGAGGAAGAAAAAGGTATGAAAAAAAACAAAGAGAGAAGGAAAGAGATTTAGATAGAGAATTACTTTACGAAAACCGTAAATTTGTTGTATAATACATACTATGAGTGAAATAATTAGTACAGGAATTGAAAGACATTACGGAGTTGAGAATCCTGCTGAAAGGCTTCCTTCGGATGGTGTTGCACCTATAGAAGAAGAAGTAAAATCTCTTCCACAAACTCCCGACGCAAAAGAATTATCACCTCAGTCGGCATTGATTAAGACTCCAGAAACTACTCCACAAATTGACAATATCTGGGACGGGCGTGGTTATACTCCGAGTCAAATAGATGGGAGTGTAAGTGATGGGATAAGTAGTGGTGATAGAGCTAGAGATATCGTCGCGCAAAAAATTGCACAGGTTCCGGTAACTAACTAATCCCTATTCGTTTTTTCCAACTTAGTATTTTTTGATATACAATCCTCTCTGTGATATTCTTAATGGATAATATATACTGTCCTTTAGATGTATTCAGAAGATATTTATGCACAAGTTTTTGGACCTACTCTAGGAGATTCCCAGAGAGAAACGTCTACTAGGTATGAAGATAATTCCTATGATACCTTCGATGTGGATATCCCTTGGGGATGGGTTTCTTTTTTCATTATCTTCATAGCTCTTGCAGTCTTTGGCTTTTTGTATATTAAAAAGAATCTTAAAAGAAAAGACAGAAACGAGAAAGCTAGTGATGGAGTCCTTATGGAAATTAGGGTACCCAAAGACAATGAAGTAGAGATAGGGTCTGCTGAGAAAATGTTTGCCAATCTGTATGGTATCAGAGGAAAGGCAGAAGGAATAGCCGAGAAATTTAGTGTAAGTAATTGTGTTACATTCGAAATGGTTGGGTTGCCAGGAGAGATACATTTCTTTGTTCATTGTCCAAGAAAATATGCAGATATGGTAGAGAAACAAATACTGGGTTCCTATCAAGATGCTGATGTTTCCGTTGTTGATGAATACAATATCTTTGCTCCAAACACAGAGATTGCATACGCGAGACTTGTATTAGATGAGGATTCGTATACTCCGATAAGAACTGCTGAAAGTTTTACGGGAGATCCAATGGCAAATGTTCTAAGTACATTGAGTAAAATGTCTGAGAAAGAAGGTGCAATTGTTCAGTTAGCCGTCGCTCCAACCGATAACCGATGGCAGAAGAATGGTAGTGAGTTTGTTCAGAATATTGAGAAGAACAATTCTGATCCTGACAAAAAGAAGATTAATGTACCACAAGAAAAGATTCAAGCAATAAATAAGAAGATCTCTAAACCGGGATTAATATCAGAAATTAGAGTTGTAACTAGTGCTCCTACAAAGGAAATCGCAAAGATGCATCTAGATAATATTCTCTCGGCATTTGATCAGTACTCCAATCCAGGGATAAACAAATTAAAGAAGAAAAAGATAAAGGATAGTGAAGAGATGTCCTTTCTTTATGATGTTATCTATAGGAGGACACCTGAAAGTGAAAAAAGTATCTTAAATATTGAGGAATTGGCAGGGTTATATCATTTTCCTAATAAGGATATTACTACTCCAAATATTGTTTGGCTTCTTTCTAAAGAGCTTCCTGCTGGGAATGAAATTAGTTCTGATATTAATTCAAAAGATGCTATTTGGTTAGGAAATAACTACTTTAGAGGAAAAAGGAAGATGATTTGTTTTCAAAGAGATGACAGGAGGAGACATGCATATATTCTGGGACAAACCGGTACAGGTAAATCTTGGTTAATGGTTAGAATGATGATTCAAGATATCTATAATGGTGATGGATGCTGTTTTATCGATCCTCACGGATCTGCAGCCGAAATGCTTCTAGAGAGGATTCCTCCTGAGAGAGCAGAGGATGTCATATATTTTAATGCTGCGGATTTTGAAAGACCTTTTGGATTAAATATTATGGAGTTCTACAATGAACAACATAAACATCAGATTGTAAATAGTTTCTTAGCCTTGTTAATTAGGTTGTTTGACCCGAACAATCAAGGTTATGCAGGACCAGCTTTCCAACAAGCTGTTAGAAACTCGATGCTTACTGCAATGTCTAAACCTGGTTCTACATTAATTGAGGTGGTGAGAATTCTTCAAGATGAGGAGTGGGTAATGAATTACTGGTTACCATTAATTAAAGATGAAATGGTTCTTGGGTATTGGACTGACCAGGTAGCTAAAACAGACAAGAAAACAAAAGCAGAGTCATTGACTTACTTCATTTCTAAGTTTGATAAATTTACGACTAACTTGGCAATTAGAAATATTATTGGTCAATCAGAGTCATCTTTTGATTTTAGGAAAGTGATGGATGAAGGAAAGATTCTTATCGTTAACCTCTCGAAAGGTTTGATAGGTGATGAGAATATGTCTTTTCTTGGCTTGTTAATAGTTCAAAAATTGTTAGCTGCTGCTTTGAGTAGGGAAGATATTCCAGAGGAGGAGAGGAGGGATTTCTTCTTCTATGCAGACGAATTCCAAAACTTTGCTACAGAGGAGTTTAACTCAATTCTGTCGGAGGCAAGAAAGTACAGACTTAATTTAACTCTTGCTCATCAGTATATTGGGCAACTTCCTGAGGATATTAAGAATGCTGTTTTTGGAAATGTTGGTTCCCTCTTTATTACTAGGTGTAGCCCTGAGGATGCAAAGTTCCTTGAGACACCATTTGAAGGCTATGTGACAGCCACTGATATAGTTAATCAATCGATGGGACACTGGTATACAAAACTATTGAATAATGGCTCATATCCCGCTCCATTCTCTTTGATTAGTACATATGGCCCAAAGTTCCCCGATTCAGGTTTTGATTTACCTGTTAACAAGGAAGTATCAGGTATTATTAAAGAGATGTCACGAAGAAAATATGGTAGAGATGTTAATGTTGTTGCAAATGACATTCGTATAAGGGCACAGTTGGATAGGAAGAAAGAGCAAGTTCAAAATCCAGCTCCTGGGTTTCCTCCAATTTTTTAGGTCTTCTAAAAAGAGTAAAGTTTTGATAGAATGTTGGATTAATGGGAATATAGCTCAGGTGGTTAGAGCGCGGTTCTTATAAAGCCGTGGTCGGTGGTTCGAGTCCACCTATTCCCACCACATATAATGATTTCAAAGGTGGAATACAAAGTATCCCAATACAAGAGAGAGATTGATAAAAGACTTAAATATGGGGGATTTTTCTTGTTGCAAAGATCTTCTAAAGTTCCTTAAGGGCTTTTTCTTCTTTCCCAACACTCTTGAGAATATTTAAATACTTCTCTGTCGTTGAAAGTCTCTTGTGTCCTACCAATTTTGATACAGTGGGTAAACTTACACCATTTGCTAAGTGGTGGGCTATAAAGGTGTTTCTCAGATCATTAACTTTTGCATTCTTTATTCCAGCTTTTTCAAAAGATTTATCTATAGCTGTCCTAATATTCCTAACTAAAAGTGGTCTTCCATTCTTAGTAACAAACACAGTATCATCCTCTGTTTCTGGTCTTACCAAAAGGTAATCATCTAATGCTTTCTTTGCTGATTTGTTTAAAGGCACCTTCCTCGAAGGATGACTTCCTGCTGCTTTAATGTAAAGAAAGTCAATCTTTCCATCCTTAGATTTTCTGATATCATCTAATGTTAATGCTGCTAACTCACCAATCCTTATCCCCGTCTGAAGTAAGATTTCAACAATGGAATAGAGCCTAATATCAACCCTACTTACATCTCTCAAAGCTCTGTATTCCATCTCTGAAAGTACTCTTGGAGGTTTGAGCTCAAATCTTGGGTGTGCTAATTTCTCTGAAACGTTGTCTTGGATATAGCCATGATCGAGTAAGTATCTGAAGAAGGTTCTGGTGCTATTAATTTTTCTAGATACACTTTTAGGTGTGTAGTTATTATCCTGTAAGTTTTGCCTATATCCCTCAAGGTCTTCGATTGTAACCTTGTCCAATGAATTAATTCCAATCTTGGAAAAATAGTTTAGCAGTTGCTCTATGTCTTTTGCATATGCGATAACTGTAGATTCTGAGCGGTTTTTTGCCTCTAAATCTTTTACAAAGAGGTCTGCTTTTTCCTTAAAATTAACATTATTGATTTCGCTCACGATTACTTTTTGCTCAATTTAAGAGGCATTTGTTTAATATAGAGTAATTATATCACCCCTTCCTATGGAGAGCAATAGTATTTATATATGGGTCGATTATATTCCAAAATGCTCTGGTCTCTTTTCCCTTTTTGAGATATATTTGACTAATGGATAGGGTAATTTACAAACCGAAAAAAGATTTCATTTCTAACGAAGGAGAATCTACCAAGAACCCAATAAATTCTGTTATGGGGAATTCCTTAGTAAAGGTTATATTAATAGGTATTTCCCTATTCCTTTTTTACAGTATTTACAATTCGGTAGTAATTACATATCAAAAGATAGAGATTGCAAAGCATGCAAGAGAGGAAGTTGATAAGCTTAGATTGGAGAATTTGAAATTAGCTCTTTCTCTTGAATCTATGAGTTCACAAGAGTACATAGAAGTCCAAGCGAGGGATAGGTTAAATTTCTCTGGTAGCAATGAATATATATTTGTAATACCTGATAGTACTCTTAAATCAGTCCAGGAACAGATAGAGGTGTTTTTTTCTGAACCAAGTGTAAGTACGGATACTCCAGTACACGAAGTATGGTTTGATTTCTTAAAAAACGGTATTTGAATACATTAAGGAAAAAGGATATAATGACAAAATATCGTATACGCGGGGTAGAGCAGTGGAAGCTCGTTAGGCCCATAACCTAAAGGTCGTCGGTTCGAGTCCGACCCCCGCAACCATTTCTTCCAATCTATTTATATTAGACAACCGATTTCTTTGCAGATTTCTTCTTTAGGTAGAAAATACATTGTCTATTGTAAAATCATATTTATCGAGCTACCATTGACTGGTAAAGGATATATAAGTTTATTATCAACATAATGAAAATATCAGTTATATATGATTCTAAGTTCGGGAATACCCAGAAGGTAGCAGAAACGATAAAAGAAGTTGTTGAAAAAAAATATGAGGTAAAAGTAATCCATGTTACTGATGCAAAGATTAAAGATATTGAGAGTGCAGATATGGTGATAATTGGCTCTCCAACTCATAGGGGAAATGTTTCAGAGGCAACTAAGGTTTTACTTAATATGATTCCTAAAGATTCATTAAAGGGTAAACCTTTTGCTGTGTTCGATACTAGTGTTGCTTCGTATGGGCAGAATATTTTTATGAAAGGTTTTATCAAATTTTTCGGGTATGCAGCACCTAAAATGGCTAATATCTTAAAGAAAAGAGGAGCAAAAATAGACTCAGTTCAATCTTTTTTTGTAATGGGAATGAAAGGTCCTTTGAAAGAGGATGAAATTGAGCGAGTTAAAAATTGGGCTTCAAGTATAATTAAGTAATATGATAACAGTTACTGGATATATTAACCCCGATATTGACTGTATTGCCTGTTCAGTAGGTTACGCAGAATTTCTAAAACAAGGTGGGAAAGAAGCAGGGGCTGTTTTTTCTGGTGATATAGGTAAAGAATCTGAATTTGTAAAAAAATATTTAGGATTTTTAAATATTCTTCATGTAGATGGAGGTCTAGAGAACGATCAGATTGTATTAGTTGATACTTCAGATATTAGGGCAGTAGACCAAAGCATTAGAAAAGAGAATGTTATTGAGGTAATAGATCATCGTAGGCTAGCATATCTTCATGATTTTCCAAATGCTAAGATGCAAATAGATTTAGTGGGCTCTTGTGCCACATTAATAACAGAAAGATTCTATGATAATGGTATTATCCCCTCTAAAGAATCTGCCATTCTACTTTTCTCAGCAATAGTATCTAATACTGTAAATTTTATGAGTAGGGTAACAACACAGAGAGATAAGGATATGGCACTTTGGTTAAAGAAATACCTAGATATACCACAAAACTATATTTCAGATATGTTTGAGTATAAGTCAGATATCAACAAAAAAAATATTGAGGAGGTTCTAACAGAGGAATTTAAACAGTATGCGATAAATGGAAAGAAAATTGGTGTTGTTCAGTTGGAGATAACCGATGCAGTCCACAGAGTTTTGATGCTGGAGAGTGATATTAGGAAAATACTGAAAAAAATAAAGGATGAGAAGCATTTAGATTATTTACTTCTATCCTGTGTAGATATCATAGATGGGTTTAATTATTTCTTAACAAATGATTATGAATCTTCAAATTTCTTTGAAAAGGCACTAGGTATTAATGGTGTTTATAATGGTGTAAAGACAGATGGTATTCTTATGAGAAAGGAGATATACCCAAAACTGGTTAAATATCTGGAGGAGAGAAAGTATTGATTAACAACGTTTCTAGTGTTAGAATAGCCCTTGTTTAATTGTTAACCATCACCATATGCCAGTTACTGCACAACCTGTTAAAGGAATGTATCTTCTAGAAGAGGGTAGAGTTTTTATCTTGCAAGATAGGAAATTGAAAACTCAAGGAAGGCAAGGTGGTTTGATTATACTTAAGATGAAAGCTTTGGATACTGGGCAGATTGTAAGTAAGACTATTAAGGCTGGGGCAAAAGTTGAATATATCGAGCCAGAAACGAAGGAAGTACAGTTCCTTTACTCCGGAGATGAAGGTTCTTTCTTTATGGATTCCGAGACCTATGAGACTATCATGATTCCTAAAGATGTTATCGGAAATTATGTGCAATTCCTTAAAGAGGGGGAATCAGTATTGGTTATGGTTTTTGATGGGAAGATTCTTTCAGTTAAAGAGCAACCTTCTGTATCTCTTAAAGTAGTTGAAGCGAGTGAAGCAGTTAGGGGAAATACTTCTAACTCTGCAACTAAAGAGGTTGTTTTAGAAACTGGTTATAAGGTGCATGTTCCATTATTCATAAAAGTAGGGGATGTGTTGAAGATAAATACTGAAACAGGAGCTTATTCTGGGAAGGCTTAATATACGGAAATAATTTCATGTACGAAATACTAGAACAAGAACAAAGTGTATCGGTCAAAGAAAGAGAAGCTAAAGAGTTCTGGTTCTATAACGATCCTCTATACCAACTTTGCATCAATCTCTCTTACCTTAATACATCTAATAATGAAGCATTTGGTTCAATTCTAACTCAGAAAATTAATGGTGTTGAAACAATAGCAGGTGTAGGTTGGAATATGTTTGTAGGTGGAGAGACAAATATGAAAAGGCAGGGATACAGTAATCATGCAGAGTTTCAGTCTATGATTCTTGCAGAAGTTCTTGGTTACGATGTTTCAAACTCAGATGTTCCTACCAATATATATTCTGCAGGGAGGCTAATTAAATCAGATCTTCTTTTTCTTCACCCAGAAGGTCAGAGATTTAGTTGTACAAAATGTACAAGTGCGATAGAGAAGGTGAATCCAAATATTCATATTGTTACTCCCTCAGCAGTATATGGTTGGATGGATACTCCTCTTTCAGAGGCACATGCGAGTTCTTTGATTTTTAAACAAAACAGAGTAAAAAGAGATAATAGTTTAGATATTGCGGTAAGTATTTCTGGTTTAAATCCTCAAAAAACACAAGATAGAATGGATAACATTGTTTTTAGAGTAGAGCAAAGTGGTATTTTAATAGATGAAATCGTTAAAGAAGTCATTTTGGGAGATTATGAGAATATTTTAAATCTTCCAATTCAAGAAAGGAGAGCTCTTGTTGAAAACATCTTTGGATCTTTAATGTAGTTTCCCTTTTCTTGTGAGCATAGAAAACTAGTTATCATACCTTTAATAATTGGTAAGGCAATAATATCTTTGGTATAATCAATACGATTGGTGGGATAGCTCAGTCGGTTAGAGCATGGGATTCATAAACCCAAGGTCGGTGGTTCGATTCCACTTCCCACCATACATAACAAGTATATTCGTGTGTTATCTAATTTTGACTATTTATATAATGGAAAATAAAAGAAAAAAACAGGTTAATGAGAAAAAAGACAATGTATTTGTCGTAGATATTAGGAAATTACCTAAGGGAAAAGCATTTAAAATTCCTAGCTTTGGTGTTCTTCTCCTAATTACTTTGCTTCTCACATCAATTGTGTATTTGTACAATATATTCTCCTACAAAGGGGAGGAGGTTTCAGTAAGTAAAATTGTCTCGGAGATCTCAGAGAAAAATTACGAGAAGATAATACTTAGGGATGATATGGTTGTAATCGAGCAGAAAGATGAATTAGATGGTAAGCCCATTGTAACTAAGAAATATGCAATGATTCCTGTTAAAATGGACTTTTACCAAACACTCTCTGATTCGGGCATTGATATTAAGGAGTTAGGAGATGATTTCTACGAGCCAAAGGTTGGTATTACCTTCGGAGACATTATCACTCTTTTCTTCTTTGGTTCTGTTCTTGTTTTTGGATATATGATGATGAAGAATATGCAAGCTTCAGGAGGTAAGATAATGGATTTTGGGGAGAGTCAGGCAAGATTACTTTTTGGGAAGAAGACGGGGATTTCCTTTGATGATGTTGCTGGTGTAGATGATTCAAAACAGGAACTTACTGAAATAGTGGATTTTCTTAAAAATCCTAAGAAATACAGAGATTTAGGTGCTAGAATTCCAAGAGGAGTACTTCTTGCGGGTGCCCCAGGAACGGGAAAAACACTTTTAGCAAAAGCCGTTGCAGGGGAAGCAGGAGTTCCTTTCTTTCATACCTCTGGTTCTGAATTTGAAGAGATGCTTGTTGGTGCCGGAGCATCGAGAGTAAGGGATCTTTTTAAGAAAGCAAGAAAGGCAGCTCCGTGTATCATCTTTATCGATGAAATTGATGCTGTGGCAAAAAAGAGGGGTACTGTACTTCATTCTGGAGCAGGTGAGCAAACATTAAACCAGATTTTGGTTGAGATGGATGGATTAGAAGATAGGGAGAATGTAATAGTTCTAGCAGCCACAAACAGGCCTGATGTACTTGATCCAGCAATTTTGCGACCTGGAAGGTTTGACAGGGTAGTTGTTGTCCATATGCCTGATGCTCAGGGTAGAAAAGAAATTCTTGAGGTTCATGCAAAGAACAAAAAATTTGCAAAGGATGTAGATTTAGGCACTTTAGCGAAGAAAACAATTGGATATTCCGGAGCTGATTTGGAAAATATTTTGAATGAAGCAGCAATAATGGCAGCACAGGATGGAGACAAAGAGATAGGGCAGGATGACCTAGCGGAGGCATTTCTTAAGGTAAAACTTGGTAGAAAGAAAAGCCCTGAAAAGGAAGAGGAGGATCTAAAGAAAACTGCGTATCATGAGGCTGGCCATGCAATTGTAGCTAAATTTACTCCAGGCTCAGATCCAGTTGAGCAGGTTTCAATCATACCTCGAGGAATGTCAGGAGGTGTTACTGTATACTTACCAGAGAAGGAGAGAAAGACTCTTTATAGGAATCAAATGTTGGCGTGGCTAAGAAGTGGTGTTGCAGGGAGAGCTGCAGAAGATTTGTTTTTGGATGATATCTCATCAGGGGCATCTGCGGATATTGAACAGGCAACAGAGTTGGCAAAGGAGATGATAATGAAATATGGGATGAGTGAAAAACTTGGGATGGTGAAGTATGGAGATTTAGATGAGACTACTCATCTTGGGTATTCATATGGAGGTGGAAGAGATTTTAGTGAACAGACGGCAAAAATGATTGATGCAGAAGTTAAACGCTTAATCAGTGAAGCGTATGAAGATGCTAAGAAGGTTCTCACAGAACATAAAAAGGATGTAGAGAAATTAGTAGCTGTACTGATTGAGAAGGAAGTTGTTACAAGAGAAGAATTTGATGCTCTCTTTGAGTAGTTAGTGTAGAATACAGTATGAACTTAGTTAAAACATCGAAGGACAGATTTCTTGCCATAGATGCAAATGCTATCGTACATAGGGCTTTTCATGCATACCCTTCAAGTCTTCAAACAGAAAAAGGAACCCAAGTGAATGCCGCTTATGGCTTTACCGTAATGCTTCTTGAGGCTCTAGATTTGTTCGATCCAAAGTATGTCCTTTGTTCTTTTGATACTGCGAAACCAACATTCAGGCATGTTGAATTTCAAGAATACAAAGGGACAAGGAAGCCAACAGACCAATCATTGATTGATCAATTTCCAATTGTTGAGGAAATTTTAACAGCATTTAACATTCCAATTTTGAAAAAGGAAGGATTTGAAGCGGATGATGTTTTAGGCACAATATCTAAGTATGTTAGAGAGGGGAAGTGGAGCAATGAGGATATTGAGCTTTACATCCTGAGTGGTGATAAGGATCTTTTACAGTTGGTATCTGACAATGTCAAAGTATGTCTCCCTCAAGGAAATTTCAGGAATCTAATAGCCTACGATAGAATTGAAACCAAGAGGAAATTTAAAATGTATCCTGAACAAATTGTTGATTACAAAGCTATGGCTGGAGATGCTTCAGACAATATCCCTGGGGTTAAAGGTGTGGGAAGTAAAACGGCTTTAGAACTACTAAACAGGTATGGAAGTTTAAATGAAATTTACAAGAATCTCTCAGATGTAAAGTCAAGATATGCCCTTCTTTTGAGGGAAGGAGTAGAGCAGGCAGAGATGAGTAGGAGACTTGCAACAATCGAACAGGATGTTGATATTCAAATCAAATTAGAGAATTGCTTGATGAGAGACTTTAACAAATCTGATGTGTTAGAAGTATTTCATAAATATTCCTTTAGGTCTCTCATTCCAAAAATTGATAAATTAAAGAAGGATGAACAGAAACAGATAACTACCCAATTAGACATTTTTTCATCTAATCAGTCCGAAGTAGAATGGACAAATGAAGAAAAAGCTATGAATATTTGTAAAAATGCTGATAAAATTGTTCTAGCATATATTGATGAAAAAGAGTCCAGTTTAGGGAAAGGTTTCTTTTTTCTACGCAAATATGTTAACCCATCCGCCTTTGAAGACTATCTCCTGGAAAAAATTGAACCGATAATCATATCTAACTGTGAGAAGGTAATCTACAATCTTGAGGGAATACTCTCCGATGTTGGGGAACCAAAGGGTTCGCTTTTTGACTTGGGCTTTTTTGCTCACTTAATTAATTCTGAGAGAAGAGGATACCTACTTAAAGATTTAGCTTTTGATTACTCTTCATATATGTTTGGAGATAAGATACACCCATCAGAGATTAAGAAGGTATTAGATGCAATTGATGAAATTCAGCAAACCCAGATAAAGAAAGCAAACAGTATTGAATTGTATGAATATACGGGGAAAAGTATGAGGAATATCCTAGGAATCGATAAGGATTACTTCCTTGGGAGTATGGAAAAGATAGAGGTACCTATTTCTAAGGTCCTCTCCAAGATGGAAAAAAGAGGGATTATGGTTGATGTCCCTTGGTTAGAAAGTTTGAATGTAGAGCTTTCAGAGTCTTTAGAGATGGTAAAAAAGGAGATATATGACTCTGTGGGTCACGAATTCAACATTAATTCTCCAAAACAACTTTCAGATGTGCTTTTTAATGAGTTAAAACTTCCAGACAGGAAAAAGGGTTCCACAAGGGAGACAGTATTAGATTTACTTAGTGGGACTCATCCAGTGGTAGAAAACATTCTTGAATATAGAGAGTTAAGTAAAATTCACACTACGTATGTACTCCCATTGCTTGAATTGGGAAGAAATAGCGAAGATAGTACAATCCATACGGATTTCAAACAAACTGGGACATCTTCTGGGAGACTTTCATCAGTTAATCCAAATATGCAAAACATCCCTGTTCAGGGGAGGTGGGCAGAGAAGATTAGGAAGTCTTTTGTAGCAAAAAAAGGATTTAAGTTGTTAGGTATGGACTATTCTCAGATTGAGTTAAGAGTACTCGCAGATATGTCTGAGGATAAACTTTTGATAGAGGATTTCCAAAATAATGTTGATATACACAAAGCAACAGCAAGTAGAATATTAAAAAAAGAGATTGAGGATATCACTAAGAAAGAAAGAAGTTTAGGCAAAACTGTAAATTTTGGAATTCTTTTTGGGCAGACAGCATTTGGGTTGGCTAATATGCTTAAAATTGATAATGATGTTGCTTCTGGCTATATTCAAAGCTATTTTCAGCACTATACAGGTGTTGAGGAATATATGAGGTCCTTGGAGAAAGAGGCTTACAAGAGAGGATATGTGCAAACAATGTTTGGTACTACAAGATGGATTAAGGGAATTAAGTCTAGAAATATAAGATTGATGAGAGCAGCTCAAAGAGAGGCTATTAATATGCCAATTCAAGGAGGAGAGGCAGATATTATGAAGTATGCAATGATTCAACTTGATGGAATGATTGAGAAAGAGTTTAAGAATGAAGCATTTATACTACTTCAGATCCATGATGAGCTTATCTTTGAGGTTAAAGAAGAGAGAGTGAAAGAATTTGAAAAAAAAGCTAGAGAGATTATGAAGAGTGCAGTAACTTTAAATGTGCATCTTGATGTTAGTTCAGCAATTGGGGACAATATGTCGGAGTTGAAAGGTTAGTCTTCACAAACGACCCATAGTATGGTATAATGTAAGTAGATATCTAACATCTTTGGATGTAGATTGTCTTTAGTTCTTTTAAAACTTAATACTTGTTCTGTACTAAACTAAGGAGGTACTAATGAGAAAGGTTTTTAAGTTTTTAGAAATAGCAATTTTATTGCTATGGATTCCACCTCTGTTGATTATGACGGGGTGGGGGATTGTTGGGTTTTTCCAAGCGAGGGGGTATGCCAGTTATATTTTTACACCACCTGGGGTTGAATTGATGCTAGTACCAGGCGGATGGGAATTGCCCATTCAGGATTTCCGATTTGATACTCCGGGATATCCTTGGGGGCAAATAAATCAAGAAATCGTCGAAGAAGAGGAATTTATACAGCCAATAAGATTGAATGTTAAGAGCTGGACAGATTCTTTTAGTTTCGGTCAGGGGTTCCGCTTTGGAAATTATTTAGCAGCTCCTGTCGTAAGGAATGGATCCTTCCTCGTTCTTTCATTTACCGCCCTATCCAATATAGTAATACTGGGGTGGATTTTCTATATAGCTCTTTATATTACATATAGAGAGGAGATTACTCTTGGATGGAGAAAATTTAAATCTCTATTCTTGAGAAAAGGTAAACAGGAACAAGAACAAGTATAAGTTGATATAAATGCATGAGGTAAGTTAGACCTAAGATTGGTATATACCAATATATTCTTAGAAACTAACTTTAAAAATCCCCATGCATTTTCCATATATATGTAACATTTGGTTTGTTTTAATCTTGCAATAGTTCCCCTTTTTTAGATATAATCCGGAGGAGCAATTAGGAAACCCGTTCTTAAAAACCTAGAAAAAGGAGAGAGCTTGGCATCGGTGACGAAAGACCCCAATAAGTTAAAGGTCCACGAATTTTTTAGTTGGACCTGCCAGGGATGTGGTAAAACTGAAGATTCTAAACATCCAATCTTCACAATTCATCACATAATCCCTAAATTTGACGGTGGATCTTCTGACCTTTTTAATCTTCTTCTCTTGTGTGAGACTTGTCATAGAAGGCTTCATCGTTCGGAGCAGAAAAAAAACAAGAAGAGGAAGAAATAGAAAGGATTAGGGAAGGGAGGTATTAAATATATCTTGTATTTTACAACAAGTATGAATACCTCCCTTTAAACTTCCTCACAATGATATATAATTAAGTATGGAAGACAGTAACAAAAAAGAAATTCCTATTATATCTCATCTTTTAACTATTCTAAGTGTATTAATTGGTATCTTTATCCTTTTCTCAATATTTAAAAACAAAAAAGAAGGTGATTCCAAGCCCAAATTAAAAGAGAAACCTCAAACTTCTAATTCAAACGGAATTGTTCAAGATAGTGTTAAAAAAGTAGTTGGCTTAAACAAAAGACAAGAAGAAATTCTTTCAGAAGTAAGAAAATTAGGAGAGATTTCACCTTCTGAGTTGTATAAATTGCAACCTAATGTTTCTCCAAGGACTCTCAGAAGAGATATGGATGTTCTTGCTAACAAAGGGTTAGTCAATCAGGAGGGGAGTACAAAATCAACTAAGTACACATATTTAGGATGAAGAATAGCAAAATTACTTTCAATGAAGTAAGTAAGGTATTTGAAACAATAGAGAGTATTGCTTCAAGGAATGAGACTACTGAAATTCTTGCATCTTTTTACAGGAGACTTAGTGGTGAAGAAGGGGAGATTCTGTCGTATTTAATATTAGGGAGGGTTGCCCCATTCTTTGTAAATAGTGAGTTTAACTACTCAGAAAAGAGCCTGATTTCATTGTTGGAGAAATATGCAAAAGCCAAGAATATTGATATCAAAATTCAAGAAGAGAGAAACAGATTAGGAGATATTGGAAATACAGTAAAACTTTTTTCAGAAAGGTTAGGGTTTAGTACAAAAGAGATAGATCTTTTTACTGTATATGATACCCTTTGGAGTATTGTTAAAACTGAGGGAAGTGGTTCGGTAGAAAGGAAGAATGCAATCATTTTGGAAACTTTGCAATCTCTTTCTCCTGTAGAGGCGAAGTATTTTGTAAGGGTTATTTGTGGCCAATTAAGATTTGGTATGAGCTTTAAAACTCTCCTTGATGTGTTCTCTTTTGTTGTAAATGGTGACAAAAGTTTAAGACCAGATTTGGATAGAGCATATGGAGTATGTGCAGATATTGGATATATTTACAGTTGTGTTGCTCAAAAAAACAGTTTTGATGCTTTAGAAAGTTTAAAAAATGTAAAAATACAACCAGGGATACCAGTCATGCCAAGATTGGTTGAGAGAGTGGGCTCTTTTGAGGAAACATTTGAAAGGACAGGGTCTCCTGCACTTGTTCAGCCAAAATTTGATGGTCTTAGATGTCAAATTCATAAATATGAAAGAAAGGATTTTGAGTATAGAGAATATGTCTGGAAAAAATATCTTTCAAAGAAAGATGTTAGTCTTTTTGAACAAACTTCAAGTGATATTGAGATAAAGCTTTTTACGAGAAATCTAGAGGATGTTTCGGAGATGTTCCCAGAAATTGTTGAATCAGCAAGAGCAATTTCCGACAAATCGTTTATCTTGGATTCTGAGGTACTGGGTTATAAAGATGGAAGTTTTCTTCCTTTTCAAGAAACTATGCAGAGGAGGAGGAAATATTCAGTTGGAGATACATCTAAAGATATCCCAGTCAAGGGAATGGTTTTTGATATCTTGTTTTTAAATGGAAACGACTTGACTCAGGAAGATACCAGAAAGAGGGTTGATACTTTGAACAAGATAGAAGTAGGAGGAAGTCTTGAGATTTGTGAGAGTAAAGAGGTACTAGATTTGGAAACTCTGATGAAAATATTTAATGAGAATGTTGAGAAGGGATATGAGGGGGTAATCGTAAAAATGCTCTCTGGGGGATACCTTCCCGGAGTGAGAAACTATGATTGGATTAAGTTGAAAAAAAGTATGATGAATTCTCTTGTTGATACCCTTGATTTGGTATGTGTTGGCTACTATTACGGGTCTGGAAGAAGGTCAGATTTTGGCATTGGAGCAGTTCTAGGAGCTCTTTACAACGAGAATACCGATTCATTTGAGGCAATTTGTAAAGTTGGGACTGGTTTTTCTGATAATCTGTTTAAAAAAATTAAGGAACAGTTTGAAGGAAAGGCTGTGTCTAGGCCTCCCAATGTTCTTTGTCCAACAGCTCTTGTACCAGATGTTTGGGTAAATCCAGAGGTTGTTTTTACCGTTGAAGCAGATGAAGTAACTAAAAGAATTGGAGAAGAGAATATTGGGGGAGGGTTTTCATTGAGATTTCCGAGACTTGTAGAATGGAACAGGGACAAAAGTGCAAATGATGCTACTAGGATTTCAGAGGTAGAAGAGATGTTTTTAATGAA
>Ga0116164_10001600_pt1 | contig 17005 bp, 10 predicted proteins | sample AD_UKC109_MetaG_FD_89888 | JGI IMG/M metagenome (GOLD analysis project Ga0116164, IMG submission 89888) | Active sludge microbial communities of municipal wastewater-treating anaerobic digesters from Hong Kong - AD_UKC109_MetaG | ecosystem: Engineered > Bioreactor > Anaerobic > Digestate... | reverse complement strand
GCACGACTCAACCTGGAGAGAGAACAGCCCCGGTTCGACTTTGACCGTGTTCGTTGTCAGGCGCGCGAAAGATGGAATGAGGCACTCTCGGTGGTAACCCCACAGGGAGGAACAGACGATCAGCAGACAATCTTTTATACGGCACTCTACCATTCACTGATACACCCCAACCTGCTGAATGACGTGAACGGGGAATATCCCGAAATGGAGGGTGATGCTATTCGTCACACGGCGACGAACCGTTACACCGTCTTCTCTCTGTGGGACACCTACCGCAATGTTCACCAGCTGCTGGCACTGCTCTATCCCGGCAGGCAGCTCGACATGGTGCGCTCGTTAGTGGAAATGTACCGTGAGGGTGGCTGGTTACCACGCTGGGAGCTCTACAGCCGTGAGACCCTCACCATGGAAGGCGATCCGGCCATCCCGGTGATCGTGGACAGCTGGATGAAGGGGCTACGAGACTTTGATGTGGAGACCGCTTGGGAGGCGATGATCAAGTCGGCTACCACACCAGGGAGTGATAACTTCATCCGTCCCGACATCGATGATTACCTTGCTAAGGGATATATACCCCTTCGGGAGGAATATGACAATTCGGTATCGCATGCGCTGGAGTATTATATCGCTGATGCTGCCCTGGGCAAGTTTGCTGCCGCACTTGGTAAAGAGAAGGAGGCTGAACAGTTCAGCCGTCAGTCACTCAACTATCGCCGCTACTACTCACCCGAATATGGAGTCTTCCGTCCCATCGTGCCGGACGGCACCTTCCTGAGCCCTTTCAACCCCAAACAGGGGGAGAACTTCGAACCGGTGCCCGGCTTCCATGAGGGTAGCTCCTGGAACTACTCCTTCATGGTTCCGCATGATGTGGAGGGACTTATTCGACTGCATGGGGGCACGAGAAGGTTCGTGAAGAAGCTGCAGGAGGTGTTCGACGATAGCCACTATGACCCCACCAATGAACCCAATATTGCCTATCCCTATCTTTTCAGCTATGTGAAGGGAGAGGCTTGGCGCACCCAGGAACTCACACAGCAGCTGCTGGAGGCACACTTTAAAAATAGCCCCGACGGACTTCCAGGCAACGATGATACCGGCACCATGTCTACCTGGGCTCTCTTCACCATGATGGGTTTCTACCCCGACAATGCCACTGATCCCTCCTACACGCTCACCACGCCGCTGTTCGATCGGATCACATTGCAGCTGGATCCTGATTACTATGAGGGCCGGCAGTTGGTAATCGAGACCAATCGTCCATCAGAGGGAGCACGATACATCGACTGGATTGCGGTCGACGGACGCCCCCTAAAAGGCTTCCGAATCAGCCATGAGGAGTTGGTGAAGGCGAAGAAGATCGTCTTCCATCTGAAGGCGAAGAAATAGAAAAGTGATTTAAAGCCTGATCAATTCCAGCAATCGCTGCCACTTCTCAGGCTCTTGTGTGGCAAAACGGTGCACCATGTTGTCACGTTGCAACTGCTTCCACCACTTACGCCAGTAGAGGGCAAAATAGAAAGTAATAGGCATCAGCAGGAAATAGGCTATTGTCGGCAGCCATTCGCCGGTGATGAATCGTACGGCAAGCGACTGCAACAGGTCGAACAGCGGCACGAAGATCAGTCCTGAAGCATATCGTGCTGATGCAACAAACTGTTTGTCCTTGAAAAGTTTTTGCAGTTTCTTCTGTAACAGGATAGGGAAGAAGCCGTTGAGGAAGCCGATGAGCGCCACCGGGGCGGAGATGAGCAATGCCAGTATGCGGGTAGTCAACAGGGTTGCTGTTTTCGGCCTCCAGAGCATATCGGTTGATCGCAATCCTTCCTTATTCATCAAGGCAGAAGCTTCACGGAATTTGGCCATCTGCTTTTCAAAAGTGACCTGATCCTCTTCTTGCAGCTTGTCCAGCTCCCGCACAATATGAAGCGACGCCTGCAGGAAACCATCCTTTTGTCCGGTGAAAAGCTCTTCTGACAGCCGGTCACCATTCCAATCGATTGCACGGCGATAATCATCGTAGTACTCTTCACTCTGTATGTTCACCACCATCTTTTTGAGGCTCTCTTCCAGGTCTTGTCGCAGTGCATTCACTGCCAGTACAGGGTTTTCATTGTATAGATCCCTGTATTGATTCACTTCGATAGGGGTTCCGAAGGTGATGTAGACCTCAGATAGAAAAGCGAAGATGTCGCGGTAGTAAATGGATACCGGCACGATCTGGCTGTTCAGTGTAAAACCCGTTGAAGCCTCAGTAGGAAGTACAATACGGGGCACCGCCTTTCGTATGGGAAGTAGCGACTGTTTAGGGTTGTGCACACCCTCCGGGAAGAGTGCGAGTGGATTGTTCCGCTTCAGTATGCGTGCCGCGTTGTTGAAAACTTCGTTGTTTCTATCCAGGTTATCCTTTCCATCACGCATCCGGAAGACAGGCATGATGCGCATCCCTCTAAGGACCCATGCAATCAGCTTCTGTTTGAAGATATCGGCACGCGCCAGGAAGACCACTTGTTTCTTGTGATATGTGGCCATCACCACCAGTAAGGCGTCGATCAAAGCATTACGGTGGTTGGGGGCGAAGATCACCGGCCGATGCTTCGAAACATTCTCGCTTCTGCCGGAGAAAACAATCTTGCTAAAGTTGAGACGTAAGGCGTTGTTGAAATAAAACTTGGCTATCGAGTAGCGAAAGTCGTAACGGTATAACATGATACAAGGGTTTAGAGGGTTCCTGTTTTTGCGGGACGTTTACGCCAGTAGAATGCCAGGAGCAGTCCTGCCACGATGTGCCAGATGCCCCACCATGCGGCGATGAACGCCATACCGCCCAGGTTCAGCTCAGGGGGGAAGATACGTGGATTGAAGATGAGCGCCAGTCCCAGTCCGGAGTTTTGGATACCAGTCTCGATAGAAATGGTTCTACTGTTCAATTCATCCACACCTAAGAGACGTGGTAGTGAGTAACCGGTGAGGAAGGCAATGCCGTTGTGGATGAGTACCAGCAGGAAGGTGAGGTGAATGTAGCGTAGAAAGATGCTGAAATTGCCTGCCAGTGCAGCTACGATGAAACCAATGAAGAAAATGATGGATGCAGCCTGTACACTCTTTTCCACTTTTCTCACAAATTTGGGGAACTTCATCCCAACTGTCATCCCCAGGATCACCGGTATCCCCAGGATTAGGAAAACGGTGCGGAACATCTCTGCCGGTTCGATGGTGATGGGTACCAGCAGAGGTGAGTGTTTCGCATAGAGGCTACCCCAGAATGCGAAATTAAGTGGTGTCATGAAGAGGCTAAGGATGGTGGTGATGCCGGTGAGGCTCACCGAGAGCGTGATGTTTGATTTTGAGATGGCGGAAATCAGGTTGGAAACATTTCCACCGGGGCAGGAAGCCACCAGAATCATACCCAGTGCAACCGAGTTGCTGGGGCGGACCACCAACACCAGCAGGTAGGTGAGTGCCGGAAGCAGGAGATATTGTGAAATGACTCCCAACAAAACAGGTTTGGGACGCATTATGACAACTCTGAAATGTTCAGGTTTGATACCGAGTGCGACACCAAACATGATAAAGGCGATGGCGATATTCATCAGGTCGACGCTCTCCTGGTTAAAGTTCAGCCGGACTTGGTTAAGTGGTTCCATATTGCCGAAGAGCGACAGGATCGGAGCAATTTGCATACTCTACTTTTTGACTTTATGGTTACAAATATACAATTTTATTGTGTATTTAATTTCCTATCTTTGTGTAATAGGAAAAAATTCAATTATGAGTGCACCTCTTGCTGAACGGCTTCGGCCACAAAACCTCGATCAGTTTATCGGCCAGAAACACCTGGTGGGTAAGGGTGCTGTGTTGCGTCGCATGATCGACTCGGGCAGGATCCCCTCCATTATCTTCTGGGGACCTCCCGGCGTGGGAAAGACCACCTTGGCCAACATCATTTCCAATACACTGAAGGCGCCCTTTTATAAGCTGAGTGCCATCAACTCGGGGGTGAAGGATGTGAGGGAGGTTATCGAGAAGGCGAAGAATGCCCGTTTCTTCGACAGTGCTGCCCCGATACTCTTCATTGATGAGATACACCGCTTCAGCAAGTCGCAGCAGGACTCCCTGTTGCATGCAGTGGAGACCGGAACAGTGACCCTGATAGGTGCCACCACCGAGAACCCCTCCTTCGAGGTGATCCGTCCTCTCCTCTCTCGTTGTCAGGTATACGTCCTGAAATCGCTCGAGAAGCAGGATCTGGAAGTCTTGCTGCAGCGGGCGCTCACCGAGGATCAGATCCTGAAGGAGCGTAAGATAACCGTATTGGAGAGAGATGCGCTGTTTCGCTTCTCCGGTGGGGATGCCCGCAAGCTACTCAATATTCTGGATCTGGCTGTTGCCTCCGATGATGCTATTGAAAACAGCGAAGAGGAGTTGGTGATCACCGACAAGCTGGTGACGGAGAGGCTTCAGGAGAACCCGGCTGCCTATGACAAGGGAGGAGAGATGCACTATGACATTATCTCTGCCTTTATTAAGTCGATACGGGGCAGTGACCCCGATGCGGCGATCTACTGGCTGGCGAGGATGGTGGCCGGTGGCGAGGATCCCAAGTTCATTGCCCGCCGCTTGGTGATCTCAGCCGCAGAGGATATTGGCCTGGCCAACCCCAACGCCCTGTTGCTGGCCAATGCCTGCTTTGAAACGCTTCAGAAAATCGGCTGGCCGGAGGGGCGAATCGTGCTGGCAGAGACCACGCTCTACCTGGCCACCTCTCCCAAGAGCAACTCAGCCTACCTTGCCATCGACAAGGCTCTGGCAAAAGTTGAGCAGACCGGTAATCTCCCGGTCCCGCTGCACTTGCGCAACGCCCCTACCTCGCTGATGAAGGAGCTGGAATATGGGAAGGAGTACAAATATGCACACGATTACAAGGATAATTTCGTGCAGCAGGAGTATCTGCCAAAGGAGCTCAATAAAAGTCGTTTCTGGGACCCGCAGTCCAATCCCTCAGAAGTCAAGATGCAGGAATGGATGAAAAAGCTCTGGGGGGATCAATAAGATCAATACCACTCCGCACCACGATCGTACGGGGAACTGCGCTGTTCATACTTCAGATCCTGCAACAACGATGAGTTGGCACGAATGGAGAAGTTGTAAGATTTATAGGGCCCAATGGGGATAAAACTGGCAGACATGCTCCAGCAATGCAGATTGCGGGTGAGGGTACAATTGACGCTGGTGAATTTCTTCGCATCAAAGTTGTAGTCTGTGTTAAAGGTGAAGTTCCAGTTTTTGGTGGGTTGCAGAGAGCCACTCAACCCGAAGTTATGGGTCAGTCGTCCTTTGTATTCCATTTTCTCTTTATCGAATTCACCATAGCCATAGCGCAATGAGTAGTTCATTGAGATGTTCCAGTTGACCCCATTTTTCAGGTAGCCATCGGCATCAAATTCGCCCATCGAACTATCACTCTCGTTCATCGAGAGGTCTCCACCGCGCGTTTCATATGGGTTCTCCCCCATGGTGCCATCGTCCGGGAGTCCTTCATCCGGATTGTCAGCATCTTCATCATCCTCATCATCTTCACTTTTATCACGACTGAAAAGCTTCTTGAAGGTATCCTGGTTGAGGGAGTAGGAAAAACTGGTGCCGGTGTTCATCAGCTTGCCTATTCCCCTGCCATTGAGTACCCTCAGCTTGTCCACCTGACGTGGGTTGCCGTTCTGGTCAAGCTCGTATATGTAGGGATCCCAGGTGGCATTCAGGCTGAGGGTGTATGATTTTGAGAGTTTCAGACGGATGTTGGAGTTGATCATGCTCCACTTCATCGAGTCGGCCATCATGTTGTAGCTGAACCCTATGCCCAGATCGTCGATCAGACTTATCTTACGGGTGCCGGTAGAGTCCTTGTCGTCACGTATCTTCATCTCCAGGTTGTTCTTGAAGTCGAAGCCAATGCTCCCGCTCTGTCCCTTTGGTGCAGTGCCGAACATCATGGAGGAATATGGGGAGTAGGTATAGGTTACATCTTCGCCATATTCGTTCTTGTAGGAGTAGGTCTCGTAGAAGTTGAACCTGGGATCACTGAAATCGGGACGATAGCTGAGACTGATGCTCGGGGAGAAGACGTGGCGGATAGCCTGCACTTTATCACCAAATATTTTCCAGGGGGTGTACATCCCATAGAGTTTGGTCTGCGCACTGAGCGATGCATTGTAATCATAAACACGTTTGAACCCCATCACTGTATCCACCGGTACATTTCTCTTGGCAATGGGATCCCAGGCCTGCTTATGGGCACCGGTGTACCACCGCTCGGTATAGTTGATCGAGGGGGAGACCTGGATGAAGTCGAATAACGAGAAGGTAGCACTCACCGGTATGTTGTGGCGCATGCCGTTGGTCCAGTCCCTCACCAGGTTTGCCTTGAGGAACCTATCCTCCTTGGTTGTGATGGAGTTTCGGAACTCACCGGAGTAACTCATCGAAATTTTCTCATACCAACGCTCTTCGCCCACAGCATCTTTCCGCTTGAAGGGGTAGATGCGGCTCATGTTCATTGAAAGGTTGGGCAGCGTGGCTGCGATGGTGGAGTCGCGCGATACCTGGTTGACGCTCATGGTGGCGGAGAGGCTCCAGGGGGAATCGGGGAAACGCTGTGTGATGTTCACACTCGAGCTCTTGGTGTTGTTGGAGGCCTCACGTTGGTAGAGACGGCTGAGGTCACGGTGGTTGTTGCGGCTGGTGGAGAAGTTGACGCTGGCTGAAAGGGTGCGATACATGTTTGCCTTGGGATCCTGCGAGTGGGTCCAGTTGATGCGTAGGTCTTTCGCCACCGAGTAGGCCTCCGGTACCACTTCTTTCAGCTCTTTCTCACCCGTCACGGTGTTGAGGTAGTATACATTGACGTTACCCGAGTACTTATACCGCTTGCGGTAGTTGGAACGAGCTCCCACACCCCATGATCCCTTGGTGTAGATCTCGCCGGTGAGTGAGAGATCGATGTAGTCACTCAGTGCAAAGTAGTAACCACCGTTTTGGAGGTAGAATCCACGGGTCATCTCATCACCGTAGCTAGGCATGATGATGCCGGAAGAGTAGGTCTTGGTGAAGGGAAAGAAGGCGAAAGGGAGCACGATGGGGAAGAGCGGCACATCAGCCACCACCAGCCAGGCGGGGCCTGTCACCACATCTTTGTCGGGACGCACCTTTGCCTTTGAGAGGTTGAGGTAGAAGTGAGGGTGGTCGTGGTTATCGCAGGTGGTATACTTGGCATTGCGCATGTAAAAGGAGTTGTCTGCATTCATCTTGGCCTCATTGGCTACGATATTTCCTTCTCCCTGCTGGGTTACCACATTGTGGATGAAAGCCTTTCGCGTTTCAAAGTTATAGCGAACCTTCTTCATCTCATACTCGGTGCCTCCTTCCGCGAAGATGGGCAAACCATATTCTTTCCCCAACGAATCCACACCGTACGTAGAAGAGATAAGGCTGCTGTCCATGTCCATGGTGATGTATTCCCCCTTGATGCCCATCTCCCCATATTTGATGTCAGCCTCTCCAAAGAGATATCCCATGTTGTCTGCGGTGAAGATCATTGAATCTTGGGCAGTGTAGAAGACCGCTGCTTCAAGTGTTTGCTTTTCAGCGACCGAAGTGGAGTCTTGTGTTTTGATTGAGAGGGAGTCCTGTGCCGACAAGGCAATTGAATCCTGAGGTGTAAGCGTCAGAGAATCACTCCCGGCAGTTAGTGAGTCAGTGAGTGCAGTCAGTGTGTCGGTAATGGCTGCAATCCTTGTAGAGTCAGCATCCAGTGTTCTGTCGATTGCGGTACTGTCGGGAAGAGCAGTTATGAGGCTGTCACGATCAATATGCACCGTATCGGCTTGTAGTGCTTCCGATGCAGCGGGCTCACCTGTCTGATCTGCAGTACTCATCGCCTGTCGGACGGAAGAGCAATGGATGAAGAATGTCAACAGGAGAAGAAGATATGTAACACGTAAAAGTAGCCTCATGCGCTATATACAAATAGCTTCCTATGGTTTTTACCCGCAAAACTACTCATTAAAGAGTGATTTTGCAGCAAAAATAATAAAAAGAAACTTAAGAGAGGCGCAATAAGGCTTTTTTAAAGAGACTGAAATCGTTCGGTAGCTCAATTGACTCTTTTTTATTCTGCATGAACGCCGCAAGATCTTCAGGTATTGTCACCGGTTTACCGGTGCACTCCTCAACGGTCTCCTTGAACTTGGCCGGATGTGCGGTGGCGAGGAATATACCGCTTTCGCCGGGCTGCAGTCCCTCCTTCAGGGCGAGGTAACCACAGGCACCATGGGGATCGAGCAGGTATCCGGTCTGCTGTTGCGTCACCCTGATGGTGTTGCAAATCTCTTCATCGCTGTACCGGTATGCAGTGATATCTCCTGTGATGGTGCGATGGTCGTGCCCGTACAGGTCCAGGATGCGGTCGAAGTTGCTTGGAGCACCCACATCCATGGCGTTGGCGATGGTCTGTACCGATGACCTGGGGGAGTAATTGCCTGTGAGCAGGTATTCACGAAAGACATCGTTGCGGTTGTTGGCAGCGATGAATCGTTCCACCGGCAGTCCCATCCGTTTGGCGAAGAGGCCGGCAGTGAGGTTGCCCAGGTTGCCGCTTGGTACTGAGATTACAGCCTTTGCGGCAGGATTGTGGCGGATCAGCTGCGCCCAGGCATGGAAATAGTAAAACGACTGTGGCAAGAACCTGGCAACGTTGATCGAGTTGGCGGAGGTGAGCCGGAGCTGGCTGTTCAACTCCTCATCCATGAAGGCGTTCTTCACAAGCGCCTGGCAGTCGTCAAAGGTGCCATCTACCTCCAGTGCCGTAATGTTCTTTCCCAAGGTGGTGAACTGAGCCTCCTGAATATCGCTCACCTTTCCGGAGGGGTAGAGCACGAATACATGGATTCCCTCCACGCCAAGAAAGCCGTTGGCCACGGCACTGCCGGTATCACCCGATGTGGCTACCAACACCTTTACCTCTTCCTGTTCCTTTTTCACAAAATGGGAGAGCATGCGTGCCATGAAACGTGCACCCACATCCTTGAAGGCGAAGGTGGGGCCATGAAACAGTTCTAAGACCCAGATATTCTCTTCCACCTTCCGGAGCGGAATCCCGAAGCTGAGGGTGTCAGCCACGATGGTATCAAGCTCATCTTGCGGGATATCTTCACCAAAGAATTTACGGGCAACGGTCTGGGCTATGGTGGTCAGGTTCATGCCGGATATTTCCTTGTAGAAAGAGGTAGGCAGCTGACCGATGGTTTCGGGCATATACAACCCCCTGTCGGGAGCCAGTCCTTTCACGACGGCCTCCTTCAGTGAGACGGCGTGCGATTGTTTTTGGGTGCTATAGTAGCGCATGTTATTTTAGCTATAGGTTGTAAGCGATTAGCGATTAGCTTTTAGGGTAGATGCATTAAAATGGATGTGGTTTGGGATTCAGTGATCAATTCCATCCGGGTTGAAAACCGCTTTGATGAACTGGTCGCCATGTAGCTGTCCGTAGCTTCCTTCCCTTGCAGCGAATTCATCGTAGTGCTGCACGTTGTCGGGTTGAATTTCTCTGTGCCAGATCAGGAAGGGAATTGCATCACGGGTGTGGGTGCGTATGGCACAGGGGGTGGGATGGTCCGGCAGGATCGCGATGGTGACTGGCTCGTCCCAGTTCAGCGTCTCCTCGTATATCGTCTTGACGATGCGGGCATCGAGATACTCTATCGTCTTCACCTTCAGGTCCACATCACCTTCGTGGCCCGCTTCGTCGCTCGCCTCCACATGGAGGTAGACGAAGTCTTTCTCCTTTAAGGCTTTCAGTGCGGCTTCAGCCTTTCCCTCATAGTTGGTGTCATACAATCCGGTGGCTCCCTCAACCATAATCACTTCCAGTCCCGCATAGACACCTATCCCACGAATCAAGTCTACCGCTGAGATCACAGCCCCACTACGAATGGGGTAAATCTCGCTCAGCGGTTTCATTTGCGGGCGATATCCGGGCGACCAGGGCCAGATGCTGCTGGCCGGATGCTTACCCTCCTTGATTCTTTTCCTGTTCACCGGATGATCGCACAACAGCTCCTGCGATGTCAGGATGAGCCTGTTCAGCGCGTCAGTGGTAACTTGCGCATCCGGATGGGAAGCCCTGATCAGGTAGGGACGAAAGGGATGTTCCGGGATGTCGTGTGGCGGGGTACACTCGATCCGTTTGTCACCCCCCTGCATTTTCAGCAGGTGGCGGTAGGAGACACCAGGGTAGAACTGAAAGGTCTCATCTCCCAGATTCTCGTTCAGGAAATGAATCAGTTCTTCAGCCTCTTCGCTGGAGATGTGCCCGGCAGAGTGATTGATCAGCTGATCACCCTCTATGCAGACCAAGTTGCAACGCATGGCCATCTCCCCGGAATGTAACTCTACCCCCATACTGGCAGCTTCCAGCACCCCTCTTCCCTCGAACACGGCAGGAAGGTCATAACCCAGCACCGAGAGATTGGCGATCTCGCTGCCGGGGGCAAATCCGGTAGGCACCGTGTGCAGCAGACCGTTTCTGCCCTTGCGGGCCAACAGGTCCATGTAGGGTGTATTGGCTGCTTGCAACGTTGTTTTGTCTCCCAAGGCAGGGATAGGTTCGTCGGCCATCCCGTCGCCCAGTATGATGATTGTTTTGTGTGACATCTTAGCGGATGTTAGCTATGGAAATGATATCGGCAAAGACTCCTGCAGCGGTGACGCTTGCACCGGCACCGTATCCCTTGATCACCATGGGATACTCGTTGTACCGCTCGGTGGTGATCATGATGATGTTGTTGCTTCCCTCCAGGTCGTAGAATGGATGACCTTTTTCCACCTCACGCAACCCTACCTCGCACCTTCCTTTGTCGTAGGAAGCTACAAAACGGAGTTTCTTTTCTTCCCTGGCAAGCTCCCTGCGACGTTCTTCGAAAGCGGTATCCAATTGGGGGATGGTCTGCCAGAACTCATCCAGGCTTCCTTCAAAATATTGTTGCGGTACGAACAACTTTTTCACTACATCCGACTGTTCGATGTGGGCACCCGCCTCACGTGAGAGGATTACCAGCTTACGCGTCACATCCAGTCCACTCAGGTCGATGCGCGGATCGGGCTCGGCGAATTGGGCTTCAACCGCCATGCTGATAGCTTTGCTGAAAGGAACCTCCTCGCTGAGTGTGTTGAAGATGAAGTTGAGCGTACCGGAGAGCACCGCCTCCAGCTTCACAATCCTGTCGCCCGAGTTGGTGAGTGAGTTCATCGTGTTGATGATTGGCAACCCGGCTCCCACGTTTGTTTCGAACAGGAACTTTACACCGCTCTTGCGGGCTGTCTCCTTCAGGTGGTGATAGTTATCGTAGGCCGATGAGGCAGCGATCTTGTTGGCGGTGACCACCGATACGTTCTTCGCCATCAGTTCATCGTAGATTTCTGCGATCAGCGGACTGGCGGTACAGTCCACAAATACCGAGTTGAAGATGTTCATCTTCAGGATCTCATTGCGGATCAACTCGGGAGAGCTCTTGACGCCATGCTCCATCAGGTTTTCGAAGTAACTCTCGAGTGGGATACCATCGCGGGTGAACAGTGCTTTGCGTCCGTTGGCGATGCCGACGATGTTGATGCGCAGCTTATTCTGCTCTTTCAGTGTCAGCTGTTGCTGCCTGATCTGCTCCAGCAGGCGGCTTCCCACGGTACCGGTACCGACGATGAAGAGGTTCAGCTCCTGATAGGGGGAGAGAAAGAAGGAGTCGTGGATGACGTTGAGCGACTTTTTAAGATCCGTCCGGGATATGACGCAGGAGATATTGGTTTCACCGGCACCCTGTGCCAGTGCCACGACACTGATACCGTTCCTGCCGAGAGCCCCGAAGAACTTACCGGAGATACCCGGTACATGCTTCATGTTCTGGCCCACGATGGCGATGGTAGCCAGCTCGTACTCGATGATGATTTCATTGATACTGCCCATGGCGATCTCATGTTCAAACTCGCTATTGAGCACCTTCTGAGCTGTAGTTGCATCCTGTGTACGGACACCAATGGAGGTGCTGTTTTCTGAGGAGGCCTGCGAAACGATGAAGACGCTGATACCATTGTCGGCCAGGGCAGAGAAGATCCGCTTGTTGACACCAATCACTCCCACCATGCCCAGGCCCTGGATGGTGATCAGTGCCGTGTCATTGATGGAGGAGATTCCCTTGATGATTTGTCCGTTGGGGTTGGGTGCGATGTTGCGAATCAACGTACCCTCGCACTCCGGCCGAAAGGTGTTCTTCACCCGGATGGGGATGTTCTTGTGATAAACCGGGAAGATGGTGGGTGGATAGATCACCTTCGCACCGAAGTTGGAGAGCTCGATCGCTTCGATGAAGGAGAGCTCCTCAATTACGTATGCCGAGTTGATGATCCTGGGATCGGCTGTCATAAAGCCATCCACGTCGGTCCATATCTCCAGTACAGAGGCTTCCATCGCGGCGGCGATGATGGCGGCGGTGTAATCCGATCCGCCGCGACCCAGGTTGGTGATGTCGCCGTTCTCACTGCTGGAGGCGATGAAACCGGGAACAACCGCCACTTTCGGGGGTGGCATCTCTGAGAAGGTTTTCCGGATCAGCTGGTTGCAACGTGCCAGGTCGGGCAGGTGGTTGTGGAACTGGCGGCTGGTCTTGATGAAGTGCATTGGATCGTAGAGCTCTGCATCATCTATCACGTGACTGATGATCAACGACGAGAGCCGCTCTCCATAGCTGACGATCTTGTCGGAAGTTTTTTGTGAAAGATCGCCGATCAGATAGACCCCACGCAGGATGTTGCGCAGATCATCTAACAGCTGTTGTATTTTTTGTGTCAACTCTTCCCTGAGTTCATCAGAGTGAATCATCTTTTCAATGATCTCCTCGTGCCGCGTGATGATCTCCTCGAGGAGGCTTTTGTATCCAGGGTTGCTGTTCAGTGCGAAGTCGGCAGCCAGCAGCAGCCGGTCGGTTACTCCACCCAGGGCGGAGACCACCACGATCACCGGCTCATTTTCTTTTTCAATGATCTGCTTGACCATTTTCAAGCTATCGGGACTCCCCACGGAGCTCCCGCCAAATTTCATCACCTTCATACCATTTATTTTTATGATCTCTGAAGTCCACAGCGCTACATCGATTCATGATGTACCTCTCTGTCATATCAGATTGTTCCGAGTTGTGAAATATAAGATGTTGGATTGTTGTGCGATAACTGAAATTATCGCTTGTGCAGCTGAGGCCGCTTACGGATGTGAAAATTTACCTAACCCCCCAAGGGGTCATGGTCAATGTAGTGGAGGTGCGGGTATATGTGTAATACAAATTCTGCATTGTTTGCGTTGAATTTGTTGCAAAGATAAGTGAATAATTGATTCAAATTACAATTTCGCAGGAAAAACCTGTTTTTAACATTAAAATATCGATTTGTTCTTGAGTTTTTTAAATGGAATCACCTTCTTCGGGTGATCAAATCCGGCAATTCCAACCACACATCACTTGACGAAAGTGAATCTTTCCTAGCATGGGTATACACTCTTTATTTATCTCTAAAACATGATACTGCCGGATTTGATATAAGAGTGGATAAAGAGCTCACTACCAGACAATTTTAAGGGTTGACTATCTGCTACTAATAGATTAGATAAACAGGGATTCACATTTCAGGTCGGCAGACATTGTCTGTCAAAGATTCATCATCTGTTGAGCATCTGTTTGGCATGGAGCAGTTGTTCCTGCCACTCACCGGTGGGTTCAATCGTTTCGAAACGGGCAAAAGCCTCTTCCAGTTCTGACAGTTTAGCGAGTGCTTCCGGTGTGCCCTCTACGTTGTACTTTTTCCGAAGCACCCTGATTTTTTCCGCATCCTGGATTCCTTCCACCAGCCGTTCGAAGCGGATGGAGCTGCGGGCATCGGGATATACCATGTAGGTGTCACCTGCCGGCCACGTCCGGAAGCGGGAGTCGGTCAGCGGATTTTCCACCCAGGAGTTGTATGCCCAGCGGAGGAAGCCATCGTAATCGCATGCCACTGCGTACCAGGCGGCGTATACCGATTCAGCCGACGGGGAAAAGGTGAACATGTTGGGGAACTTGTCGGCGCAACTAACGTAGTAGGTGGTGATTAGCCCCTTCGCTCTGCGTGCTGCAATTTCCTCTTTGCTTACCTTGGCCCCTGCCCCCACACAGATATCTCTGATCCATGGGTATTCTTGGTAACTCTTGTGGTTGTCGGCAAGAGAGACGCCCAGAACGGGAGCGTAGCGCTCTAGCACGCCCAGTGCTGCCTTCATGTCGGACGGGGCACGCTCATCCATGGCGATATTGGTTTTTTCAAGCCATCCCTTTTCCCTGAGGTGACGGGTGAAGTCTTTCAGGAAGACTCCCCACAGCTCTTCATATTCCTTCGACTGTGCCTTCAGCTCCACCGTAACCAGTTCGCCCTTTTCCATGTCGTGGTAGTGCATCTGGTTGTTCCAGGTGAGGAGTGAGTAACAATTGATCATTCTGTCGATACCCAGCTCCATCATAAACGCGACCCAACGGTCGAAGACGGTATAGTCGAAGCTCCAGCTCCGGTCTTTGTTTTTCGTCCAGATGATCATGTCGGCATAGGGGTCGTAGCACTGGTTGTTCCAGGGATCCTTGTTCAGGGTAGCGGTAATCACCTTCTGACCAGCATCTGCCAGCATTTGCATGAGCGGGCGCATCTTCTCGAAATGTGCTTCGCTCCAGAGCTCCAGCCCATGTACACGTGCCACGGCAGAGGGGTGTTGCCAAAGGTCGAGGTGATAGAGCCATTCTGATGGTGGTGGCAGTTGCTGATCCACCACCTCCAGTTCAATCTCAAACTCCTGTGGTGATTGATTTAGGGCATGGATGATTGCTTTACCACGGTAATTTCCGGCGGCAACATCGTACGGTATACTGAAGGTGAGCCAGAGCGGTCTCACTGTTTTTGCCTCCAGGTCGAAGCATTCTAGGTGGTCCAGCATATCGGGTGCCAGGGAGGCGGGGAAGTCGTCCGGCTTGCGGTGTCCGCAACCGGGACCAAACTCATCGGTCATCACGTATCGAACGAATCGTGCCTGAGCAATTGAAGAGGGAATTGTGCTCCCGTTGCCCCTGAAGTCGTTGAACCCACACTTCACCTGCTGGATCTCTTCTGTAGTCCAAAGCAGAATTTGAGCGGATACTTTCTCCCCTTTCCATCCCGTTACCTTGACACTCTTCACCGGTTCAATCTCCGGAGCTACCGACTTGGGCAACTTATGATCTATGGAAATGTATGAGCCATGCAGTCCCGCCGTCACGTGTGACCAGTCTGAGAGTGTGTCGTTCGTGGGGTCTTTCATCTCTTTGAACGAGGTACACTCTTTTCCGGACTGCTTGCTGTTGCAAGAAACAATACCCAGAAGGAATGATCCAAGCAAAATAGCGAAAAGAAGTCTGAATGCTGATGACAGGAAGTGCATGGTTTTGAAATTTTGATTGTTTTCAGCACAAAGTTAATAAAATATTTAAATTATATTACAGCCTACTCTCCCTGGTTCTGTTCTGCCCTTCATTCCTATTGTTTCGCTGCCACCGAATGAGTTTAATCGAAAATCAGTTCAACGTCACATTCACCAAAACCGGGAAGTGATCGGAGGGGAAGTGCCCGTATTGCATGTCGTTCAGTACCCCGTATTTGTTCACGGTGAAATGTCCGGTTGTCCATACATAATCAATCCTGTTTTGCATCGGGTGATCCAGCCTGAATGAGTTGAAGGTGCCGGTAGTACCGTAGGGTGGTTTTTTGGTAGTGCTGTAAGCATCATTTAACAGTCCATCCTGGAGTATAATCCTGATAGGTTCGCTATCCGGTGTTGCGTTGAAATCACCCGTACAGATTACCGGGTTGTCGCCGGCGATCTCCCGCACTCTTTGCAGCATCAGCAGCGATGAGTTTCTGCGTGCGACCTCCCCCTCATGATCATAGTGCATGTTGAACAGGAAAAACTCACTGCCGGAGCATTTATCCCTGAAAGAAGCCCAGGAGCAGATACGGTTACAGCAAGTGGCATCCCATCCTTTTCCCGGTACATCAGGTGTCTCGGAGAACCAGAAATCACCGTTGTCCAGAACCTCAAATCGATCTTTTTTATAGATGATGGCGGAATGTTCGCCTGCCGATAGACCGTCATCACGGCCACTACCCACATAAGCATAATCACCCAGTTCCAGGATGTCAGTGATTTGATGGTGAAAACCTTCCTGAATACCGAACAGGTCAAATTCGTGAAAGGTGATCAATCCTTTCACCATCTCCTTTCGGTAGGGCCACGCATCCAGGCTGTCGTTCGGTGTGTCCAGTCTGATATTGAATGAAGCCACATTGATGGATACGGGGATATCAGATGCTTCTTTGCAGGCTGATAGGAACAGTAGCATTGCTGTCGTAAAAAATAGTGCTCTTTTTTTCATCTAAATTTCTTCTCTGATTTCAAAGTTCAATCTTATACATGCAACTTTTGTTGCCACGATGAATGGATGAAATGACGGTTGCTGAAACCGGTCTTTGAACGATGTAAGAAAACATTAATTCTGCGAAACCCTCAGAACAATAACACAACGAAGAGAGGTTGGGGTTGGGCATGCCCTCTGCTATTGGGCATACACAAACCTGCTTATTTTCATCAGCAATGATGATGTTATCCTTTTTGTTGTACTCAATTTTCCAACCCCATTCATTTTCAAGAAAAGAGATGAATTTACCAAGATCATGCTTGTATTGAGGAAGAACGGCATCCATGCCCAAACTGGCATAATGTGCATAAGCACACCTGTTTATTTCACCCCAAAAGTATACCGGTATTTCAATCCAAAAGTATACCATTTTAAATTAATCTCCAAGTCTGTTTCCCTGTTGTTGGCGGTACCGCCAACAACAGGGAAACAGGCGTTCT
>Ga0116164_10001594_pt1 | contig 17059 bp, 18 predicted proteins | sample AD_UKC109_MetaG_FD_89888 | JGI IMG/M metagenome (GOLD analysis project Ga0116164, IMG submission 89888) | Active sludge microbial communities of municipal wastewater-treating anaerobic digesters from Hong Kong - AD_UKC109_MetaG | ecosystem: Engineered > Bioreactor > Anaerobic > Digestate... | reverse complement strand
TTGACGTTGCTGTAATGGAGATAGAAGGTATTACGATTGATATCGGCGATCTCAACGATCTCTTTCACCGTGATTTTTTCCAGCTCCTTGTCGATCAGCAGTTTGGCAAACGCGTTGCGTATGCTTTTTCGTGTACGCACCCATCTGCGGTCGGTCTTTGTCTCAGCATTTCCCATGTGTTTCCCCCGGTTGTGTCATCCATAATACGACACAGTTGCGTCATTTGACCATTGATTAGCGATACACGATTATTATAATATACATGTGTAGTCAAATCAACTTCACGCGATAGGAGAAGGGTCCCTCTGAAAGTCATCATTCTGACCTGTGCCACCGGAGAAGGGCATAATTCCGCTGCACACGCGATTGCTGAGGCGTTAAACGAAAGGAATATCCCTCACGAAATCGTGGATATTCTGATGACGTTTGCTCCTAAGGAGCTTGCCAGACTGGTCATCGGATCCTACAACGAAATGATCAAAACCATACCGCAGGCATTCGGTTATGTGTATAAGGTTGGTGAACTCGTTTCCTCCAATAAAAGGCATTCTCCCGTATACTACGCCAATACGCTCTATGCAAGTAAACTGCACGAGTATCTGGATGAAAACGGTTTTGATACAGCCATCAGTACGCACCTATATGGGGCTCAAGCACTCTCCTTTATAAGAAGAAAGCATAAGTATCCCATCCGATCTTACATGGTCGCTACCGACTATACTTGCATTCCGTTTTTTGAGGAGATTGACGTTGATCAATGGATCATCCCGCATGAATCGCTGCGTCGGGAATGGATGACAAAGTCCATTCCCGATGAAAAAATCGTTAGCCTGGGTATACCAGTGAAAAAACAATTCCGAAGAAAAACCGAGAAATCGCTTGCCAGGGACATCATCGGCATCCCGCAAGATCGGTCGGCCTTTTTGATTATGTCAGGTGGTGTGGGAAGCGGTGCGGTTCTGGAGATCGTTGAAAATCTCATTGCCTATGCCGCCAAGCCGATTAGCATTGTTGCGTTAGTCGGGCGTAATTCAAAACTCCATGACACATTGGTCAGCAAGTATCCTCAAAGCGGCAGCGTCAAAGCCGTCGTATACACACAGGAAGTGGATGTGTTCATGGATGCCTGCGATGTGTTGATTACCAAAGCTGGCGGACTGTCCACCACCGAGGCAGCAGTGAAAAATATCCCCATCGTGCATGTGGGCGCTATCCCCGGTTGTGAAACAAGAAATACTTTGTTTTTCAGAGACCGTGGCATGTCGATGCTTGCGGAGAATAGCGAAAGCGCAGCACGCATAGCCTATGAATTGGCAATATCTCCTGTACGTATCAGTGCTATGCTTGCCATGCAGCGGAATTTCATCAATCCCAATGCTGCACAGGACATTGTTGATTTGTTAGTTCGCTGAAAGGCGGGACATTATGCTGCTTGCTTATGTGAGACTAAGCGTGGCCGGGTTCTTGCTTGGCGGCATTCTGCCAAGTTATCACCTTCCCAAAATGCTTAAAGGCGTTGATATTGTTAAAGTCAGTGATGATGGAAATCCCGGGATGTATAACGCAGCTGTTCATGCGGGGATGCCGATTGGTTTGCTCTGCCTTCTTTTGGATATGGGTAAGGGCTTTATTCCTGTATTCATCGCGGCACAGGAATTCGGAACAGAATCTATCTTGTTTGTACCGGTCATGATCACGCCATTGCTTGGGCATATCATCGCTCCCTATTACCGATTTGCAGGAGGCAAAGCCAATGCCACAGCCTTCGGCGTTTTATTTGGTCTGCTCCCTGAAAACTTGCTTGTTTTTGCACTCTGCATTCTCTTCGCTCTGTTTTCAACGCTCATCAAAATCAAGCCGCACACAAGAAGAGTAACGATTACCTATGTGGTTTTCTCTTTGGTAGCCGTCGTGCAAGCCATCATTATTCATTCACTCTTTGTTGCTTGCGGGGCAGTTTTGATATCTGCTATAGTTGTGCATCGGTTTGCAAAATCCAAAGTATGTGATCCGCCAATCCCCCGTGTCGGGTAACACAGGTATCCCGCTTCCCTATTGTTTTCTTGAAGATCGCTACCCAATGCGTCTATACAAAGATCGGAGATGATTACGATGACAAAAAACGGCAAACAAAAATTCGCTCTAATGACAGGCGCAGGTTTATAGCCAGATTTTCATCTCCAATAAAAATACGATGGGATAAGGCTGGAAGTCTACTGATCCGGTATTCTGATTAAACTCCAAGGGTTTTACCAAGAGTGAATGCAAACCATATGATACTCTCTCATGTAACGGACTTGTACTGTGATAAGCTCAACTCTACCTTTGAAATCATCAGCGGTATGGTCAAGCTAATATGTCGGAAATTGTTGCACCACGATGCCTTATAAATGATCATTATTAACCTCCGTAAGTAAAATGGCTACTTTTACTGGTTCCTTTATATAGAGTTCCTCGACTATTATTCCATCGTCGATCTGATACCTGAACTGGTCTTGTTTCATTTGTCTCTCTCCTCATTCTGTCTTAATGAACGATTCAAATATCCCCTAATGTCTTGTTGAGCATTCAATCATAATTGGGTATAATAGCATGAAGAAATAGTTGTGTGGAGGGAATATTAGAGTCAGAAGGTCCGCTACAGATTTTGTTTATCTGCATTGTAATGGACAATACAGAGAATCTAAAAAACGAGCAAGCAGATTTATATAGAGCATCTGCTTGAGAAACGCAATCAAGTTGGTAGATATATAAATATCAGTCATTCTACTCTGCTTGAACTACTCCCCCAACAGCTATTAACAATGACACCCAGATGGGAGAACCGCTTTCCCTTGCAGAATACGAACTGGATTTTGCCATGCAAGCGGTAACCTAAGCGCTTTTGGTCTCACAGGGGTCCATTGCCGCCCGATTCAAAGCGCAGGAAAAGAAAGAAGGGTCAGTTATATGAAAGAAGTAAAATCTCCAAAAAAACCGTTGTTCAATTATTATGGGATCGTGCTGCTGTTGATTTTAGTGTTCAACTTCATCGTAGCGCCATTGCTAGTGCAGCAGCAGGTGACCGAGGTGGATTACGGCACATTTATGAGCATGATCGAGGAACAGAACATCGGTGAGGTCAAGGTTACGAATTCGGAAATTCTTTTTACGGACAAAGACAAGATGATTATCTATAAAACCGGTGTGATGGATGATCCGGGTCTTACAGTGCGGTTGTACGAATCTGGCGCTATATTTGCCAAGGAGATCGAGCAGACAACATCTCCTATACTCAGCTTCCTGTTATCGTTCGTCTTGCCAATTGCTATTTTTGTTTGGCTCGGGCAATACATGAGTAAAAAGATCATGCAATCAGCAGGTGGCAAGAATGCGCTATCTTTTGGATTGGGTAAATCCAACGCTAAGGTTTATGTTCAATCCACCGATGGAATTCATTTCAGTGACGTGGCCGGCGAGGACGAGGCAAAGGAGAGTCTGCAAGAAATTGTTGACTATCTACACAATCCACAGAAATACACCGAAATCGGCGCATCAATGCCAAAGGGGATTCTGCTCGTAGGCCCTCCTGGAACGGGTAAGACAATGCTGGCAAAGGCCGTGGCTGGCGAATCCAACGTTCCGTTTTTTTCTATATCCGGATCCGAGTTTGTGGAAATGTTCGTGGGTATGGGTGCATCCAAGGTGCGTGATCTGTTCAAGCAGGCTAAAGAAAAAGCGCCTTGCATCGTCTTTATCGACGAGGTTGACACCATCGGAAAGAAGCGTGACGGACAGATTGGCGGCAACGACGAACGCGAGCAAACTCTCAATCAGCTGTTGACTGAGATGGATGGTTTTGAAAGCAACAACGGTGTGATTATTCTGGCAGCCACCAACCGTCCCGAATCGCTCGATCCGGCGCTGACGCGCCCAGGACGTTTTGATCGAAGGGTGCCGGTTGAACTTCCTGACCTAAAGGGTAGGGAGGACATACTGAAGGTTCATTCCAAGAAGATCCAATTGGCGGGCGACGTGGACTTCCATGTGATAGCCCGTATGGCAGCGGGAACCTCCGGCGCGGAGCTTGCGAACATCATAAATGAGGCGGCGCTTCGCGCAGTACGGAATAATCGTAAATATGTTACGCAAGCTGACCTTGAAGAGAGTATCGAGGTCGTGATTGCGGGATATCAGAAGAAGAATGCCATCATGTCAGATACCGAAAAAAAGATCGTGGCATATCACGAGATCGGCCATGCGCTTGTTGCGGCAAAGCAAACCAACACCGCTCCCGTGCAGAAGATCACTATCATCCCACGCACATCAGGCGCTCTTGGTTACACCATGCAGGTGGAGCAGACCGACAAACAGCTGATGACAAAAGAAGAATTGGAGAATAAGATTGCCACACTCACTGGCGGCCGTGCAGCAGAGGAAGTGGTGTTTGGACAGATCACCACAGGCGCTTCCAACGACATTGAACAAGCTACCAAACTGGCCCGTGCCATGATCACCCGTTATGGCATGAACGAGGATTTCGGCATGGTGGCTATGGAGACTGTGACGAACCAATACCTCGGTGGTGATACCTCTCTGGCATGTTCTGCCGATACCCAGAATGAGATCGACAGAAAGGTTATGGCGTTGATCAAAGAGCAGCATAAAAAAGCAAAGCAAATTCTCTCCGAAAACTATGCCATATTGGATAAACTGGCTGTATACCTGTACGAAAAGGAAACAATCACTGGCGAAGAATTCATGACGATGCTGAGTAAGGGAGGTGTTGAAAAATGAAGAATCGTTCCGCAATTGGTCGGGTACAATTCATCATTGGCATTCTGATGATTATACTGGGGATATTTGCGTTTACAAGCCCCGAAGATACATTGTTCGGTTTCATTATTCTCTGCGGAGCCATGGCTGTTGCTATTGGGATTTGCGACATTATCTTCTATGTAAAAGCTGAGCGTTTCACTGGTTTTGGTCCAATTGTCGCCATGATCTCCGGTATACTGAGCGTTATGGCAGGCATCATGCTCCTTGTATATCCAAACACCGGAAAGCTGGTGTTAACACTGCTGATCCCCATCTGGTTCATTTCCCACTGTATCTCGCAGCTGGTGAATTTGATAGAAAACCGATTTATCATAGGCGGATTCCACTACTTCATTTCTATTGTTATAAACATATTAGGCCTCATCATGGGCTTCCTGATGCTGCTTCAACCCGTTCTTTCCCTCTTCACAGCAAGCTTTATGATTGGCGTCTATTTGGTCGTGCTAGGTGTTGGCAGTGTTATGCTTGCGTATAGTAATATGGGCTCCAGGTGATATATCGACCAAGGGAACTTCATCCAACTTATTCGAGTCATCATGATTGCGTTGCTGCTTGCGGCTGTCACAATGACTCTCTTATTTTTATGCTCCGCTCATAAACATCCATGCACAATGATACTATGTATACAGACTGTTTTACACATCGCTTAATGCTTGTAGATTAGCTTGCCCTTTGTGTACAAAATCGGGGGTTGACCAAAATACAGATTCGCGAGTTGATGAAGCCGCTGTGAATCAAACATGCCGCGCAATACGTACGCAAAAAAAGCAGGGCCTTGTGATATCTATGATGGGTGCGCCCATGCAGACGGCTGCAAAATCTATCACGATTGGTTTGTTTTCAACCAGAGGAAAGCTGCCAGGATGGAAGTCGCCATGCAGAAACATAGTGCCGTCGGGCAATGCGTCAACTCTTTGTAGTGTCTCCTGAAATATCGGCATTATTCAGGAGACACTATACAGATATAGCGGTTATATGCACTCTTATTTCCATTCTTTGATTGCCTGACTTCATCGTATTCCTATGGATATACATCTTACAATATGTATCGAATCAAGTGTATAATCGGCGCAAGAAAATGAATGAGAATTGTCTTGGGTATGTTTTGATAAGGTGGTTCGCCCTGCATTGTTTCCATGCTTCCCTGTGTGCCTGATACAAGTTGCGCGTTCTTCCATAAATCCTTCATGTATTCTTCGAGCATTGCATTGAGTTCACAGCTATCGACCACGATCATAATTTCAGGATCTATATACGCACTGCGCATGTCAAAATTGAAAGAACCAATCGCCGACAAATGATCGTCAATCAGGATCGCTTTTGTGTGAAGCGAATTCTCATGAAACAACTCATAGGTTGAGAAACCAGCACTACAAATGCAGTTCTTTTGAAGCACGTAATCGGCGGAGGTCGGAATATTATTACCGGTTATAACAGAATTAATCAATACATGCAGGTTACCTGTACTAGAGGCAACATTATCAAGATCTGACATCATTTTTTGGTTCAGTATCAAATAAGGCGAAATGACCCATACACGTTCCGTGGCTAAAGCCATCATGCTGACCAGTTGATTCCAGAGAACAGGCTCTTTGGGACGAGGTTCCATAGTGTTGGTCAACAAATAAATATGATCCACAAGAACCATATCGTCCATGGCATTGATGGGTGACAAATCGGCGGTTTTCGTAATGCTTTTTTGGGTGAAGCGCAGCAGTTGTTGTTGCTCTGCAATCCTGGTCGCGTTTGTGGTAATGCCAAGGGAAGGCCAAGGATTTGATGAAGTCCAAGCGTTTTGAAAATGTTCATAAAGCAATGCAACAGCATCACGTATACCTTGCCGCGCTTTCCAGAGCATTACTTCCAAATCAATGCTGTTGGTGACATCGTCCCGCTCCATCAGGAATTCATCAGACACATTTCTACCGCCTGCAATAGCCCATTCTCCATCAACTAACATGTATTTTTCGTGAAAACGAACGTTGAGTGAAACTGGATCGAACAAATTCAACGGCGAATATATGCGAACTTCAATGTTCGGATGTGCAGCCAGCGCTTGGATGGTAGGATCCAACAGCAGATTGAACAAACCAATGATACCGTCCAGCAAAATACTGACCTTTACGCCGCGTTCGGCAGCTTGGTACAGGGAGGAGGCAACCTGAATTCCACTGGTATCCATAATAAATATATAGTTCGCCAGAACAATATCTTGCCGCGCATTGTGAATCAGTCGCAACCGGGCGGACAGTGCTTCGTCCCCTGTGGTTAACAGACTGGCACGGTTTGCCTGGTAATCGGAGGACTGGCAGACCGGTAAAGATTCATATGCATCTTGCGGTTGGTTCTGCACAAAGGCATAGGGTATCACTGCGATGGCTATGTAAACCAGCACGATACCTAGGGAAATCGTCCCGGGGCGCCATAGTTTGTGCTTTTTACGGAGTTTTTCTCTCATATTTTCTCAAACACCACACACGGTTCCAGAGTGTTTTAAGGCTTCGTATACTTCCAAGCAAGAGGAGCCGGCAATCTTCAGCAATGGCGCAACCCTTGCACAGAAAACGAGCATCACCGGGATACTCAGAGCATAACAGGTGTACTGCCCATGCACGTTTTGATAAAGTTGCTAAAAACATAATATCCCAGGCAGTCATCATGCATTGCTGTAGCGCGGCAAACGATCGAACTGCAGTAGGCACAGCGAGCGCAGACCGAAGTTACTAATTTGCTCTTTTTTGAGGGATTTGCTCTGGCTATATGCAGGCTCGCAGAAAGGATATGCTGCCTAATCATGGAGGGATACCTCGCTTTTATCACATTCACCTTCCTCGATCTGCAGCTTTAACACGGCAATAAAGCTTTGATCATGCACATAATAATGTAAAAATCCGTTATTGCGGAGAGCGAGCTTTTTGGATGTGATTAAACCGATACCGTCCCCATCGTTTTCCTGTAAGACCAGTTTGATGGTATTTTTAATCTCGATAATGATGCGACCGCTATTCAATACGGATCGAACGGTGACAGGGTCTTGAGAATCTGCATATTTCACAATATTGGAAGCAAGATTATCAAATATGCGTTCAATATCAATTGGATGAATTGACATGTCAAAAGGTGGCGTATCCTGCTGCAAGTCGACAATGAATCCCTGGCTTTCCAGATATTGCGTGAAATCTGAAAACAGCTGCCTTAACATCTTTGAACCATCAAGCTGAACATGTTGATCCTTTGGCTGCATTGAGTCCATCGAATATTTAAGCAATTGGTCTGAACGGTCCTTGACTTGTATAATGGCTTTTGAAATACGACTGATGTATTCCTGCTGTTTTTCGGGTAATTCGTCACTCTCGTGCTGTATGATTTCCAGATATCCTATAGCTTTGGTTAGCGGGGTTCGCAAATCGTGTGACAGAGATGTGACGAGTTCTTGATTGGATTTTATCGCGGCAGATTCTTTCTTCAATTGCTCGGATACCGATATTCGCATCTCATTAATGCTTTGTGCCAATATGGCCAATTCGTCATGGCGTGATAGAGAAACCTTGTGCTCCAGATTACCGCTTGCCAGGATGTTCATATCGCTGGATAGCTGCGTGATATCATTTACCAGCTTTTTCACATAAGGAATCAAAACCAACAGGGAGGTTAGGCAAGACAATATAGCCGCGACCATCCCGATGAACTTTGTATATTGGTCCATGACCACATAGGGATAGATTTCAATCTTTTTATCGGAGAAAGTCAGTGTGTAGTTTGTATGCATAGAAATTGCGTCACTATAAATCAACCCAATCCCATGATTTCTGCGCAGCCATAAGCGCAGCATTGGATAATCGTACGACGCAAGCTGATTAGCGATAATGTATTCCTGAAGCTGCATTACCACCTCATCTAAAAGCGGACTCTCATAAATGTCTTCCACCACGGAAGATTCCTTGTTAAGAAACTGGCCAGCATAGAATACAAATAAAAAAACCAGTGCCGCCCCCAAAAGCGCAATGATGATCCTAAAAAGAAGTTGTTTTCCCAGCTTTGATGTGCGATCACGGCGTTTGATCAATGCGATACCCCTTCCCCCAAACAGTCTTGATAATCTCAGGATTTTGCGGATCATCTTCAATTTTTGCTCTGATCTTGCGAATATGGACCATTACAGTATTCGCATTGACTGTAAGAAAAGGCTCATTCCATACGCTTTCATACAGGTTTTCTGCAGAGAATATTTTCCCCTGATAAGACATCATCAGCTTCAGCAGTTGATACTCGGTTTCTGTCAGCGGAACTTCAACGCCCCGCTTGTAAACCTCATTAAACGCCCGACGGACAGCCAAATCGCGATATACAATCTGTTCCGACCGGGCTGGGGGGCAAGTCTGTCCGCCGTATACATGATAACGACGCAGCATGCTTTTCACCCGCATGAGCAACTCGTTATATGAGAACGGTTTTGTTAAGTAATCATCGCCACCGCTGGAAAAGCCCATGGTCATGTCCGATTCTCGTGTTTTAGCTGTTAAGAACAGAACAGGCACATTGGACTGCTTGCGAATTTGGGAACAGACAGAATATCCGGATATACCCGGCATGGTTACATCCAGAATGATGATTGCAAGGTCGTCGGATAACAGCTTAACTGCTTTTGCTCCATTTTCGGCCTCTAAAACCTCGAAATTTTCGTTTTCAAGCAGAATCCTGAGAAGTTCTCGGATTTCCGCGTCATCATCGACGATGAGAATTTTTTCTTTCAACGCAATCACCCTTTGTTCTACATAAACAGTATACCATAACCTCACACAAGCACCAACGGATTATTGCTATTTAAGAATTATTCAGAATTCTATTAAGGGATTTTTCAGAATTGCTTGCTAACGTATAGAGTGACAAGCCGTAATGCGGATTTGCACAAAAATAGGAGGTTGAATTACGTGTGTAAGATTTCCCCAAAACGATAGAGTCACCCGAAATCACAAAGGATAAAACCGCATAAAAAATTGAAAGGAGATCAATTATGAATAAACTTGCGGACAATCGCGCCCTGCTTAGCCTTCTATGCGCTGGAATATTGCTTATCTTTTTTGTGATGATGCATACGCCCTATTTCAATATAGAAACGGACAGAGCATCTATTCAAGGTATTGTATGGTTTCCAGCGAATCACGAAGAGATTCAATCAGTGTTTGCAGAACGCATAGAGGATTACAACATTAACCAATACATAAGAGTCCCGCTTCTGCTTTCACTTTTATCCATTGCAAGCATGATTCTATGCGTATGGAAACGCGGTAAGTTGATTGCTGCAATCGTCATTACCATTACAGCCGTGTATGGCTTAATCGAATACATTTCCTCTCCGTTTTTATCCCTTGGCAATCCTTATGGGGTTCACATTACGCTGCTGCTTATGTTGCTGTTGCTTTCAGGATTGTACCTGAGTTCATTCATTTTGGGATCAAGATCGGCAAACACAACACAAAACAAAATCGTACCATAAACATCTCATGAATTCTTTACATAAGTATTGAAAGGAAGTATCAATATGTTTGGAAGCACCGTGGAAAAAATCATGCGTCTGGGAACTAAAAAGAAGGGCGCAAAAATTGTACCCTATCTGAAAAGCCGCGACAAGCAGGTTCGCATGGCGGCCATTGCCGCGCTTGGACAAGCGGGAGGAGAAGAGGCTTTCAATAGCTTGACATATATCCTCTCAAGCGCTGCTGACCAAGAACGCATTGCAGCAGTTCATGCTTTGGGCGCGCTTGGCAATTCCAAAGCGATCAGCTATCTGATGCATCAGCTGAAAAAAGAGAATAACCCGGAGTTTGACGAAGCGTGCAAGCAAAGTATCAAACAATTGAAAGAAGAAAACAAATAAGAGGATTTTGGCATGAATGATTATGTCCTGAGTTGCTGCTCGACCGCCGATTTGTCAGCCGGATATTTGTTGCGAAGAGACATTCCGTATCTTGGATACCCATATTTTATCGATGGTAAGAAATATCGTGATGATTTTGGCCAGAGCCTCAACCACGCTATATTTTATTCGATGATGAGAGCGGGGGCGGATACCAAAACAACGCAGCTAAATGCCGACGAATATGAGGCATACTTTACCCCCTTCTTGGAGAAAGGCAAAGACGTTCTTCACGTCACACTGTCTTCAGGGCTTTCGGGAAGCTACAATTCGGCAATGATTGCAAGAGAAAAACTGAGCCGGTTGTATCCGGAGCAAAAACTCATTATCGTGGATTCGCTAAGCGCCTCGGCAGGCAATGGATTGCTGGTAGACAAACTGGCCGATCTTCGGGATGAGGGCATGAAAATAACGGATTTGGGTAACTGGGCAGAGCAACACAAGCAACACTTGCAGCATTGGTTCTTTTCATCGGATTTGACATTCTACATTAAAGGCGGGCGTATATCTAAAACACAGGGGTTCATCGGAACGACAATGAAAATATGTCCGTTGCTGGATGTGAACAACCAGGGGCGTCTGGTTCCGCGTGCGAAAATACGCGGCAAAAAGAAAACAATCCGGGAAATTGTGAAACGCATGTCCGAACATGCCAACAATCACTTGGCCTACGATGAACGCTGTTTTGTATCGCATTCAGACTGCCTGGAGGATGCGGAGGCCGTTGCCAACCTGGTCATGGAAACATTCCCCCGACTCAAGGGGAAGGTAAAAATTTTTCCGATCGGGACAACCATTGGCAGCCACACAGGCCCGGGAACGGTCGCGTTGTTCTTTTGGGGAGATGCCCGTGTGGAGTGACGAATCAGGCGAATTGGAGGCAATCATATGCACACCATTGGAATTGATCTGGGCACCACAAATTCATGCGTGGCATTCCTGGAGGGCGGGGAAGCAGTCATTATTCCCAATACGGAAGGAGAACGAACGACGCCGTCTGTTGTGGCGTTTGCTAAAGATGGCAGCTTGCTGGTAGGCAGCGCCGCCAAACGGCAAGCGGTTACCAATGCGGAGAGAACCATTTCAAGCATTAAACGGGAGATGGGGACCCAAAACCGCATCAGCATTGATCAGAAGAAATACATGCCGCAGGAAATCAGTGCGTTTATTCTGCAAAAACTGAAGAACGATGCGGAGAGCTATTTGGGAATGCCGGTGACCGATGCTGTCATCACGGTTCCGGCCTACTTCAGCGATAGCCAGCGGCAGGCAACCAAGGACGCGGGGAAAATTGCAGGGCTGAACGTTCTGCGCATTATCAACGAGCCTACCGCTGCTGCACTGGCCTATGGAACGAATAAAAATGAAAATGTGAAAATCATGGTTTATGATCTGGGCGGAGGTACGTTTGATGTCAGCATTCTGGATATTCAGAAGGATGTTATCGAAGTGTTGTCCACAGCCGGAAACAATCGTCTTGGCGGAGATGATTTTGACCAATGCATAGAGAACTGGCTTATTGAGGAATTTCGAAAAAAAGAAAAGCTAGACTTAACACAGGATGCCATGGCAATGCAAAGAATCCGAGAAGCCGCTGAAGAAGCAAAAATCGAGTTGAGTTCTGCGCTGTCAACAGTGATCAACCTGCCCTTCATCAGCCAGAAAAACAATACTGCACGCCATCTGGAGTGTATGCTCACACGCGCGAAGTTTGACGAATTAACGCATCATTTGGTCGATGCTACGATGAAACCTGTCAGCCAGGCAATGGCTGACGCGGGCTTGCAGCTGTCGGATATCGGACGGGTCTTACTGGTCGGCGGCAGCACAAGAATCCCGGCCGTGCAAAAAGCGATTCGTGATTACACAGAGCTGGAACCCAGCAAAGGCATCAATCCTGACGAATGTGTCGCCATAGGCGCGGCATTGCAGGGCGGCGTACTTGCGGGACAATTCACTGGACTTCTGTTGCTGGATGTTACGCCATTATCGCTGGGCATTGAAACAGTCGGCGACGTTTTCAGCCGATTGATCGAACGCAATACCTCAATTCCTACCAAGCAAAGCCAAGTGTTTACCACAGCGGCAAATTTTCAAACGGCGGTGGAAATCCATGTCTTGCAGGGAGAGCGCGAAGTGGCTTCTTATAACAAGACGCTTGGCAAGTTTAAGCTTGCCGGCATTCGCAGAGCCATGCGCGGCGTGCCCCAGATTGAAGTCACTTTCACCATTGATGCGAATGGTATCGTCAGCGTTTCGGCAAAAGATCTGGGAACCGGCAAATCGCAAAACATTACCCTTACGCAGAGCTCAAATATGTCGCCCAAAGAAATTGCTGAAGCTGTTGAACAGGCACAGCGGTACAGTGCGGAAGATAAGAAGCACAAAGAATTCATCGAGCTTCAGTATCGGGCGGAACAGCTGTGCACCCAATCCAGGGTCGTCAAACGGAAAATTCCCAAGGATAAGCGCGGTGCAATCGAGGCTGCGAGAAAGCATGTCGAAACTGCCATGAGAAATAAGGAGCCTCAGCAATTACAGGACGCCATGAAAGTACTTGAACAGTTGCTTCAAGAAAACGTCCAGGCCGCATCCGACGATCATGACAACAAAAGCGGCCCGGAATAAAAGGTTTACCATGACCGTTGCCCGGCACAGCCGCTTGGGCGCAAGGCCTCCGTATGAAGCTGGATGATATTCAACAAATGGAGAAACGGGTCTCAGGGAGACTGTTTTCTGGTTTGAAGCGTTCTCAAAACCGGTCGGGAAACTTTTGGCCTGTTGCGATGATGGCTGATCGGTTGATACGCAATGGTCGGGGGTATCTGGATTGGTATTTTTGATCTTGGGTGAAGACACTTATCGTAATTTATATATCTAGTGTCTGTGCGCGCTGGTGATGGAGCGCAGGATAGCCTTTGAAACACGTCTGCTAGAAAACTGCCTTCTGATTTTGTACACGATTCTATCCAGGGGTGGTTGATCGCAGTTCGCACAGATTACGAAAATCAAAAAGGAGCACATCATGAGTCACAACCCATATGAAGTATTGGGAGTGTCTCCCAGTGCTACGGATGATCAGATCAAAGCTGCATACAGAAAGCTTGCCAAACAATATCATCCTGATCTGAATGGCGGCAGTATTGCCGCTGAAGCCAAGATGAAGGAAATCAACCAGGCGTATACTTTCCTGATTAAGAACAAAAGCAAAGCGCAGGATGGCGGGCGGGGTCAATATGGGCAAACACATGAGCAGCAGTGGGGGCAGAGCGCATGGGGCGGCGCGTATCAGTCCTCCGGAAGCGGCTACGGGAATACCGGAAGGAATCCCTTTGAAGATTTTTTTGGCAACGGCCGGCAAAAAAGTTACGAACATACCGCCTATACTGAGTTTGATCCTCAGCTCAAGCGTGTGGAAGATGCTTTTTTAGATCGTGATTATGCCAGGGCAAAGCAATACTTGTCGAACATGAAACAGCACAGGGCGGCCTGGTATTTCTGGAGCGCAAAGGTCGATCAGGCGTTGGGAAACCGCGTGTCAGCTCTGAACCATGCCCGCATTGCAGTACAAATGGAACCGGATCAGCCGGCTTTTCGTGAATTGTACGCCGATTTAACATCATCGGGTCAAAGCTATTGGAGCCGCAGTACGCAGCAAGGATTCGGAGGTACTGTCTGTTCCAATCCCTGTATGGCCTGTTTGATAGCCAACGTGTTGTTCAATTGTTGTTTCGGACGTGGATTCTGTTGCTAATATAGAATAAGCAGAAAGGAAATTCTCAATTTATGGAACAATTTAAGGCGTTCCTGCAGCGCATGATGGCAGGACGGAACGGTGTGGATCAATTGTCGCGGGCATTGTCATGGATTAGCCTGGGAATTCTGCTGTTATCCGTTATTCTCACCAGTCAATTTCTGGACGTGCTTTGGTTGATTGTATACGCTTACTCGCTCTTTCGTGTTTTCTCACGCAATATCTATAAGCGCAGCCAAGAAAATCAATGGTACGTGAACCATATGCTAAGAATACGCGCAGAATACTCTCAAAGAAAAAAACGATTTCACAATCGCAAACAGTACTGCTATTTCAAATGTCCGCAGTGTAATGCTTGGCTGCGCATTCCAAGAGGCACCGGGGTGGTCAAAGTGACTTGCGGAAAGTGCAAACATATGTTCAAGTATGATGCGCGTTAGAGCTTATGACGACGGCATCGCATACACAGGTAACGGCTCGAAGACTTCCCGGTATGGCGGCGGATGCAGCCATAGAAATAAATAGCGTATTTTGGTGGGGAAACCGTGATTTCAAGATTCAGAGCGATTGCCGCCGTGCCGCCGGACGTGCTTCTGCTTGGACCGGGAATCCAACAGAACCAAACTTGGTCAACCCCCAATAGAAAGTCAGCGCAACGCGAGGTGTCGCATATATCTCATGTCCTTGTTCACCTTTAAAACAAGTATATAAGTTATTTAAGATGTTCTTGAGCAACGGGATTAAGATAGATGTTTAGCAGATCTATAGGTTTCTGTCTTTCTCGAATATGACAATATGCTGAAGATGTCGAAATTATAGCACTTCAAGATGTAGATATTGATAATGTAAAACCCCGCACCAATAAACAGCGTTATGCTTAATCTCCATACATTAGTAATGATCCATTTTTACACATTGATGCAAGATTCTTGACATGATTTGCATAGTGTCTTCATACAAAACTCTCTGTTTCGATATTTGAATTGCAGCGACGGGTACTTTTCATAGATCATCAGGCTGCTTCCCCCTTTCAAAACACCCATGATGCTTACCACAGAGACTTTTAGCGGTATCTCTGGCAGCATATGCACTTGATCCGGATACATCTTTGCTTGCTTAGGTAAATGCTCTTGATACGATGCATAGCATTTTACCAACTTCATAATCGTCGTTCCATTTTTCATAATGCTATTGACAAAATGTTCATACTGTATATAATAATATATATACAGTATGAAAGGCAGAGAAAGTGTGCGAATTATCATATCCAGTACATCGAATACTCCTATGTACGAACAGATAAAAAATCAGATTAAAGATGCTATCTTAAACAATGAAATTAAAAACGGCAAGCCGTTGCCTTCCATCCGTCATTTGGCAACGGAGCTCCGGGTAAGCGTCATCACGACAAACAGGGCCTATGATGAATTGTTGGCAGAGGGCCTCATTGCCTCCATTCAGGGAAAGGGATATTTTGTTACACTCAACCCTGAACGTGTGGCGGAAGAGTGCAAATTCAAAATCGAACAACTGGTGCTGCAAGCGATTGACCATTGTAAAGTCGCAAAAATATCAAAAGATGGCTTCATGGAAATGGTCATTTTCCTGGCAGAAAAGGAGATGCCGTAATGGATAATATTCTTGATGTTGATCGCGTGAGTAAAAAATACAATCATTTTACGCTGGAAGATATCAGCTTTCAACTGCCCAAGGGTTATATTATGGGTTTGGTCGGCCCCAACGGAGCTGGAAAAACTACGATCATTAAGGCTGTTGTTAATGCAATTAATATTGATGGCGGTGCAATAAAAATATTTGGTCTGGATGCTAAAACGGATGAAATCAAAATAAAGGAAGAGTTGGGATATATTGCAGACGAGATTTATTTTTTAGAAACATGGACGGCAAAAGATGTAAACCTGCTCATGAAACATCTCTATCCGTCGTGGGATAGCCGCAAGTTCACCAGCTTTCTTAGTAAGTACGGCCTTCCGATGGATAAGCCCATGAGAGAGTATTCGGGCGGTATGAAAACGCGGCTCATGTTGTCCGCTGTTTTCAGCAGAGACACAAGGTTACTTCTGCTTGATGAACCGACAAGCGGACTTGACCCGGTAATGCGTGACGATTTTCTGACACAGATTAAAGAATACATCCGGGACGGGGAACGAAGCGTTTTGTATTCGACGCATATAACGACCGACCTTGAGAAAACCGCCGACTATATTACTTTTATCAATGAAGGGCGTTTGGTTTTTTCGGAAGAAGCAGATTCCCTAAAGGAAAAATATTATCTTATCAAAGGCAGCTTGGTTGCGATTGAAGGTATCCAAGAACTGTGCATCGGTATCCGCACAAATGAGTATGGATTTGAAGCGCTTACCACGCGGAACAATTTAATAAGGCTGCCCGGCTCTTGTGTGCGTCAACCGGCTACTATTGATGAAATCGTTGTGTTTTTCGGCATGAAAGGAGATTGGCAATCATGAAAACAAAGAGCGTGATTAACAGCTTTTACATTGATGCCCTGTCAATGAAATCAACAAATATACTTTTATTGGTACTCATAA
>Ga0116164_10001591_pt1 | contig 17067 bp, 9 predicted proteins | sample AD_UKC109_MetaG_FD_89888 | JGI IMG/M metagenome (GOLD analysis project Ga0116164, IMG submission 89888) | Active sludge microbial communities of municipal wastewater-treating anaerobic digesters from Hong Kong - AD_UKC109_MetaG | ecosystem: Engineered > Bioreactor > Anaerobic > Digestate... | reverse complement strand
TCACGGTTTTTGCCAACGCGAGAATAAACAAAACAACATCATATCCCTGCATCGCACCACGAGTGCAAAAACACGCGCCACCGCGACTCTGCGCCAACGCCACATACCGCCGAACGTTAGCTGCAAGGCAAATTTGCACCGAATCCGCAGTATACCAGGACTTTGCCATCGCACAAGCAAGAGTTTTGCAGCCCGTCCCTGCAACCGTCCCGTCGCTGCAAAACACATGCTTTTTTGCCTACCCGGACTCCGCCATTAAGAACGTTTATCATATTATGACAACTCATGCCTGTTTATCGGGACTTTGCCACTATAACAACTTTAACATGACATGACAACTCAAGCCCTTATAACCCGTATATACAGTCTATGCCGTTAAGTCGACACCTTCAATAAAGATCAAATTATTCCTGTCAATTGAATATATCTTAAGTTTAACAAAAACGATCGTTAACTTATTAATTTAATAAACAAAAAAATATATAAAGATGAAACCAGTTTTTTTTATTTCTTCTACTATAAAAGATTTTAAAGATTTAAGATCATGTATAAAATGGTGGTTGGAGGAGAATGAATATACAGTATATGCTTCAGAATTTAATGACTTTATTAAACCTCTAGACAAAAATTCATATGAAGCTTGTTTAAAGACTATAGATAAATCTGACTACTTTATACTTCTAATGGGAGATAGAATTGGAGGCATGTATGATGATAATATTACAATAACCCAGAAAGAATATAGGCAAGCCTATGAAAGAATGTTAAGTGGAAAATTGAAAATTATTAACCTGATAAGACATGATACCTGGACGACATTTAAACATACACAGAAGAAAATCAAAGAATTAGAAAAAATCAAACCAACAATTGATTTTTCATTTAATCCCTTGGTCAATAACGAAGAGGAGATATTGTTTAGATTTATAAATGAGGTCCGTCGAGTAGATGAAATGAAAGACAAAAAGCTTCCTAAAAATAATTGGATACATTCATTCAACACTTTTAAAGATATAACTGAAGTACTTAAAAATGAGCTTGGTAATAAACTAGAATTGAGTTTTAAACAAAAAAGATTTATTATTTTGAATGATATAAAACGGAATTTAAAATTAATCTGTTCTAAAATAGATGGTAAAGTTTATCCAGTTGGATCAATGAACTCTAAACTATTTAAGGATTTTGAACTTAACTTTGATAAAAACGAAATGACATTGTCCAATGAACAATGGGTCTTTTATGCTTCTTTCTACTTTTCATGCATGCAAATTAAGCCACTTATCATCAACAGGATAGAGACATTTTATAGTTCGGGTTTTTTCTTAGATTATAATAAAGATATTAATGACTTTGTCAGTGGAGATTTAAACCTTCTTGCAACCAACTTAATAACCATTTATGAGCATTTGAATGGTCTTCATAAATTAATGTTTGAAGGTGAAAACAATAAACTTCAAAATCTCATAAAGAAGGCTGATAATTCTCATTTAAATGTGACGTCTATTGAAATTATGTTCGCTCTTGATTACTCCGACAATTTGTTTAATTGTCTTTTCTATTCAAAAAGTCTTTACAATGCTCTTGCAGGTTCACAATATCATGTCCCAAAATTAATTTGGCATAATCGCATACCAGAAAATCTAAGACAAAAAGAAAAAGATATCTTAACTGATAAGGATATTGAGGATTTTTTAAATACACCATAAAATGAACGGTTCAAACCAATTTGGTGTAATTAAGTCACATGGTAAAAAGATATTAATAGGGTAAATTTGAAAATCACATTTTGCTCTTAAGCTTGATTAAGCTCTAAAAAATTAAGTTTCCACCAGGAAAGTATTTGATTACTTCAAAATCTTCATTATGAACAAGAAAACACGTTTGATTTATTTATTCTTTTCACTTATTTTGCTCCTCGTAATTGGCAGGATTATCACTGGTTCTTTTGTATTTGCAATATCACATTTTTGGTTCACTTCGGGCCTTTTTCTTCTTCTATTCTTATCTTTAATAGATCAGCCCCATTATTCAAAGGACAGTAATATTTTTATCAACTCAATTACTGGTTGGATGTCCTTAATGCTCATTCCTTTTAATGACCGTGATTGGATTTGGTGGTCTTTTTTTGGTATTACAACCTATTTGATTGTTTCGAGTTACCTCCTTATCTGGATTAGAAAAAAAGAGCTTGATCAAGAAACAAAAATTATAGTTCTCTTAACTAGATTAAACAGGGAAATTGGAAAACCGGAGACACTTTTCTCTACTTTTTTCTTATGGGGTGCAGTACGTCAATTTGGGTTAAACACTTTACAATTTGATGCCTTACTACTTTATTGGGTAGTTTTCATGATATTGAATCTACCTGCTTTTTCAGTAGCAATATCTTCCTTATTTGAAAGAAAACCTATCTTATCATTTCAAGTAGGGGAGATTTCTAAATTAATTGATCCAAGAGTCGCTGAAACTATTCTACCAATGGAATTTCCTGATAACCAAATTGGAAGAGCTGTAAATATTCTCTCCCCCGATAAAGAAGTAATCGGGAAAGGTATTATAATAGATGAAAGAATCGTGTTTGGAGCCAGAACTGCCAAAATTGCTATTACTGAATCGACCTCAAATTGGAAAAAGGTTTCAAATACCATCAGAGGAAAATCATCAGTCCTTTTATTAGATTCTAAACTTGAAAAGGGAATCCCGATAAGTATTGTAGATAAGGGATCTACTATTGATCAACTTGTTTTTTATCTCAACCCTAACAGGATATTAGTTGATGGTGAAGTACTCTATGTTATAAATGACAGAAATGTTAATGTTTTTTACCAAATAACTTCAGCAATTATTGTTGAAGAATCGGTAAGTGATGGCAATTTTATCCAAAGTGTAAAAGTAACTGCAAGTCAACTTGGAATTTGGATGGAAGATACGTATAAGTTTTATCCATATTCCTGGGTGCCTCCTACAGGCCAACTTATTTATCAAGGGAAAGACTTTGAAATTAAAACAAAAGTTATGACCAATGATTTTTCAATTGTCGGAACTGTCCCAAATTCGAAATTTCCAGTACATACTCGACTTGAAGATATTGTTACTCATAATACTGCAATAATTGGTGTTACTGGTAGTGGAAAATCGTATTTATCGTTTCATTTAATTGAATCTTTATTATTGAAAGGGATAAAAGTTCTAATTCTAGACATAACCAGAGAACATTATCAATACTTAAATCATTATAATCCATACCCACTAAGAAAAATCGATGAGGTTAATGTTTGGCTTGGATCTAAAGACCCCCTCTTAGCAATCCACCAATTTGTTGATTCTACAAGTCTGCCTGCAACAACTTTTAATTATACTAAAGAAGTATTTGAATATTTATTGGCAAATACAAAATTAACCGCTGGTAAGAACCTTCCTGCTCGAGTATGTATAGTATATGAAGAAGCGCATTCCTTGATTCCGGAATGGAATCAAGTATTAGTACAGTCCGATACAAATCAGGTTAACAGTACCGCTCGTACTATTCTGCAAGGAAGAAAATTAGGACTTGGTTGCATAGTCGTAACACAACGTACTGCAAATGTGACAAAAACTATTTTGAATCAATGCAATACAATATTTGCCTTGCAATCTTTTGACCAGACAGGCCTCGATTTTTTAAAAAACTATATGGGTGATGAATACGCAGGAACATTATCACGGCTTCCTCAAAGACAGGCAATTTTAGTTGGAAAAGCTTCTTCATCGCAAAAACCGATAATTTTTGAAATTAGTGACTTTTCTGGGCGTTGGAAGGATTCTGAAGGAAGAGAAAAGGTCATCAGCTAGGAATTAGTCAGTCTAACTCACATGGACCTAAGATCATTAGAAAAAAAGTGGATCTTAAATTTTAAGAAAACTCTATTTGTAGATAAGGATAATATGTCCTTCAGGAGTTCTCTTTCTTACCAGTTATTTTATGGTAGGCAAGATGAATCGTATCCAGAGGACTACCCACATGATTTCTGTGAATTTTATGATAATGTCGATGATTTCGATCAAGAAACAATAATTGAAACTGTTGCTGAATATTTAAATGTAATTGGGATAAAGATTCAAAGCGAAAAAATTAATAAACACCTTGAAAAATATCCCGGTGATCTCGAAAAACTTATCAGAAAGACTTATTACATTCTTAAAGCTCTAGCTCATTACGATGATGATTTGGATATAACAAATCCATATTTCGATAATAATGGAGACCTGTATTTTCTATTAAGGATCGAATCTGGAGAAAGTATATCGGGTGGTCAGTTAAGCTTGTTTGAGGATATAGAGTTGCCAAAATTATATAGCAAAATCACAAGTCTTCCCCCTGGTTACGAACATGATCTTGTAGTTAAAACCCTTTTTAATAAAATTGAGAATTCTAATAAAAGCTATTTCATTACTGGTAAAGCTGGTACAGGTAAATCAACTTTTATACAGTATTTCGCTCAGAAAACTCAAAAAAGAATTATGTTGACAGCTTTCACGGGGATTGCTGCAATCAATGTTGGGGGACAAACCATTCATTCCTTTTTTAGGTTCCCGCTCAAACCTTTGCTTCCTGAGGATCACGAAATAACATTGTTCAGGGAATTTACGCAGAAATATAAAATAATTCAAAATATTGAGACTATTGTAATTGATGAAGTTTCCATGTTAAGATCCGATCTTTTAGAAGCTATCGATTATTCTTTAAGAAAAAACGGAGGTGATCCAGAAAAACCATTCGGAGGGAAGCAGATTCTTTTTGTTGGTGATATTTTTCAGCTGCCACCAGTAACAGACTCAACTGACGAAGTAGAGAACTTTCTTTTCAGCGAAGAGTATCGGTCAGAATACTTTTTTGACTCAAAAGCTTATAAGAAAATTAGTCCGTTATATTTTGAATTTCAATTATCTCATAGGCAGAAAGATGATTTACCATTTGTGGAAATCCTTGATAGAATAAGAGTCTGTAACGTCGATGAAAGGACCTTAAGTTCTATAAATGAAAGATATAATCCTAATTTCACACCCAGAAATGAAGATTTTATCATAACCCTTACATCAATTAATGCCATTGCTAATGTTGAGAATTCAAGAAAATTACAGGATTTAAATTATACCCGGTTCACTTTTGATGCAGATATTGTAGGTGAATTTAAAGAAGAGAAATATCCTACTCAGAAGACTCTGGAACTTAAAAAATTCGCTCAGGTTATATTAATAAAAAATGATCCAGCAGGTAGATGGGTTAATGGAACTATTGCAAAAATTGATTTCCTAGCAAAAGATATAATTGAGATCCGATTACAAAATGGACAGACACATAAATTACAAAAAGAAACATGGGAAAATCGTAAATATAAGTATGACAGGGAAAAGAAAAAGATCGTATCCGAAACAATTGGCTCGTTTTCTCAATATCCCATAAAGCTAGCCTGGGCAATTACAATCCACAAAAGTCAGGGTTTGACCTTTGATAATGTAATAATCGATCTAGGGTCAGGAGCATTTGTTAATGGACAGGTTTATACAGCGTTAAGTAGATGTAGAACTTTAAAGGGAATTGTACTTAAGAGAAAGCTTAGGAAGGAAGATATTATCTCTGATCGAAGGATTATTAATTTTCACCAAGCCGAACAACTGGCATATTCGATTGCTAAAGAAAATGAAATTGATTAAAGAGCCTCATATTCGAATATATAATTTCTACTTGTTTTCAGCTTAAGTTAACACTAACTTAGGGTTCAATTTTTTAATATAATATGGCAAAAAAACAAGTAAAAGAAAAAAGCATTGAAGTAGCACTTTGGGAATCGGCAAATAAGCTTAGAGGAAGTGTAGAACCAGCTGAATACAAGCATGTTGTTCTAGGATTGATATTTCTGAAGTTTGCCAGCGATAAGTTTGAAGAACATCGCAAAAAACTTATAGCAGAAGGCAAAGAGAAATATATAGAGATGGCTGATTTCTACAATATGAGCAATGTGTTTTTTCTGGAAGAGATTTCAAGATGGAGCTATATTGTGAAAAAAGCCAGGCAAAATGATATTGCATTAATTATTGATACAGCCCTTCACGCAATTGAGAAAGATAACAAATCATTAAAAGGGGCCCTACCTGATAACTACTTCTCTCGCTTGGGTTTAGACATTACTAAGTTAGCTTCATTAATCAGTGAAATTGATTGTATAAACACTCTCAGGGACAAAGAACAAGACTTGGTTGGCCGCGTATATGAATACTTCTTAAAAAAGTTTGCTATCGCAGAGGGAAAAGGCAAAGGAGAATTCTATACACCAAAAACAATCGTAAAACTTATTTCAGAATTGATTGAACCGTACCGTGGAATTATCTATGACCCATGCTGTGGCTCAGGGGGCATGTTTGTTCAATCAATGAAATTTATTGAGAGTCACCATGGAAATAAAAAGGAGGTTTCCATTTATGGTCAGGAATATACCAAAACTACCTTTAAACTGGCAAAGATGAATCTTGCCATTCGAGGTATTTCAGCTAATCTTGGAGAAAAGGAGGCTGATACTTTTAGTGACGACCAACACAAAGACCTGAAAGCTGATTACATTATGGCTAATCCACCTTTTAATCAGAAAGATTGGAGAGGTGAAAATGAATTGATAGATGATCCACGATGGTGTGGTTATGACGTTCCACCAAAGAGCAATGCAAATTATGGTTGGATTCTGAATATGGTATCAAAACTCTCGGAAAATGGTGTGGCAGGTTTTATCCTGGCAAATGGCGCTTTGAGTGGTGGTGGTGAAGAATATAAAATACGAAGAAAACTAATTGAATATGATTTAGTAGAAGCTATTTTAATTATCCCGAGAGATACATTCTACACAACTGATATAAGTGTGACTCTTTGGATATTAAATAAAAACAAAAAAGAAAGAAAGGTTGAGATAAATGGCAAAATGAAAAATTATCGTAGCCGTGAAAAAGAAATTCTCTTTATGGATTTGAGAAGATGGGGGCAAGAATTTGAAAAAATGTTCATTGAGCTTACCGATGAAGAAATTGCAAAAGTTGTCGAGAATTATCACAACTGGCAACAAAAAAATAATGGAAGCACTTATAAAAATATTCCTGAGTATTGCCATTCTGCGAAATTTGAGGAAGTAATAGCCAATGACTTTTCATTAATTCCAAGTAAATACATTGAATTCATTGACCGGGACAGCCAGATTGATTTTGACAAAGAAATGAAGCGTATCCAAAAAGACTTTAAAATACTCTTAAAGGAAGAAAAGGAATCACAGGAACAGTTAATTAACGCTTTTAAGGTTTTGGGTTATGAGCTTTAAGAGAATTGGCGAATGTATAAGGATTATAAATAATCGCAATAAGGATTTAGCAACAACAAACCTATTGGGTGTAAATATCTACAAAAATTTTATGCCTTCAGTGGCAAATAGTTCAGGTTTAGATTTATCCAAATACAAACTTATTCAGAATGGGCAATTTGCAACTAATCTTATGCATGTAAATCGGGATGAAGTTTTACCTGTTGCTTTGTTCCAGAGCAATGATACCGCAATAGTATCTCCAGCCTACACAACTTTTGAAGTACTTAATGAAAATGAATTACTTCCTGAATTTCTGATGATGGAATTCCAAAGACCTGAATTTGACAGAAGAGCTTGGACCTATTGTGATTCAAGCGTTCGAGGTGGGTTGGATTGGAATAGATTCTGTGATATTGAAATTCCTATCCCCGACATAGATGAACAACGAAAATATGTTGCACTTTACAAAGGTCTTCTCAAGAACCAAAAAACCTACGAAAACAGTATGGCAGATTTGCAATTAATTTGCAATACCTACATTGAAAATCTTATTAAATCCCAAAAGCCAAAAGTCCTTGGTGAATATATTGAGCAATCGGATGAACGGAATAATGATTTACAGGTATCTTTTCTGCAAGGTGTATCAACAAACAAAGTCTTAATTGAAACCAAAGCAAATACAAACGGTCTTAGTTTTAGAAATTATAAAGTGGTAAGAACAGGTGAATTTGTTTATGTGGCTGACACTTCAAGGAGAGGAGACAAAATTGCTTTGGCGATGAATTCTGCTGGACCTTGTATAGTTTCTGCGATTTATACGGTTTTCAGAGTTGTGAAAAATTCTGAATTACTTCCTGAATATTTGTATTTATGGTTTGCTCGTCCTGAATTTGATCGGTACGCAAGATTTCATTCTTGGGGCAGTGCACGAGAAACTTTTGATTGGTCAGATATGTGTAATGTAAAATTGCCAATTCCCAATATTAAAATTCAAGAAGCTATTGTAACCATTTACCATACGCTGGAAACACGCAAGCGGATCAATGAACAATTGAAAAACACCATAAAACCCCTTTGCCCAGTTTTAATGCAGGGCGTGATTGAACAATTAAAAACTGAGTCAGTGTCAATCTAATATGAAATTCACCGAAGAAAAGTTAGAAGCTGCTTTTATTGAATTGCTGGGAAACGAAAAGGTCCCACATAATCTGGGTATTAATATTTTACGTCCGGTTGATGAAGTATTAATTGAAGAAGATCTATTGCATTTTCTACTGACCAAGTATGAAAACCAGCATCTCACCAAAAACGAAGCAAGATCAATTGTTCTTAAACTAAAAACCCTACCAGCTTCTGATCTTTACGAATCTAATAAGACAATTAATCGTTGGCTCTCCGATGGTTTTATACTAAAACGCGAAGACCGCAACCAGAAAGATATTCATATTGAATTGATCGATTACAACGGTTTGGAAAAACAGCTGGCAAGTCCGAATTTAGATCAGATTTCAGCAGAACCGGATCTAAAATACCCGCCAGATCACAACATTTACAAGTTTGTCACTCAGCTTGAAATAGTTGGATCAGAAAAAAGGATCCCCGATGGTATAATCTATATCAATGGTTTGCCTCTGATAGTATTTGAGTTTAAAAGTGCTATTCGCGAAGAGGCTACTATTTTCGATGCTTATAATCAGTTAACAGTTCGTTACCGGCGTGATATTCCTGAATTATTTAAATACAATGTCCTTTGCGTTATCAGCGACGGTATAAACAACAAAGCAGGATCTTTTTTTGCCCCATATGAGTTTTATTATGCCTGGCGCAGGGTGGCAGGCCTTGTAAAAGAGGTCGATGGTATTGATAGTATGTTTACTCTGATCCAGGGTATGTTTAACCGGAACAGGTTAAGAGACATAATCCGGAACTTTATCTATTTTCCTGATAGCTCAAAGAAAAATGAGAAGATAGTTTGTCGTTACCCCCAGTATTACGCTGCAAAAAAACTATTTGATAATATTTTGCTTGCCCAAAAACCAATGGGTGATGGAAAAGGGGGAACATATTTCGGTGCAACTGGTTGTGGAAAAAGTTTCACTATGCTTTATCTCACAAGATTATTGATGAAAAGTGAGCACTTTGAAAGTCCAACAATAGTTTTAATTACAGACCGGATTGATTTGGATGATCAGCTATCTGAGCAGTTTACCAATGCAAAGAAATTCATTGGTGATAATACTATTGTAAGCGTCGAGAGCCGGGCTGAATTGAGAAATCTGATTAGAGGCCGGCAAAGTGGCGGAGTTTTTCTGACAACCATCCACAAGTTTACTGAGGACACTGAATTACTAACCGACAGGAACAATGTAATTTGTATTTCCGATGAAGCGCATCGCACCCAGGTTAATCTCGATCAGAAAATAAAAGTCACTGATAAGGGTGTGGCAAAAACTTATGGTTTTGCAAAATACCTGCATGATTCCTTGCCAAATGCAACTTTTGTTGGTTTTACAGGAACTCCTATTGATGCCACACTCGATGTTTTTGGAAGGGTCATCGATGCCTATACAATGACAGAATCTGTGAGGGATGAAATCACTGTAAGAATCGTATATGAAGGCAGAGCAGCAAAAGTTGCTTTGAATAACAGCGAGCTCGAAAAGATTGAAAGATACTACGAACAGGTTGCTCTTGAGGGCGCAAATGAGTACCAGATTGAACAAAGCAAGGAAGAAACCGCCAAAATGAATGCTATCCTGGGCGATCCGAAACGATTGCAATCACTGGCAGAAGATTTTGTAACACATTATGAAAACAGAGTTTCCGAAGGTGCCACTGTAAAAGGTAAAGCGATGTTCGTCTGCAGCAGTCGTGAGATTGCATATGCTTTCTATAGAAATGTTATTGCACTCAGGCCTGAATGGAATGAAATCAGAGTTGCCGCTGAAGGTGTAGTTCTCTCGGAAAAAGACCAGAGGGAAATCAAACCAATGGAGCGGATCAAATTAATTATGACACGCAGTCAGGATGATCCGGAGGAGATGTACAAACTTATTGGAACAAAAGAACAACGAAAAGAACTGGATCGCCAGTTTAAGAACGAAAAATCTAATTTCAAGATTGCAATTATTGTAGACATGTGGCTTACAGGTTTTGATGTACCGTTTCTTGACACAATGTATATTGATAAACCCGTTCAGCAGCATAATCTCATTCAGACTATATCGAGAGTTAACCGGAAATATGAGGGGAAGAACAAAGGGCTTGTTGTTGACTATATTGGTATCAAGAAACAGATGAATTTGGCTCTAGCTAAATACAATAAGGGTGATGAAGACAATTTCGAGGATATAGCAGAATCACTCATCATTGTAAGAAATCATCTCGATTTGCTGGCAAAACTATTTCACAATTTTGACAACACCAAATATTTTAATGGAACAACTTTACAGCAGCTAAATACCCTGAATCAAGCTGCTGAATATGTTCAACTTACAAAGGATATTGAAACTCGTTTTATGGGATTTGTGAAACGGCTGAAGGCAGCATATGATATTTGTGCCGGAAGTGAACAATTAACTCAAACAGAAAGAGATTACACCCATTTTTATATGGCTGTAAGATCGATTGTAATTAAGCTTACCCGAGGTAATGCACCCGATACTGCCCAGATGAATGCGAGAGTCCGTGAAATGATTAAAGATGCTCTATCAAGTGATGGTGTCGAAGAAATCTTCAAGTTAGGTGATAACCTCGAATCGGAACAAGATCTTTTTGATAAAGATTATCTGGCTAAAATTGCTAAAATCAAGCTTCCAAATACCAAAATAAAATTACTTCAGATTCTGCTTGCAAAAGTCATAGGAGAGATTAAGAAAGTCAACAGGATGAAGGGAATAGATTTCACTAAGAAAATGCAGGCTCTTGTTGAACGCTATAACCAACGTGATGAGAACGATATTTTGCGAAGTGAAGTGTACGAAGAAATGGCAGAGCACCTGACAAATATGATCTGGGAGGTTCACCGGGAATTCTCAGCAGGAGAAGCACTTGGAATCGATTTTGAAGAAAAAGCCTTTTACGATATCTTGAAAGAGCTCTGCATTAAATATGATTTTACTTATCCAGACGATAAGCTGATAGAACTTTCAAAAGCCGTCAAGGATTTGGTTGACAGCCAGGCCAGATATCCTGACTGGAATAAAAGAGATGATATTAAATCGGCATTGAAAGTAGGATTGATTTTATTGTTAGATGAATTTGGTTATCCGCCAGTTGAAAGGGACGAAGTATATGTTGAGATATTTGAACAGGCTGAAAATTTTAAAAAGTACAGTATGATTTAGTTAGGTTCTAAGATTCAAATTATTTATGGTAGTACATTCTAAGATATTAAACAAAAGTAATTCGGGTAATTAATACAAGCAAAGATGGAACTTGATATAGAAAATGATTTATCCAAAAAGAAGGATCCGGTAGCTGATTTAATTTCAAAGTATAAGGAATTAATAGAAAAGACTCATTTTGAAGGAGAAACCTATAAGTGGGAATTAACAAAAAGATATCATAATAGGCCTAATGTCGATGCTCCAGATTTTACTACAGAAATTTCAGACATTGAGTTCAATAATCTTATTTACCTGATGGGTATTGCTGTAAGTAAGCATATCTCCAGAGAAAGGCCGGAAGAGTACAGAAATGCTTTTAAAAAGCTGTTTAATGAATCTGAACCCCTTACTAAAAGGATAAACCAGTTTGAAATTGAGGTTCTGAGAATATATAGGGAGTTCACCCCTGAAGAAAAGTTTGGTACATATCATGACGAAAGAACTATTTCTACTTTTCTTGCTTTTCATGATTCAAACAAATACCCATTATTTAAGGATGGATTTTATAAGAAGTACTGCAAACTTATTGGAGTCCAGCCTGAATCTAAAGGAAGAAAATATGAACACTATATCGGGTTATTAAATGATTTCATAAATAACTATATCCGGCCAGATACTAATCTTCTTGAATTAAAACAAAGATACTTTCCAGCGGAAGAATATTTAGATAACAGTCATTACATACTTGCACAGGATATCCTCTACCAGATGCTTGACAGGTCAAAAGAAGATGCCATAAGGTATTGGCGTGTTGGTACAACAAACGGGGATAAGAGCTATTGGGATGTTATGCTGAAGAATAAATATGTAAGTATGGGTTGGTCAGAATTAGGTGACCTGTCCCATAGAAAGATCAAAAACAGAAATGATATTGCTGAGATATTTAAAAGTTTAAATGAGTATTCGGACAATAAAGGTCTTTTAACTCGTAAATCGGGCGAGGTATTTAACTTTTACAATGAAATGAAATCCGGTGATATAGTTCTTGCTCAGGATGGATCAACAGTCTTGGCTATTGGAGAGATTATTGATGATTATGGTTATGATAAGGAAGCAGATTTTCCGCATTACAGGCCGGTTGAATGGCTTGTAATTGATCCTAAGGATTTTTTAAATGAAACTGGAAAATTTACAACAGTATTTCCAATAACAAAACCGGAAATCATTGATAGAATAAACTACTTTCTAGGTTCAAAAGAGAAAAAATCTCCTGTTCTAAATATTCCTAATTACATGTATAAGAATATCATCCTTTATGGTCCTCCTGGGACAGGTAAGACCTACAATAGCATAGATAAAGCTGTTGAGATTGCCTCTTCTGAACGATATATCTATAATGACCATGATGCAAATAAAAAAGTCTTCGACGAGCTAAGAAAATCAGGTCAGATTGAGTTTATTACTTTCCATCAGAATTACGCTTATGAAGATTTTGTCGTTGGCATTTCTCCTGATGTAACTTCTGGTTCATTACGCTTTGAAAAGCGTGAGGGAATATTCAAATATATGGTTGATAAAGCCAAGCAAAATTGGTTGTCAGCAACCTCTAAAGAACAAGATGACTTAGACTTCAATTATGTATTCAATAGTTTCTTCAAAACCTTGATTGAAGAAGAGGTATCGGAAATTGAAATTCCAATGAAAAGCAGGAATTATAAATTTAAGATAACTTCTATTGATGTTGATGAAGGGAGAATTATGTTTACTAAACAAAGTGGTGGAACCGGGCATGATCTGCTTGTTAAAAATGTTAAGAGGATATACGAAGGCACACTGGATTATGGAAATGAGGGATTAGGAGTTTATTACAATCCATTAAATGAACAACTCGGGGAATTTGCTAAAAAACTTAAACCACAAAAGTCAGGTTCTGAGCAACTAAATAACTATGTACTGGTGATAGATGAAATAAATCGTGCTAACATTTCAAAAGTATTTGGCGAATTGATTACACTGCTTGAGGATGATAAGAGACTAGGAGCAGAAAATGAACTAAAAGTAACTTTACCTAATGGAGAAAAAGAATTCGGGATTCCTCCTAATCTTTACATCATTGGCACAATGAATACAGCCGATAAATCAATTGCATTAATAGATATTGCCTTAAGAAGAAGATTTGAATTCATTGGCTATTATCCAAAGTATGAGGATTATGATCTGGAGGCATGCAACTTGCTTAAGGTTATTAACTTCAATATTTTTGAAAAGAAAAAGTCAGCTGATTATTTAATCGGGCATGCCTATTTTATGAAAGGCCAACCCATCGAAGTTGTTCTGAGAAACAAAGTCCTTCCTTTATTGATGGAATATTTCTCAGGTAAAACAGATATTGTGAGAGAGATTTTTTCCGGCTCAAAATGGAATGTAAACTATGACTCAATAACATATTCCTGGCTAATTAAAAAGGAATAATGGCTCTGCTTTTCGAATATGGTAAATGGGCTAGTGTAAAGGATAAAGATTCTTTGAAACAGATGTTGAAAGACATTTGGCAGCAGAGGCTCTTTGTTGATAGCGAAGTTGGGATAAGTGAAGCTCAAAAAGACAGCCATTACCAGCCATTTCTAAGCTTCGACAATAATCAGATACGGGCAAACAATTTTGTAGGTTTTATTCAGAACGATGAGGATATAATTGAAATTTATCCAAAGGTCTTTCGGAATTATGAAAATGCTAAAGACCACAAGGAATTAATGTTGAAGCACATCTTCTATTGGTTCAGTTACTGTCATAAATGGAAGTTCCCTTTCAATCAAACAACTCTCGATACCAGGGAAATCAAAGAATTTCCCGAACTAATAATTAATGTAATCGCCAATCAGTTTCTTGATACAATTTCAAAACAACCACTGACTATGTATCAGCCTGTTGAAGAAGTATTTCAATCTCCACGAGGTTCAATTAATTTTAAGAGATACATAAACAATGGGATTATTACTGGCAACTATCATAAAATTGATTGTGATTATGAGCCATTTTTAATTGATAATAAGGTAAATAGAATAATAAAATATTGTTCTAGACTTCTTCTCTTCCAAACAAGATTCTCGGAGAATCAAAGGATCTTGCAGGACATTATTTTTATTCTAGATGAGGTGGATGATTTACAATGTACAGTTCAAGATATTCAGAGGACTAACATTAACCCTTTCTTTGAAGACTACACCTTACTGATGAATAGCTGCAGTCTAATTTTGAGTCAACAGATTTATTCAAACAACATATACAATCTCACACAGTGGTGTCTGTTGTTTCCGATGGAATATATTTTCGAAGATTTTCTTGCAGGTTTTCTTCAGGAAAGATTTCAAAATCAATGGAAAGTCGAATATCAAAAATCAGACTTATATCTTGCAGAAAGTGAAGATGAGAAGGAAGTTTTCAATATGCAGCATGACATTTTCTTAACATCCAAAGAGAATCCCAAACTAAGAATAATAGTCGATACTAAATATAAACTCAGAGATTTGAATTATAAGAAAGATCCAAAGAAAGGAATTGCTCAAAATGACCTATATCAGATGGTGAGTTATGCATTTAAGAGAGGTTGCACGGATATAATGCTGGTTTACCCAAATCTCTCTGATAATTTAAATAAACCTGATAAATTTGAATTAGTTTCGGGTTTCCCTACAAATGAAAAAATCAAGGTTACTGCCATTGAGATCCCATTCTGGTCATTGGCGAATTTCGACAATTTAACGACTGAAATGGGGAGGGTGATCGCTGAGAGCTTAAATGATATCAGCCAGTATAGTCAATCTGCCAGAATAAACTAAAGTCATAATTATCCTGGTTTATATTTACGAGCTATAACAGTCCCTTCACATTCAAAGACAATTTTCTTAATTCAATGTCACATAACCATTACCGTCCCTTCGCTGTAAACCACATCCCGCAAACCGCACTTGCCAACCCAATTCCAAAGTTTGCGGGAAGAGGTTTACAGCCCGTCCCTGCCACTTGACGAGACAGGCGGCTAAAGTATAAAACATTGTTTCACATATACAGACACAAAATTTGCCCTGCAGCTAACTCACTGGCAAATGTAATAAGCTGTCAAACATCCGAATACATCTAAAACCAACAACTTAGCTTATTACACTTGCCAGCCAGGTTTCGACCCATAATTATCGGATTTTAATGAAAATATTAAAGGATAAACAGTAGAAAAAAACAAAGAGATGTTCTCTGTTATGACAGATTCCGATAGCATGACAAATCAGTGCTATCAACCGGGAATTAAAAAAAAGTTTTACCCTGACAATTTCTGCAACCAGGACAGTTTTTAAATAAGCCCAGCAGCTAACAAGCGGGTATAGGCAATAAGCTTGTCACAATTTTTGCACCACACCTTGACAACTTTATCTTGAAACAAAAATCTCGTCCGTTTACAAGCATCGTGATTCCGGCTCTGGACAGATCCATGCTAAAAAGACAATTAAATCTTTCGCCGGGACAGGCAAAAATTGCGCCATACCTTCCTTGCCACCGGGACAGCTTTTCGGCTAAAGTACCAGGACTAGTGGCCGGATGGCTGCGTCAGGTAACACTTACTGCCCATACCCGCTGGCCGTTACCATGCATTTTACCACAGAAGATAGAGAAGATAGTGTGGAATATTCCTTAAAAATATAAAGATATGAGGTATTGGATTGGATTAATTATAGCCCTTTTAGCTGGTATAATTGGGATAGGCCTATCACGTGAATGGATAAAGAGAGAATTCCCAAGAATAAGTGAAACACACCTCGATACGATTTTATTAGTTCTACTAGCAATAGGGCTAGTTATTTCGTCTATAGAGTACTTAAAGCAATCAAATACTTTGAAGCAATTAGAGGACGAACAGAGAGGGCGTATCCTCACACCGAAACAAGAAAAGTACCTAAGAGAAACTTTCAGCAGCCTTCCTAAAACCAGAGTGCATCTGATGGGGATACAAGGTGATCGTGAAGCAATTCGATTTGCGAATACGCTGAAAGATGTTCTTGTTGTCGCTGGTTGGGATGTTGATGGAGTGTGGGAGGACATTCTTATTGGCGGGGCTGGTCCAGGAATACTTGTGCGCCAAGCGTCGTCTGCATCAGACTCATTAGGGCGTAGTATTTCTGAGGCTTTTAATCACATTAAAATTACTTCTAGGTTTGTGATTATTCCAGATCTTAAGCCAGATCAACTTGAGATTATCGTTGGTTCCCGCCCTTAAATTGCTCATACACCAATTACTTTAAACATTTAAGATTAACGGCAAAAGAAATTTTTGTGATTAAAGGGCTTGGTTGAACAAAAAACGCATGGTAACAGGTCGGTATATGCAATTGGCGCTCCGCACCGCGAGAATTTTCTGGCTAAAG
>Ga0116164_10001588_pt1 | contig 17072 bp, 15 predicted proteins | sample AD_UKC109_MetaG_FD_89888 | JGI IMG/M metagenome (GOLD analysis project Ga0116164, IMG submission 89888) | Active sludge microbial communities of municipal wastewater-treating anaerobic digesters from Hong Kong - AD_UKC109_MetaG | ecosystem: Engineered > Bioreactor > Anaerobic > Digestate... | reverse complement strand
GCCGCTGCGGAAGGCGTAATGTGCGCTCCTTCGGAATTCGGAATGACGACCGCCTTTCCGTTTTCCCAAACGGCAACGCAGGAATTCGTCGTCCCAAGATCGATGCCGATCAATCTGCCGGTTTGTTTTTTTTCCATTCTTTTATCCTGTTCAACACACATACGGGTAAGTGTTCCACTCGCCGATTCCACGACATATACCGCAATGACCTCTTTATGACTTCTTCATATCATCCATTGCGTCATCTCCGGCGGTTTTGACGCGAACGTTTCCACCTGCTGATTTTCAATGCAGTCAAGTAAAATAATATCCCGCCGGGGGCGGCCAATGCCAGATTCCTGATCCGATTCATTGGGTCGGGATCATAAAATGTGAAATCTGTGAAATAACAGATCGCAATCAGGTACATCAGGCAAAGTATACACAATACTGCGATGAGCTTGCCGCCGCCCATAAAATAATGCTTTGTTTTTGATAACATTTTATGCCTGATCTCCATTTGCCGCTAAATATCCTATATTAAATAAAAGATTCGGGATGTTCCTTGTAGAATTTTTCAAGTGCTGCATTGTAGTTCTGTGATTTCCGTGGTATGGTCTTCAGCAGTTCATCAGCTTTGTCCACGCTCTTGACGATATCGGATATGATCTGCGCATCTATGCAAGCTTTTCCGCTTGCAATAAGATGCCCGTCAGGTGAAACTACGTCAATCTGGGTTTGTTGTTTAGCTTCAATGGCTTTCACCCAGTCTTGAAAGTTTGCCTCCGTAAAATTTGCTACGTTCTCCACAATAATATTGTTTGCCGTTCTGGCACCACCTGTTGATTCGGCCGAAAGAGCGAGGCCGATGTGAACGAGCGGAAATTCCGGCTGTTTATAAAAACCGGCCCTGAAAAAGCAGAAGCCACCTTCCACTGAACGCTTGAGAGCCGGTATCTGACCGTCGTCTATCACATTCGGCATGGCTAAGGCGTGAGGTTCCCCATACAAGCAGAACGCGAGGAATGTCCCCGCAACGCGGTTCAGTTTTGCGATATCTTCAATGCTGACAATCTGAACAAGCTCTGTTCCCGATTGCTTTGCCTCCATTTTATTTTGCTCCAGTTTCTCATCGAATGTATGACCCACTCTCGCCCATCTCCGGGATCCATTTTCGCTCTCTTGCGACGCATCTGGAACTCGACGGATTCCCGGTTCGGCAGCTTGCGGCACCGGAGCCTGCATCAGCGGCAAACGGCCGACATTAAGCGCCATAAGCTCACGCTCGATATCACTCAGAACCTTCAAATCGCCTAGATTTATTTCTTTGCCATCTTGTTTTTTATACACATTCCTTATCAGGCTGCCAAAGACATCGTTTAGTCCAATGATGTAGTTGCCCTCTGCAGTATGGCAATCGATCATAGAGCTTTTCCCTTTCGATTCCACCGTACAGATACAGCCCTTGCATCGAAGCCAGTTTGCAGCATTTTGACAGGGGCCTTGGACGCCCAGCTCGCCCCAACCGCCCTGAAACCCCTGTGGCAAATCATCATCGGATGGGAACTGATCCATTTCTACCGCAAGCAATAATATTGCGTATGCCGCCACCAATGCAAGGGATGAATCATCTTTGGCGTGTCTAAATGAGCGCATGGCTTCCTGCTTATCTCCCACCCTGCTTTGAACAATGCCCATGTTGAACCACGCCAAGCACATTTCCGGACGCTTTTTCAGAATGTCCTTATAAAGATTGATTGCTTTCATACGCTGCTCAAGTACAGTAGATTCGCCCAGGCGAAACGCTTGCTTTAATGTCCCGTTAACATTGCCTTTTTTCTCTTTTTCACGTTCGGAATGCTTAGAGAATATGCTCATCTTTTTCCCTTCTTCCATGATTGATTGATAATTATCGGGTTACTTTCATTCATTTGTCCAGGGTGTGTTTCTAAAGTCTGGAAGATGCAGTTTTGCTGGATCAGCTTGCAGATTGAGGCAAAAAACGCAGACGCAGTGGTACTGTTTCGAGGCTTTTTAACGAAAATATGCAAGCTGAGACGGTGAAAATGCGCTTTTGTGATTTTAGAAACACATCCTAAATAGCTCCGCATATTTTTTATTACAAATCTGAAATGTCCGCCCCTCAGACCATTTGTTGGGACGTTCTGTAAAGAAAGATTGATACCGGTCAATCTGCCGATCCGTTTTCTTTCATGATTTTTCAAGCCTGTCCGGCACGTGTTCAGTGATTGGAGCGGGGGTGGAAAGTGCTCAGTTATGTCTTTCCGCATCTCCCAGGAGCTCTTCGGCGTTGGCCCTGTTCAGCCCCTGCCGGAACAAATACTTCATCCTTTCCTGATACGAGAACCCTTCTTTTTCCATTTCGTTTACTTTGGTTATGAGTGTTTCCCGTTCTTCGCCCGAGGGCTTCGATCTCATCGTGTTTTTTTCGCGCCGATACCGCCACAGCAGAGCGATGGCCAAGCTGACGGTCACAACAACTAAATAGAACAGCATGCGTTCTCCGAAGGCTTCCATAAAACGATTCCCCGCCCTTTTGTGTCAACTGTCTTTTCGAACCACGGTCCCGACATGTTTCTCTATGTATGCGCGTATATAGGGCAACCCGTCCGTCGCCGCCGGTATCTTCAGGTCTTCGCCGGCATGCAGCACGATGACCGGCTTCATCATTCCGGCCACTTTTAAATACTCCACGCTTTGGATTTCCGTCCATTTCTTCTCAACGTCTCCGACACGAATCGAATCCTCCGAAAGGGAGACACGGAAGCGTGACGCCCGGACGCTGTTGCGGATGTCAAAAAACAGCCAGACCAACCCGGCGATAATCATAGCCGCAAAGATAAACAGGTAAGAATCAGTCACATACCTGCCTAAAATCAGGATAAGCGCAACTGGAGTGCAAAAAATCAACAAAGGAAAAAAGAAATTGATTTTCAGGGAAACCCTGTACGAAGAGCGAATGCGAAAAACGTCCATAATAAAGTTCCTTTCTGCCATAAAATCAGCAATTTTAAATATTCCGTAATCAGCCGGTAGGCACATGAATTATGCCCAGTACCAATATCGAGCCGCCAACCTGCGCAATATGCTTCTTTTTATTTTAGTTTGTGGAACATGACTCCCTACTTTCTTTTACAGTACGATTGCTCAGCTTTTCCTTCGCCACCATCTGCTTTTTCCAGCATGCGACGGTTTCTCAGCCCGATCGTTATTTTGGGGCTCGTCGGATCGAAAAAGAGCTTCTAAAATATCTTCGGCGGAAAAAGCATCCGTCGTTTTTTTTGCAGGTACAGAATTGTTATCGGGAAGCAGGCAATCAATAAGAAGATTCATATTATGAGAATCCGACTCTAGCCAACTTTTTAGCATAGCGGTATGCCCTGATCGAAAAGATGTCTTTATAAATCCAGGTAAAACTCCGCTCGCTTTCAGCTCCTCCGGCGTATAATAATGACCAGCCGGATCATCTGACCAACCATCGATAAAAATATCATCCGAGCCAATCTGCACACTGCTCCAACTTTTTTTAGGAACACGCGGTAGTTCTATGCCGCAGCGGTTGCAATTTTCAAGCGTGGAGCCCCAAAATTTTTTACCACAAAGGGGGCATGTGCACGACTGACGCGACATAACATATTCCTGATAATCCATTGTGTTTGTTTTACCACAACTGACACATCTAAAAACTACATAATAATCCCCATTTTCGTCAGGATCGTACTCGCATAAAGGTATCATTATGTGACCACAATCACACTTCACAATTTACAGCCCCCTTTCTGCTTATTTCCCTTACTGCCGATTCAGCAGCATTCGCCGGCGTGCATATAAAGAATCGTTTTCGTCCATGTGTTTACAGATTCTTTTTTTATTATAATTCACATGAAAAACGATTTGGTGAGCCCGCAGCACAATGGCGGTCAAACCGCATGCGGAAATTTACCACAGTCGCTTTGCGTGCTATAATGTGCAGTATAATTTATGTTCGCAGATAGCAGATAATTGAGACGGGAGGGGTTGATGTGAGGGTCACCGAACAGTTTGAAGCATTCTATGGCCGGGAACTGACGAAAAGCACCAGCCTTCCATTACGAATCACATCCCGGTATTCCATAGAAGCCTGTCTTGTATCTTCCGATTTGAAGGAAATCTATCTTCTGGCGTTACGTGAATCAAAAGAGAAAGTCGTCCTCAGGCGGCTTCCGCTGGATCAGAGCGCGGTCAATCATGCCGAGTATAGTCTGCTGTGCAACCTCGATCATTCCAAAATTCCGAAAGCCATAGAATTTTTTGAAGAAGGAAATTTCTCCTACTTCATTCGTTCTTATATGCCGGGCGCTTCCCTTCATCAATGGATTGCAGTGCACGGCGTAGCGTCGGAACGCGAGGCCGTGAATATCACCGTTCAATTATGCGATATTCTCGCCTATCTTCATGCACAGCATCCGGCGGTGATCCATCGTGATATCAAACCCCAGAACGTCATACTCGACCCGAGCGGGACCGTATATCTGATCGATTTTGACATTTCCCGCAAATTCGACCCTGCCGCGGTAAAAGATACTATATTTATGGGGACGTCGGCGACCGCTCCGCCGGAGCAATATGGATATGGACAGACCGACGCGCGTTCCGATCTCTACTCGCTGGGGATACTGCTTGTTTTTCTGTGTACGGGACGATATGAAAGAACGGCGCTGCCGGATATGCCGCCAGGCCTCCGCAAAATTGCGGAAACCTGTACGCAGTTTGCGCCCAGGGACCGGTATGCTTCGGCGCTTCAGATCAAGCGGGCGCTCCTTGCGCGCAAACGTGTCTGGCCAAAAAGGATTGTTGCCGGCGCCGCTGTTTTATGCGCGATTTTCGGAGCTTTTTGGATTGGCCGCGCCACTGCGGGCGACCGGTCGTATCCGGATTCGTCCGTGCAGGCGGAATCATCGCTGGTCACAGCGCAAGAAGCGGAGGCAACCTCCGTTTCGGAGGACGGTACGGTTCGCTTTGCTTCCGATGTGATCGAAGGTTTGGTACGGGAGAAACTGGGCAAAACGTCGGAGGAACCGATTACTGCAAGCGAGCTGGCGACGATTACGGAATTGAGCGTGGTCGGTGTGCCTTCCGAAAATGCTTCAATGCCGGTTGATTTTGTCGGCGACCAGGTCTATCAGAACGGAAAACCGGTCACACGCGGCGAAGTCCAAACTCTGACCGATTTATCGCTGATGAAAGGGTTGGAGACGCTTGTACTCGTCTATCAGCAGATTGACGACCTTTCTCCAATCGCTGCGCTTCACCTGACGTCCCTTACGATTATCGGAAATTACGTGAGCGATTTAACGCCGCTTGCCGGTATGGTAACGCTGCGGAATCTGGACGTCGGCTACAATCCCATCGAAGACCTGTCGCCTTTGGAATCTCTCCAGCGGCTGGAGACATTGCATATCGAGCAATGCAACGCGACGGATCTTTCGGTGGTTGAGAGCCTTTCCAGCCTGACGACCGTCAACGCCGCCTATATCCCATGCTCCGATTTTTCCCCGTTGCTTGCGTTACCATTGCTCAGCTCTGTCGAAATCACCGGAAGCAGCGCGCAGGATGTTGCCGAGGTTTCCAGCAATCAGAGCATCGAAGAACTCATCGCAATCAACTGCGGGCTCACCAGTTTAGAGGGCTTTCAGTTCATGCCCAATCTCGAGCGGCTGGAGTTGAGCGAAAATCAAATCTCGGATTTGTCGGGCATCGAACGGTATCAAAACCTGAACAACCTGATCCTGCAGAATAATCCGGTCGATGATCTGTCGCCGCTGATCGCGCTTCCCGCTCTGGAGGAACTCAATTTGCAGGGTGTGGACACGGATTTGTCGCCGCTTTTGAGCATAGCTTCTCTTGAAAAGGTGGTTTGTTCATCCGATATGCAGTCCCGCATCGACCGAATCAAAGAAGATGCGGCGTTTGAGATAGAAATTGCCGACTGATCACGATCGCAGTGGAGGAAATACGATGGCACGAGAGAATAAGGCCCCCCGGGGAAAGGAAACGTCCCGCGGACCCGGCGACGCTGCGGCCTTTTCTACCGAAGCGATGCTGAGCAAACTCAAGGAAACGCATGAAATCGACAGCTTCCTTGAGGAAAACAGGGATGCATTCTATAGCAGCACCATCCGCGACTATTTTGAAATGCTGTTTGAAAAATACGGCATCAGCAAGAAAGAAGCCATTGAACGCTCCAACATCGAGCGGGGGTATGCATACCAAATCCTGCGCGGCGAAAAGTGCGCCGGACGGGACAAATACCTTCGCCTTGCGGTCGGTATCGGGTTGACGCTGGACGATACGCAGCGGCTTCTGACCATCACACAAAACGGGATCCTCTATTCCAAAGTGCTGCGTGACGCGATCATCATCTTCGGCATCAGCAACCATTTTGATATCATAAAACTCGAATCGCTTCTGGAAGAAAAGCACGCTGACCCGTTGGAATAATCAAAAGTCGCCTGCACCCGGCACCTTGGACAGCACCCCGTATAAACGCGCGATTGTATCGCTTCGTGAAGGTTTAGCCAAAAACAGTAGGTCACCGTTTGGTGGCCTTTTATTCTTGCTTTCTTGCAGGCTCAAACCTGCGAGATTGCCTGAACAAGCCGTATCGCGGCTGTATGCGAATTCCGAATACTACCGCGCAGATTTGCGGTGAAAATTTTTGTTTTCCGATGCGAAGCAAAAACGCAGGCGTATCCGCCAGCTGCGTCAAGTTTTCGCGACAAAACCGGAGGGCAAAAAGGCCGTTGCAAAATATGCGGCAGTGTTTGGATTTCGTATGAACTGTTGCGGAGCCGAGCGCCCGCAGTGCGGGAGAAAGCGAGGCGAGCGCTGGTGTGAAACAGAAAACGATCCGGTGGATTGTTTTCAGGCGCGAGCGGGTCGGCATTCATGATGACCCCGAGTACCGCTGTTTGTCGCCGCGGGCGACATTTGGAGCAAGCCCAGCGCGGGCGTTTTAGGCAGCCGCTTTATGCGGCAACGCGAAACGCCCCTGCGCGCAGGCCGCGTGAGGCGCGTTCGAGTCCAGCAGGGAGAGCCAAACAAATTAAATCCGAACCCGATTCCTATTGGAGAAGGGTTCGGATTTGTTGTTTATATAGAATCTTTCTAGCAATGGTATATAGCTGATCGTTGCGCCCGCAGGTTCTTCACCCCCGCGTTGCTCGTTGGGTTATGGTGGAAGTCTTTTTCACTTCCCACTCTACAAGCCTTATCGTATAATATGTGTCAGGAAGGCGGTGCTTTGTGTTTGAATCGTGGTTGCGTGATCTTTCAGCTGACTTTGCGGTGTCGATTATTTATATTACATGAATTCAGGATACTATATAAGGAGATAATGCAATAATGAATGATGTTTTATTTAGAAATATATCAGATGATGAATATGAAAAATATAAAGATTGGGAAATCAAAGACTATGCCGGCAATCTGTTTAAGGAGGGACAATATGATACATTAGAAGAGGCGATGAAGGAATCCATCAAGGATTTTAACGAGGGCTTGCCAGCCGGCCTGGAAACACCGGATCATTATTTGTTAAAAATACAAAATAGTGAGAATAAAGATATAGGTTTTTTATGGTATGAAACTACCAATAAGAAACGAGCTTTTATTGAAGATTTTGTTATTGAGGCAGATTATCGCCGTAAAGGTTATGGAATGAAAACGCTTAGGCTGTTAGAACATGACTTGATAGATAAAGGTATCTATCAAATTGTGTTACATGTATTTGAAAGCAACAGTATCGCAAGAAGATTGTATGAAAAGGCAGGATTTACTTATTTGGACGTAAACGAGGATGAGCCCGGAAGCCTTTATATGTTGAAAGCATTGACCAAACAGCCTAAAAACGAGAATTTATGGGATTTCGTTCGGCCTAATGAAAGTCATCAATCAGAAAAGGGGTAAAATAGAATCCGCTTTATTTGATACGGTATTTGAGCATAAAGCGCACGATAGAGTCGTTCTGATTGCGCATCTTTTCACTTTTGTCGGTAGCGCCCCTGCGCACCGTTTGGGACGTTTCCTACAAAACAAACGGCTCGTCATTTGACGGGCTGTTTTGTCATCCTTCCGGCGTTGAATCCGAGCCAATGCCATTGCTTAACGGTCAAATCTGCGGCTGTTACGAATTCCAAATATTGCCATACTGATTTGCTGCGGAAATTCCTGTTTTCCGATGCGAAGCAAAAACGCAGGCGCAGCCGGCAGCTGCATCAAGTTTTCGCGCTTAACAAGGTTCTCAGAAGTCCGAAATTTATTTCAACAGCCTATTGCTCTGTTCATACATTGCTCCTAGTCACGTTTATACGTGAAAGATTTTATTAAATGCCTTGCGTTTCTTCTCTCGTTCGATCGCTTTCTCCAGAGATTCCCAGAATTCGGGTGGATGTTCGGGGTGCCGTTCTTTGATGCGTCTGAAAACCTCATGTAAGTCTGGTAATTGCTTTTCCAACTTTCGCCGCTGCTTCTTTGTCATTGCCCGTCCGTATTCATATGGAATTTTTCGCAACTTTTCGCTCACATGTTTGCTGACTTGGATCGTTTCCTTAAAAACATCTGTCCCATTAAGATTACAGCTTGCTTTTCCGATTTGATTTTTATAATTCGTGCATTCGTCGTCCGCCTCAGTCCCGCCAAGTATATAATAATTAAAAAGGTATTCACAAAAATCGTCATCTGCACCAGGAAACAGTGCTTTTGCACACAAACCGTGAATATGTCGTCTTGCATCATAAGGCAAACGAATCAATGCATTTTCGCACTTTTCTTGATCCATGGGATTCTTTCCAAGAATCATGTATGTCGCGTATAATAATGTAGCATGCCGTAACGGATTGAAAACCCGATTCCATCCCAAACGAGCTTTGAACCGCACCCTGTCAATCCAAACAGCAACTCTCCAATATATTAAATTGCATGTCTCTTCAAACATTGTTCCCGTCTTCTTTCGAGTCTTCTGCTGTACCACCTGCATGTGGACTGCATTTCTATCATACCCTCTATTTATGATTTTGTGTTGGCCAATAAGTGTATTTTTCCGAAGAAACTGCTGGAAGGAGTTTTACACTTGCGGTGTATGATATAATTCCCATAAAATAACGATCGAGGCAGGAATAAAAATGAAGCATGCGATACTGCTGATTGAAGACGATGTGCATTTGCAGGACGGCCTGACGGAAGTGTTGACCGGCGAAGGTTATTCTCTTGATTCGGCGGTCACAGCAAGCGACGCCGATGCAAAAATCAAAGCCCATGCATACAGCCTCGTTATACTGGATGTTTCCCTGCCGGATGGAAACGGTTTTGAATTATGCACCCGGTGGCGCGAAGCCGGAATCAAAACGCCAATTCTGTTTCTCACCGCAAAAGATGAAGAATATCATATTGTACGCGGCCTGGACGCCGGTGGGGACGATTATATAACGAAGCCGTTCCGGCTTTTGGAGTTGCTCTCCCGCATTCGCGCATTGATCCGGCGGAACAGGCAAACCGTTTATGATCACGACGGGCTAAACATTGATCTGGAAAAGTTCAGCGTGACAAAGGACGGTAATCCCATCTGCCTTACCGGCACAGAGTTCCAGCTGCTTTCGGCGCTTATTGCAAACGCCGGAAAAGTGATGGATCGGAATTCGCTGCTTCAGAGTATTTGGGACGACGCCGGAATGTTCATTGAAGACAACACGCTGTCGGTGCACATCAGCCGTTTACGGGACAAAATAGGCGCGCAGCACATCAAAACGATCCGGGGAATCGGCTATCGATGGGAGGATGGCGAATGATCTATGCCATTGTCATGATTGCCGCCGCATGCGCCGCCGGTCTTGTCGTTTTTTGGATCATGCGGAACAAACACGAAAAGCAGATGCGGGCGATCGAGGCCCAGCTGGAGGCGTTTCTTGGCGGCGATGATGCAAACACTGCTTTCAGTTTGGAAGACGACGATTATTCGGCGCTAAAAAACTACATTGTCGAGCTGGAAGAGAAACTCGTGCTCCAAAAGGATTTGCTCGAAAAGAAAACAAACGAGACCGCAGAGTTTATCGCCAGCATTTCCCATCAGTTAAAGACGCCTTTGGCCGGGATCAAGCTCTATTGTGAAATGGATCATGCCCCGCATTATGCAAAGCAGCTCGAATTGATCGAGCAGATGGAACATCATATCAAATCGTTGCTGACCCTGGAAAAATTCAGAGCGGACGCATACATATTGGAGTTTGACCGGCATCGTCTCAAAGCGTTAATCGAAGACACCTGGAATAAGTTGCATCCCATGTATAGCGGGATTCGCCTGGTTGTCCAAGGGGACGAGCCGCTGCGGTGCGATCGCTATTGGCTGGGCGAGGCTTTTTTAAATATCTTCAAGAATTCCTGTGAATCCATGGATGGTGCGGGAACAATCAGCGTAAACATATTTAAGGAGCAATCGTCCATATTCGTTGAAATCGAAGATTCCGGCGGCGGAGTGAACGAGAGCGATCTGACGCACATATTCACCCGTTTTACCCGCTTGCGGAAAGAAAGCAACTCGGGAGGAGTCGGATTGGGTCTTGCCATTACAAAGGCGATCGCCGAAAAGCATCATGCCACGATGATTGCGGTTAATGCGGCTTCGGGGCTGAAAATCACGTTCTGCTTCCCCATCATAAGCGGGCATCTTACGATATCGTAAAATTCGGCGTGTCAAAAAAACCCCGGGATTGTTAAGGGCCGAAGCCCTTGATCCATATTTTCCAACGGACCACATCTTACGATATCTTAAGATACCGTTCACCGAACCGTAAGGTCCGCCAGGTATAATCAATACGATACTTGGAGGGAATAGTATGCAAATTTTAAAAGCGAATCATCTGTGTAAATTCTACGAAGGCGGCCAAAGCATCGTACACGCCGTCAACGATATCACCGTCGGTTTTGAAGCCGGCGAATTTTGTGCCGTCACCGGCCCCAGCGGCTCGGGCAAGTCGACGCTCCTGCACGTGCTTGGCGGGCTGGATTATCCGACCAGGGGCGACGTCTTCTATAAAGAGGAAAACCTTTACCATTATAGCGACGACCAATTGTCGATTTTAAGGAGACGACGGTTCGGATTCGTTTTCCAGGCATACAACCTGATTCCAGAACTGAACGCATACGAGAATATTTTGCTGCCTGTGATGCTGGACAAAAAGAAGCCCGATGAAAAGCATATTCGTTTGCTGATCGAGATGCTCCACATCAAGGACCGCCTTTCCCACTTGCCCAGCGCGCTTTCCGGCGGACAGCAGCAGCGCATCGCAATCGCAAGAGCGCTTGCCAATAAGCCCTCCATTTTGTTTGCCGACGAACCGACCGGCAATCTTGACGGAAAAACAGGACAGGAAGTGCTTTCGCTGCTAAAGTATGTAAGCGGCGAACTTGGCGTCACCCTGATCCTGGTGACCCATGATCTCGGTATCGCGGAGCAGGCTAAGCGCATCATCCGGCTTGAAGACGGCAGAATCGCCGGAGACGCATGATGAGAAAATTCAATAGCATAACGCATCTTGTGCGGAACATGATTGAAGGCCGGCGTAAATCATATGTGTTTTTAGTTGCAGCGATACTATGTGCCGTTTTCTTCTCGGCCTTCGCGCTCATGGTCACATACGGCGCAATCACCTCCATTCAGGATATCGTCGATTTACGATATGGCCGTCAGGATTATATCATCAACAATGCGAACGGTCTGCCGCTGGACGATCTTGTGGATATGCAGCTGTTTTCCAGATACGGCACCTCAAAAACCCTTGGATACGCCTTGTTCGACGATACGAATACCACCGATGGGTTTTCAATTGCACAATACGACGAAGCCGCTCTTGATATCACAAACAAGCAGCTGATTGAAGGGGCTTTCCCGCAAAAAGAGGGCGAAATCGCAATCGAAAGCGCCATGCTGGACAAGCTGGGTTTTGACGGCCAAGTCGGGGACACCATCACGCTTACAGTAAGGGTTCCTGACGGCACGGACTTTTTAGACGAGGAATTTGAAAAAACCTATACGCTGACAGGCATCCTGTACGATCAATATATCTATCAGATGCGCTGGCGCGAAGTGACGCCGGTCTATTCCGATATCCCAGCCGCAATCGTTTCGGATCAGGATACGATCGAGGCGGGAGGCATGTATATTACAAAATGCTATTACGTGTTCGGAAAAGGATTCTCACATCAAAAGATTTACGACCTCAATTTCGATCCGTCGTCCGCATTCGAAGGTATCTATGATAACCTTACGATTTCGAGTCACGATTTCGATCTGGGCACAGAAGATTCCTCTCTCTACTACCTGTTGGTCAATGCTATTACGTTTGCAGTCCTGTCGGGGGCCCTGCTTCTGGCATCGGGCTTTGGGATCGCCAGCGCTTTTTCCGCTCAGGCGGATGAAAGAAAGAAGCAGATCGGGATGTTGCGGGCGGTCGGCGCAACCAGGAAACAAATCCGCTCCATGTTGGTTCAGGAAATCCTGTTTCTTTCCGTGATCGCGGTCCCGGCGGGGATTCTGCTTGCATTCCTGGCAGTCAACAGCGCCAAGGGGCTCATCGGGGATGTTTTTACCTTCACGCTCAACGTTCCGATCTCCCTTGCGATCGTTTTTTTCTCACTTGTGTGCATCGGCATATCTGCCATCCTTCCACTGAAAAACGCCTCGCAAATCTCGCCGATGCAAGCGATTCGAGACACCGATTTGTCCCGAAAGATGCAGCAGCGAAGAATCAGGGGAAGCGAGTATTTCAACGCAGGCCGGCATATTGCCGGAAGAACCATCGCTTTGCACAGAAAACGATTGCTGCCAATCAATATCTTTGTTTTTATCGCCGTGCTCATCCTTATGGTTGGTGTCGGCATCGGGCCAGGCGCTTACAGGAAAGCTTTCACAAACAGCTACCCGAATGATTTTTCAATCAGCGCCAACAAGGGATATCCATCCGGGAAAATCGTTCAATACGGGTATTCTTCTCCCGGCATTTCCGAGCGCGACAGGCAGGACGCGCAAAGGGCTGTCGGCAACGGCACCGTGTATGGCGATAAGCGGTTGAATGTAAACCTGCAGTTAAACACTTTGAGCGATTACATCACAAATTATTTTGGGCTGACAAGCAACGCCTATCTTGATCCTCAATCTTCCGATCATGAAGGCTATCTGAAAAAGAAGGAAACTTTCAATATCAGTAAAGACTTCATCACGGTAGAATGCATAGGCGTAGACGATGCCGTGATCGAAAATCTGGCGTCCGCGGTGTATGCAGGCGAAATCAACCTGGATAAACTGTCCAGCGGAGAAGAAATCATTTTGGTCGTGCCGAAAGCCTACGGGTTGATCCGCGGCGAAGACGGGTCCGTATCGATCCATCAAACGCCGATCGACGGATATGAATACACAAACATATTTGAAAACGACGTCTTTTCCGCTGGAGACGAAATCGGCCTTACGCTTTTATATACGGACGATGCGGATAATGGTTCGCCGGAAACGTCCCTGCAAAACTTTAACCGCATTGATAACACGGTTAAAATCGGCGCGCTTGTCGAGTTGGATTCTTCAACCAATTTCCCGTTCACCCCTTGCTTCATGGGCACGGTCATTACAACGCTGAACGGGTTCGATGCTTTGGGATATCAGGCCAGTTACAGTAGTTTGCTGATGAAATCGAACACTGTGCTCAGCGATTCAGAACGGGTCTATTTGGAAACTGAACTGAGTGATATTGCTTTTCAAATCGGGAATACTACATTTGTATCCAATATCAGCTTGTTCGAGAGCGAAAAGACAATGGCACAAAACATCTTATATGTAATCGTCACATTGGTCGTGTTGTTCTTCAGCATGAGCGTCATCATGATCAACAACTCCGTTTCCGCACATATGCGCTCTAAGGCGTCGATGATCGGAACGATGCGCGCCGTAGGAGCAACGCAAAGCGATGTGCGAAAGATGTTTATCTGGCAGTTGGTCTATATGATCATGACGGGTGTAGTTGCCGGTGTGTTGGTTTCGTTATGCATTTATCTGTTCATTGCAATTACGAATCCAGCCATGTTTAAAAGCACGAATGTATTATGGGTCGCTTTGGCGCTGATCGGATATTGCGCGGCACTGTTTCTGATTTGTGCTTACAACATCCATAAAAAAGCAAAGCGAACCTTAAAACGCAGCATTGTAGCAACGATACGCGAACTATAGGCGGTGAAAATATGAAAAAACTGATCTGTTTATTGGTCGCCTGTTTGATCCTCGTTCAGAGTTCGACGGCGTACGCGGCATCGACCGACGGGAAATATCCGAAACTGATCGTGGACGATTATGTGCTGGAAAAAACCAGCCTTTTACCGGGTGAAGAAACGACTGTCACGATTTCAATCAGAAATACAAACTCATCAAAATCGGCAAGGAATATCCGCGTGAGCTTTCAGGATGATGCCGGTGAAATTCTTCCTGTTAAAACAGCATCGGGTATTATCCCGTATATTGGCCCGGACAGTACTATTGAATGGCAAATTGACGTCCTTATAACGGAAACCGCCAAAGACGCTCCCCATATACTCAATATCAAGATGGAATACGAGGACGCCCGAAGCAATCTTTTGACTGCCGAAGATACAATCACGATCGATGTCGTTCAGCCTGTCCGAATGGAATATACGGAACCTGAAATGCCAACGAAAGTGACGCAGGGCGATACGTTTTCTTTGTCGATGACGCTGATGAATATGGGCAAGGGCGATATCTATAACGCGCTCCTCACTTACAACATTGAAGGACTTTCCAGCGGCGGGAGCGTGTTGGTCGGCACCATATCCCCGGGAGCTTCAAAAGAGGGGACTGCGAACCTGAGAGTGAATTCCGATACGGTCGGGGATGTTTCAGGGGATATTACGCTTTCCTATGAAGATTCGAGAGGCAAATATTACGAAACGGTCCTGCCGGTATCAACGGTGATTGAAGAAAAAGTGATCGCAGCGTATGAAAGCGACGAAACAAATGAAAGCACAAATGAAGGATCATGGAAAATCCTGGCAATCAGTTTCGGCTGTTTATCGGCCCTACTGCTGTTTGTATCGCTCGCAGCCATTGCCAAAGAACGAAAAATCCGAAAAGAATATGAGCTGAAATTGTAAACGGCTCCCCATCGCAATCCGTACAAAAGGGTAACTTGCCTCCAATTGGCAATAGTCCATTCCTCAATCCAAGCGTTACAGCTAACGGAGAGATCCCTAAGTATACTCCAGCAATCTTTGTCGTTTCTGCAGAATCTTTCTAACAATGGTATATGGAAGCGAAAGCTATACGCAACGAACATACGTTGCTTCGCATCATCGTATAATCTGGTATAACCTGCAATCCCGGATCTGCAATTTGCATAGGTCTACCCCACCAGCCTCCCGACCAGCGCGTATCTTGCGTTGTCGAACTCATAGGAGCACGTGCAGAGCGTCACGAGCCGGTCCCCGGGTTCGACCTCGATGTCGCTCGTAAACGTGGAATTCGCCTTCAGCTCGTCCACATACTCCATGAAGTCCTCGTCGCTTTCGAAATTAAAGCGGAAGAACGCCTCGTCGCCGGATTCGACCACGCCGGCGAACAGCTCCAGCGTATAGGTTTTTTCCGGCGTATAGATCGTCATGGCCGGGCGCGTTTCGTAGACCTCCGGGTCCTTGTAGTCCGTGATGCTGTGGAACATGGACCCGTTTTTCATGTTATGCCCGTAGATCACGGTGTTTTGGTCGCTGAAATCGCCGCTGTTCCGGTAGTCCACAAAAATGCAGCCGAGTGCGTTCGTTTTGCCGCTGAAAAGGTGATGCAGATAGTATTCGTTGTCCTCGCCGATCACGACGGGATAGTCGATGCAGGTCCCGTCCTGCCAGATCCACGCGCAGACGTCAGGATTGGTTTCCGAGAGCGATGCGAAGCGCTCCGCCTGCGCCGCGTCCGCCGCCGCCTCGTCGCCGGAGGCCGAAACCGTCTCCACGGTCTGTTCGTCCGCGGTTTGCGTGTCCGCTTCCTCCGCCGATGCCAGCGCCGATTGCACCTGCTCCATGCTTTCCTCGTATTCGAGCGTCTGTATCTGCTCGCGGAGCGCGTCGTAGGACGCGTCGCCCGCAGCGTACGCTATCTGGTTGCGCGCCAGCAGCACCGCGCCGAATACGATCAACACGCCGGATACGATCATGCCGGCCAGTCCGATCACACGGTTGAAGCCGCCGGCCTTTTTTTTATTTCTGTTTTTATGCGTTTGGCGCATGTCGTCGTTCCCCGCTTACTTTCCGTGTTTGGCCGACCGCTTCGCCGCACCGCGGCCCCTGTGGCGGACGACTGCGAACACCGCAAAGCCCACCACCCCGAGCGCCAGGATGATCGCGCCCTTCATCCAGGTGTCGTCGTCGCCCGTCTTGGGCACGGAGCTGAGCGTATTGACGAACGAAGCCGTGCGCGTCGTATCCGCCGCGATCACGCCGCTGGCGGACGTCGAGGTTCGTTGATAGCTGCCGTAGTTGCTTTCTGTGACCGAGTAACTCATCCCGGCGGGCAGGTCCATAATCGTAATGGACTGCCCGTGCGAAAGCTGGATCGTATCCCCGCTCGAAATCGTCCCGGAATACGAGCCCGTATACGGATAGCTGCCGTTGCTGCCGAACGTCACGGTGAACGTAAACGCTCTGGTCGTGCTGGCGAGGTCCCCTGAAACGGTCTTTTTGATCGTCAGGTTTCCGGTGCAGTACGTGTCCACGATGACCGACGGGGATGCGAATACCGTCACGCCGCCGGTCGAGATCGTCGCGGTCGCCACCGTGCTGCTCAGCGCGTAGCCCGTCGGCGCGGTCGTTTCTAAGATATCGTAACTGCCGAGTGCGACGTTTTCAAACAGCACGATGCCGGAAGCGTCGGACGTCGCCGTCGCGAGCGGCGTCGCGTGCGACGTGTCGCTCGATGCATACAGCGTGAACTCCGCGTTTTCCAGCGCGTTCCCGCCGTCGTCCTGTTTCGTTAATGTAATGCTGCCGGTCGT